>SXGS01341399.1_pt1 | contig 18409 bp, 20 predicted proteins | sample 3174681 | NCBI WGS metagenome assembly SXGS01 (sample SAMN11356861, study PRJNA531348) | freshwater metagenome | isolation source: freshwater sample F1-80 | place: China: Fuxian Lake, Yuxi | collected 2017-12-25 | reverse complement strand
GGAAGGGGTTAGCTTAGCAGAGGGGGGCGGGAGTTGGAAAGGGAAAGATGGGCGATCTTGACTGAATTCACTTTTTGCTTTATATTTGCGTTCTATCTATTTTTATCTCTTCGAATGGCCACTGTATTACCCCCTCCAGAGCGTTATTTTCCCTCTCTCGACCATGCTCAGGTTGCCCTGGAAGAACGCGGCATGACCCCTGGAAGACTTGAGATTATGGAAGACCCGGTATCACGTATTCAGCATCTTGTTCTGCGTGACCTCCCTCACTGTTTTGTTGCCGCTCAAAGACCGGGAAGTCCAGCGAGAATTCCTCCGACAATTTTGCGACATTATCTTTTCTTTGGGACGTATGCTGACATCTCGCCCGAGAAACTTATGCACGATACCCGCATGCATCTTCGAGAGTTTATGGTTGATTTTGACATCGCTCCTCGGGATGATTCGGAATGGGAATATGATGACGATCCTGATGACGATGATGATTGATGAACGTGTGGGCATTATGCCGCAACCGCAATATCCACCACGTTGAGTTGGAGTGTGATTTTGCCGCGGAAGCGGTTGAGTTCGAGATTGCAGGCGATGGAGATGGGCTGGTCGGGGTCTAAGAGCTTTCGGCGGAGAACTTTTTCGGGGGCAGAAAAGAATATACCGGGAAGGGTTTGTCGGCCGGCTTGAATCGTAAGCCGTGCGTGGTTGTGCTCTTTTCCAATGAGGGAAATTTCTGATATTTTGACATCACGGAGGACGAGAAGTGGCTTTTCGTTGCCGATACCGAAGGGCTGCATTTTTTCGAGGAGGAGGGCGTTTTCGGTGGTGAGCTCTTGTGGGTCGACCTCGCAGTCGAGATTGAGAAGTGGCGCGAAACCCGAAGAGGCACGGCCCCAGAGCTGCTGTGCTTTTTTGTAGAACTCGCGTTCGACGATCGGAAGTTTTTCTTTGCTGACGGAGAAACCGGCGGCGGCGGCGTGACCACCAAAGGTGATGAGATTGTGCGCCTGGGACTCGAGAATATCCATAATATTGTAGCCATCGATGGAGCGAGCTGATGCCACGAGCATGTCGCCACGATCCTGAAGAATAATTGCTGGACAGCCAAAGGTATTGACGGCACGAGCAGCGATCAGGCCCAGAATTCCGGTGTGCCAGTCTTTCGAGTAGGCAATAAAAAGATGTTTGTGGTGTTCGGGTTTGTGAAATTTCATGGCTTCACCAACGGCGAGGCGCGTCATCTCCTGACGCTGTACATTCAGGCTTTCGAGCTTTTCGGCCAACGCGCGAGTACGCGCGTCATCTTCCTCTCGCAGGAGGAGCTGTAGCGCGACATATGGATGATCGATGCGGCCTGCGGCGTTGATTCGCGGTGCGAGCTTGAACCCAATCGTCGTCGTGTCGATGGTGGAGTCATCAATTTTGGCGAGGTGCTTCATGTGACGAAGTCCACTCCAGTGTGTTCGGCGGAACATCTGCAGTCCTCTTTTTACAATCGTTCGATTTTCTCCAACAAGCGGTCCGCAATCTGCCACCGTTCCGAAACTTGCGAGGTCGGTGAGGGATTCGAGAAATTCAAGGTGCGCGTCGGGTGAGAGTTTTTGAAGGAGAGCTGATGCGAGTTTGAATGCAACAGCCGAACCAGTTAATCCCTTAAACGGATATCCGCAGTCCGACTGCAGCGGGTGGAGAATGGCATAGGCGTCCCGCGGAAGCTCCGCCGGAATCGTATGATGATCCGTCACAATCACATCAATTCCCAAGCCATGAGCACGAGTAATCTGCGCGGCACATGAGATTCCACAGTCGACGGTAATAATCAGTTTCGCCTCTATCACCACGCACTCGTCGATATATTTATCGTGCAGACCGTAGCCGTCATTGAACCGGTGCGGTATACGATACGAGACGTTCGCCCCAAGTCGCGTCAGCGTTTTCACCAGAATCGTGGTGCCGGTAATTCCATCGACGTCGTAATCTCCATAGATGATAATTCGCTCCTTTTTCTCGATCGCCTCACGTATTCGCCCTACTGCACGTTCCATGTCCTTCATCAAAAACGGATCATGAAATGCGTCGTCACGATCCAGTATTTCCTGAGTGACGCCACGATTACTGAGTAACTTATCTAAGAGTTTGGCTTCAGGGTCGGTATTTCGAATGATCCACTTTTTTCCCAGGAGAGACATGCGGCGATGATTTCAGGAGTTAGGCGGTCTGAATGCTTCTCCAGCTCAGGTCCGGAAACCCAGTGTACCCCTGGCTCCTTGCGAAACCAAGTCTGCTGCCTCTTTGCGTAGTGACGCGTATTCTTTTTTATGGTGCTGGCGACGTCTTCCAGCGAGCATTCACCCTTAAAATACCGCTCAAACTCCTTCAATCCGAGCGATGACATCGACGGCAACTTGATCTCATATTTCTCCAATAACGCACGAGACTCTTCCACTAAGCCTCGCTGCATCTGGAGGTCGACACGCAGGTCAATTCGTTTCCAGAGCTCTTCACGCGGCCAATCGATGCCGATTACGAGCGTGTCATATGGCGACTCGTTTTTTCGTGCGGTCTTTGTGCCCTGCGACTCGATAATTTCCAGGGCGCGAGTTACGTAGGGAATATTATTTATATGAATCTTTTTTGCCGCTTGCGGATCTCGCTCAACGAGCATTGCGTACAATTCTTCTTTCGACATTTTTTCAAATTTCTGACGGAGTTCCTGATTCGGCGGAACTTCTGGCAGATCAAAATTCTGCACGATTGCGCGAATGTACAATCCCGTTCCGCCAACCAGCATCGGCAACTTTCCACACGCATGAATATCGCGTATGCGCGCCTCCGCATCACGCTTGAAATTGCTCATGGTGTAGACCTCATCGGGCGATGCCACATCAATCATATAATGCGGAACTCCCTCCTGTTTTTCCGGAGAGATTTTATCCGATCCAATATCAATCTCACGATATATCTGCCGTGAGTCGGTCGAGATAATTTCTCCGTTGAGCGCATGTGCGAGCTCCAGAGAAAGCGCCGTCTTTCCAGAGGCGGTCGGACCGAGAATAACGAGGAGTGGGATTTTTTTTTGTATCATGTGGTGAGTTTTTACATCCCGGATCATATCACGCTCTCAGTCCCCTCATCATTTTTTGCACAGAAGAATTATGTTCACCATGCACTTTTGCCGCCAGCGCTAGACGACGTATTCGTTGAGGAAAATGCGGAATGCCTACCATGGTCGCAATATGAGCCAATGTATGATTTCCAACTTTTCTATCCATGAGATCGACACCCCCGATTTGACATAGCATATCATCTGGAAATTGCATTCTCACGGCTGCCAAATGCGATTTCAGATAGTGACCCATCTCTACTTTTTCTCCAACTGCGTTTTTCTTTCCCTGTTCTCCATCGTCTGTGATTTCAAAAATCATCGCTTCTTTCAGGTATGTTTTCCACTCACCGTCATCATCAATGTATCCGGTGCGTGCATGAGTTGACGCGGTTTCGATGATTCGGGTGTGTCTTTCTTTTTCTTCGATGTATTCCACCGTTGCCCCCTGACCTTGGAATTTGCTCAGGAGTACTATCGCGCTCCATAACTCTTGTGGCTCTGTTCTTGCTTTTAATAAGCCGCTATCTGGTGACATGTAGTTGCTTTATGGATCGATAATTTAGTATTGTTTTTCTTTTTTGTCAAATTCTCCTCGTTATTTTAGCTTTAAATTTCAGGTGACCCTTTCGGAATATCGGGTACTGACAGTTGTATTCCATCTTAAAAAGATTACACTGCTCATGCTGATTTCCTCTTAATATATCTTTATTTTTCCATATGGAGCTTCAAATCTATGGCATTATTCTCCTCGTTGTTCTCGTCTTTTCTTGTTTTCGGATTGTCGAGCAGAACAATGTCTATGTCGTTGAATTTCTTGGAAAGTTCAGCCGGATCATGCGGGCGGGTTTGAACTTTAAAATTCCTTTACTTGAGCGGATTGCCGCGAAGGTTTCTTTGCGACAGCAGAATTTCACCCTTCATGGTCAGTATCCATCACGCGATAAGGTCATGGTGGACATCTCGACGAACTTGATTTACTCCGTGCACGAAACAGACGAAGGCGTGAAGCGATACACGTACATTCTCCAAAATCGAAATGAGTCGATCGGAGCGATTATCGAAAACTCTCTCCGAACCTACGTCGCGAAAGAAACTCATGAGGGTATTCTTGAGAAAAAAGAGGAGCTCGCGCAGCATATTCGAGGTGACCTCGAGATGCAGTTTGATGAGTGGGGTATGATGATTAAGAGCTTCCAGATTACGAATGTAAATTTTCCTGTGACGATCACCGATGCGATGAGCCAGGTCGTAGCTTCTGAGCAGCTCCGAAAAGCCGCTGAGAACAAAGGTGAGGCCATTAAGATTCAGGCGGTGAAAGAGGCTGAAGGTGAACGAGAACGAAAGCGACTTCAGGGTGAAGGTATCGCCATGGAACGACGTGCGATTGCCGAAGGCTTGAAAGAATCGATCAACGTCGTGAAGTCTGCGACTGGCAAAGACTCTACGGAAATTCTCGCCATTTTGAACCTCACGCAGTACCTCGACACGATGAAATCCATCGGTACCGGACCAAACGCCAAGGTCGTCTTCATGGACACCTCCGTCGGCAAAACCGGCGAGCTCATGCAAGAACTCATGGCGAGCGTGGAGGGGGTGAAGAGTTAATATTAATTTGACAACTCCCTGCTTCCACCTGTAATCTCCTACCGCATCAGAGACCGACGGCAGCCCAACCTTCGCTTCAAAGCACAGGAAAACGGGCAGAAGACCTTCGCAGATTGCATCCTTTATTCAAAGCTGAAAAGCTCACGAATAAAGCTGAATGGAAGTCTCTGCGTGCGCAGGGATTTTTTTGTAGGTTTCTCTTATATTCTATCCGGCTGAAAACCATTTTTATTCTCTAACCCCAAGCTCCTATGGCTGTATCGAAAGCTAAAAAACAGGAAATGCTCGCTGAAGTTCAGGAGATGTTCAAAGAAGGCAAATCGGTCTTTTTTGCAGATTTCAAGGGACTCTCTGTCGGCGCTGTTCAGGCTATTCGAAGGGAACTACGGGCAAACAAGGTTGGATACAAGGTCGCTAAAAAGACTTTGATCCGCAAAGCTGCACAGGAAAACGGCTACAATGAGATTCCACGAGATGTCATGGAAGGCTCAGTCGCTATGACTGTCAGTTACGAAGACCCGATTGCTCCAGCAAGACTCCTCAAGAGTCTCGCAAAAACTCACGAGAAGCTCGCGCTCCTCGGAGGTCTCTTCGATGGCAAGGTACTCTCAGGTAAGGAAGCTCTCGAGTATGCGTCACTCCCAGGAAAGGAGGAACTTCTCGCAAAGCTTGTCTACATGATGAAGTCACCAATCCAGGGCTTCCACGGAAACCTTCATGGTCTCCTCTCGAAGTTCGTTCGAACGATGGATGCGGTTGCGAAGTCAAAAGCGTAATCCATTCAGTTCTCAGTTTTCTCTCATAATATTTATTTCACATTTTTAAAACTCTATTCCTATGGAACTTAGTACAGAAGCACAGAAGATTCTCGACCTCGTCGAGAAGTTGTCAGTCCTCGATCTTTCTAACCTTGTAAAGGCTATGGAAGAGAAGTTTGGTGTTACGGCTGCTGCCCCAATGATGATGGGTGCTATGCCAGGCGCTGCAGGTGGAGCTGCTGCTGAAGAAGCTAGCTCAACCGTTACAGTTACTCTCGTAGACGGTGGTGCTCAGAAGATCAACGTTATCAAGGCAGTTCGTGAGCTCACAGGTCTCGGTCTTAAAGAGGCTAAGGATCTCGTAGACGGCGCACCAAAGCCAGTTAAGGAAGGTGTTGACCGAGCAGAAGGTGAGAAGATCAAGAAAGCTCTTGAGGAGGCAGGAGGTAAGGTTGAGATGAAGTAAATCTTCATTTGAAGACCAAGCCTTTCGCTTGATTCAAAAAATAAAAGACCCCGGTATTATCTGGGGTCTTTTTTGTAGGCTCCGTAGAGTACCGCGCTGAATATTACCACGATGATGCTTCCAAATTGCGCGACAATACCATTTACGATTCCACCAATCGCATTGTCTCCAACCAGGGCGATGATGTATCCAATGATACTAACGACCATGCCGAGCAATATGCTTGTCAGGAGGAAGTATCCGAATGTTTTCCACCATCGACCCTTCACCAGTTCCATACTTGCTTTTGCGGCTTCTAATCCTCTCTTTTCGTCAGCAACGAAAGCGTATCCGAGAAATATAATCCGGATAAAGGCGATCATCATGAATGCAAGCCCAACCAAGGCAAGCAGACTAAGGATTATTCTTACCACACCATACATGGCGGATGAGGCGCTCGTAACTGGAACATACTCAATGAACTCATCGTATGACACTGACGTCTCACTTGGTATTTCATTGATCAATGATTGCGTCATCAATACATTTGCTATTGCCCAGACCACTGGAACACCGATAATAATGATCAGTGCCCATCGAAGTGCGTAGATGGTTCCGGCGATCCCTGCCCAGATGAAGCTGAAAAAATGTTTGAATGCATACGAAAATACTTCTCCAATTTTTACCTCCTGATTGGTAGTCGTAAGGTGAACAACTTTCAATATTGAAATACTGATAATAATGCTGAGTGCCACAAAAAGAAGTGTCCCAATAATGCCGATAGCGATCATTCCTGCTTCATTTCCTGACATTATCGCACCAATACCTGCTCCGGCGACGATAAAAATCGTTCCAAACGAGAGTCCCAATATCATGAGAGCAAAAATAAAAAACATCACCCAGTGTTGTTTGGCAATTCTGAGTGTCTGACCGAACATATCTGTTATCTGTTCTGACATAGAAGTGAATGAGGGGTATTATGAATGGATTATATCATACACCAATAAAATGGCTAGACGATCTTATCCCCCTTCGCTATCATGCCCCCATGCAGTACGTCGCAACAACGAAAGTAACCGGTGGAAAACTCCTGAGAGTGAAGTGTGATGTGGAGAGTGGCGCTTCTGGGAATGTTCTCAGCGCGGTTTCTATCACGGGAGATTTTTTTATGCATCCGGAGGATGGCGTTGTTCAGCTGGAGGGCGCACTCTTGGGCGCGGATCGTGATGCGCCGATTGGTGAGTATGTGTCACGATTGAATGATGTGATTGTGCCGGGCGGATTTGAACTGATCGGATTCAGTGCGAGCGATGTTGCGCAGACATTATGGAATGCCTTACATCCTGAAGCTTCAGTCGTATAAAATTTTATCATATGAGTTTTTCTGATATTTCCTGGAGATTGATTGAACTCGAAACGCACGATGCGTTCATGAACATGGCGCTCGATGAGGCGTGTTGTGAGGCTGTAGCGAGTGGCGGTGCATGGCCAACAATTCGCTTCTATCGATGGCAGCCAAGTGCGGTGTCGATCGGGTACTTCCAGAGTTTACAGGATGAGATTGCCCTTGATGAGTGTGCCGTGGCGGGCGTAGACATTATTCGACGACGAACGGGTGGTGGTGCGGTGTACCATGATTATGAAGGTGAGATTACCTACTCCGTGATTGTTCCGGAAAAAATGCTCAGCGATGCTTCGGGGACGACGCTTGGTATCACTGAGTCGTACCACGAGATCTGCGGATGGATTGTGAATGGTCTCGCGCGAGTTGGGATTGAGGCCGAGTTCAAGCCGATAAATGATATTGTGGCGAAGGTTGGGCTGCCGGATGGAAGTGCGACATTTAAAAAAATTTCTGGCAACGCACAGACGCGACGAGGTGGAGTCGTGTTACAACATGGAACAATTCTCTTCAACGTCGATGTTCGAAAAATGTTTTCGTTATTGAAAGTTGGCAAAGAAAAAATCGCCGACAAGATGATCGCCGCGGTCGAAGAACGTGTGACGTCGGTCACGCATGTACGGCCAGATGTGAGCCGCGAAGCTTTATACGAGGCGTTGCGCGCAGGATTTATGGACGGCAAAAAGTTTGAGGTTGGAACGTGGAGCGCGGAAGAGTTAGAGCGAGCTCGGGTTTTGGTTGATGAACGATATAACACGAAGGAGTGGAATGAGATGCGGTAATTCCTGAAAGCATTTCAAAAACGCCCAACCCGTGAAGGCTGAGCGTTTGTTTTTTTGTGTGCGAGATGAGGTGCGGCTTTACTTATTCCTCATATAAATCGCGGTGTAGGCGATGCCAGCGAGGAGGGCGCCGACCATAGGGCCGACTAAATAGACGTACCAGTTGGACCAGTTCATGTTGACGAGGGCTGGGCCAAACCAACGAGCTGGGTTGAGGGCTGCGCCGGTGAGGACACCACCAACCATAATGCTTCCAGTGAGGACACCACCGATAATGCTACCGGAATGTTCTTTATGTTTACTATCAGGATCGACGGCAACCGCGAAGACTGTCCAGACAAGGAGGAAGGTGAGAATAGCTTCAGTAATGGTTCCGGTCAGTGGTGAGATGCCAGGAGCGAGCTCTGGAACACCCATACTTGCGGTGAGAGCGTCAGCAAACATGACCTTGAGCAGCAAAGATGCGAGAGCGGCACCAACGAGCTGAGAAAGAAGGTATCCTGGAATGTCGATACCTCGGACTTTTTTGGCGACCCAGAGAGTGAGGGTGACGGCAGGATTGATGTGCGCGCCGGAGATTGAGCCGAAGGCGAAAACTACTACCATCAGCGCGAGGCCGTGGGCTACAGCGACGCCGAGCGTGTCAGGAGCCCCCATGGTTTCATAGGCCATAATGCTACCAGCACCGATAAATACGAGGATAAATGTACCGAGAAGCTCGGCGAGGTATTTCTTCCATTGAGACATATGGGAGTGAGGTTAGTGTGTTTGCTATTATTGTAGCGTGTTGTTTTATTTTATACTATAGCTTGTCTATGATTGTACTCGCGCCTCCCACCATCAAGAGGAACCAGATTACCGATCTCAAATATCGAGACTTTATTGAGGTGACGTATGCGCAATCCATAGATGAATCTGTTGCAGTCTCAAGTTTTGATGATGTGGAAAAAAGTCTTCTTGATCTGGTAAAGAGCGAGAAACTTCATCATCTACGTATTCACTTTCCTGTTGAGTGGGTGACGAGGTATCGGAATATGTAATGTACTTTCGCGTGCACGCCTTTTATTCCAGAATTGATGCATATTTTTACATTTGCAGCTTCTCCGCTACCGCATTCACAAATCTTGCAGCGGTTGCGCCGTCGAGGATGCGATGATCGAAGGTGAGGGCGAAGCCCATGACTTTTGAGATAACTGGCTTACCCTCGACGTCGAGAGAGATTGAGTCTTTGATTTTTCCAAGTCCGAGAATCGCGGCTTCTGGATAGTTGATCACCGGTGTCGCGAAGTCTCCACCAATCGAACCGTAGTTTGTAATGGTAAAGGTACCGCCGGACATGTCTTGCGGGGTGAGTTTTTTGGTACGAGCTTTTTCGGCGATCTCGACAATTTCTTTGGCGATCGTGAAGAGATCTTTTTTGTCTGCGTCTTTGATCGTTGGAACGAAGAGACCGTCATCCGTATCGACGGCGATACCAATGTTGTAGAAATTTTTGGTGATGATTTCTGGTGATGATCGATTTGATGACTCATCGAGCTCTGTATTCATGGCTGGGAATTCCTTGAGGGTTTCTACAACCGCCTTGGTGATATATGCGAGGAATGTGAGCTTGATTCCCTGTGACTGCGCTGCGGGTTTTTCCGATTCACGTTTTGCCACGAGTTTCGTGACATCAATCGTGTCGAAGTGTGTGACGGGTGCGGTGTGCATGTGAGATTTCGTCATATTATCGCCGATCGCTTTTCTAATTCCTTTGTATGGTGTGCGAGTGACGTCGCCTGGGAAGGTTTTTGCTGGAGAAGGTGCGGATACGGGTGCGGGAACAGGAGCAGCTCCTAGGGTCGCTGCTCTAATATCTTCATCGGTAATCAATCCATTTGCTCCGGTTCCAGAAATCTTTAAAACATCTACACCAAGTTTCTGTGCGAGCATGCGAGTGGCTGGAAGAATTTTTATTGCGAAAGTTGAATTTTGAGTTGTGACTTGTCCCCAAGGGACGCTCTTGCTAGAGTGTGCGCGGGCACGGATTTCTACCTTTGGAATTTCTGTATTACTTGAATCGATAGAACCGACGACTCCTGGGCCCTTTTCATCTATCGGTGCCTGGGTAACCGGCGGCTGAGAAACTGCAGCAGGATCATACGTTTCACCCTTGTCTACTATCACGACCAATGTCTCGCCAACTTTGATCAGTTCCTGTTCTTTATGGAATATCTTTGCGATGACACCGGCGCGTGGCGATGGAATTTCGACGATGGCTTTGTCTGTTTCGACCTCGACCAAAACCTGGTCAGATTTTACCTCTTCGCCCTCTTTCACTCTCCACTTTACAATGGTCCCTTCATGGATGCCTTCGCCGACGTCTGGAAATTTAAATTCAATCATGAGAAATTTTTTGTGAGATTGGGAAATTTATACCATTGCGGCGGCGATCGCCTGTTCGATCTGGAACGCATCTGGAATATACCAGTGCTCTGCTTTCAAGTATGGCACAGTAATGTCCGGTGCGGCAACGCGTTGAATTGGTGCCTTCAGTGAGTAGAGTGCTTTTTCGGCTACCATAGCGGCAATTTCAGATCCTGGTCCAAACATTTTTGGAGCTTCCTGGACGATGACGAGACGACCTGTTTTCTGAACGGATGCGAGAATCGCTGGCTCGTCGAGTGGAGAAATTGTTCGGAGGTCGATCAGTTCAATAGAAAGGTGAGGGGTTGCGGTGAGTACTTTTTGTACTTCGCGAACCATGCCACCCCATGTGATTATCGTGAGATCGGTTCCTTCTTGCAAGACGTTTGCGACACCAATTGGCACGATGTAATCTTCGAGTGGAACTTCCTGCTTGATGGCACGATAGAGGCGTTTTGGCTCCATAAAAATCACCGGATCTGGATCACGAATGGCGGCAAGGAGCAGCCCTTTTGCGTCATATGGTGTTGAAGGGTAGACGACCTTGAGACCTGGCGTATGTGCGATGTACGTTTCGATCGACTCTGAGTGATGTTCAAGTGCCTTAATGCCGCCTCCACTTGGAACACGTACCACCATCGGAACCGAATAGCGTCCGCGTGAACGATTGCGCATACGTGCAGCATGCTGGAGCATCTGATCGAGCATCTGCTGATAGAATCCATCGAACTGCACCTCGACTACCGGTTTGAATCCGTACATCGCGAGACCAATGGCCATACCGGCAATTCCTGACTCTCCAAGCGGCGAATCGAAGACTCGTCCTTCGCCAAACTGATCCTGCAATTTGTCCGTCACACGAAATACTCCACCATCTTTTCCGACGTCCTCACCAAAAATGAGAATCGACGGATCGCGCTCCATTTCTTGTTTGAGGGCGAGATTCACAGCTTCGACGATATTGAGTTTTGGATTTTCCATTAGGGCTGTGTTGAAGATGGTGCGTTGGTAATTTCTAATCTTGTAAGAAATTCTGTGCGTTGTTCTACGAGATGCGGTGTGAGCTGTGCGTAGGTGTAATCAAAAATGTCGGCTGGATTATACTGAACGCTCTGCGCTTTTTCGACAATGACATCAATTTCTTTTTCATAACGAGCCACGAGTTCGTCTTCGTATGCTTGTGACCAGAGATTTTTACTCGCGAGATATTTCTGGAGTCGAATCATCGGATCTTTTGGTTTCCACAACTCTACTTCTGCAGGATCACGATATTTTTTTGCATCATCTGATGTGGTGTGATCGCCGAGACGATAGGTGTAGGCCTCGATGAGAGTTGCGCCTTCGCCGCGTCGTGCACGATCTATCGCTGTTTTGGTTGCGACATACATCGCGAGTAGATCATTTCCATCAACCTGAATGCCCGAAATTCCGTATGCCTGAGCCTTTTGTGCGATGGTCACGGATTTGGTCTGATACGATCGTGGAACGGAAATTGCCCACTGATTATTTTGACAAATGAATACCGTATTCGGTTGAAACACACCGGCGCAGTTCATCGCCTCGTGAAAATCTCCCTCACTCGTCGCACCATCACCGAAAAATGTCAGGGCGACGTGCGTCTCTTTTTTCTTTTTCATTCCCATCCCAAGACCGACCGCGTGGAGCATTTGTGAGCCGACCGCAATCGAAATCGGAATGCAGTTCACATCTGGTGGCGGAAGCGAACCAATCTCATTTCCCATCCAGTAGGTATAAATATTTTCCATTGGGACGCCATGCATCCACATTACACCGAGTTCGCGAAAGGCTGGCACAAGCCAGTCGGTGCGCTGCATCGCGAGGGCAGTTCCGGCCTGGGTGGCTTCCTGACCTCGGATAGAGGCGTACGTTCCCATTCGGCCCGTGCGCTGCAGATTATTCGCCTTTTGATCGGCCATCTTCATGAAGAGCATCTTTTCGTAGGCCTGCTTGACCCAGTCATCGGTGCATTCCGGAGGAATAAGGGCTGCGAGGGCGGGATCGGCGCTGAGGGCGCCATTCTCATCCATCATCTGGAATCGCTTGCCTTCGAGCGGGTTGAATTGTGAGAAAATATCTTCAGCCATTTCGGTGGTTTATTTCGGCCGTATGTTACGGTTTTCTGGCTTTACGCGCAAGAAATGGTCTCACTTTTGACACTAATCTGGAATATTGCTTAGTGTTACAATTTTCCCCGGGGAAAATTGTAGCTTCAAAAATCGCACTTTTTGGGGTGTTATACTATTTTGCTATAGTTTTTATTTTTTGGCAATTTATTATATACATCGATCACTTCCCCAGCCTGAACCACAGACCTCAAGAGGATCATCATCGTCATTCAGAGCGGCTGCGACAGAATCGTGAGCAGTACCTCCTACTCTTCTAATATCTTGTGCTATATTCGGCACTGGCGGGTTTGAATGTGGCGTATCCCTTTCTGGTGACGCTATTTCTTCTGCTGTTTTAGGCATTGGATTCTTTCTTTAAGGTGTGTGGCTCGGACTTTACTGAGCTTTTTTCATTTTTTCAAGATTTTTTACAAAGAGTTCTCCGGCTCGATACGAGCTTCGCACCAATGGCCCGCTCGCCACGTAGATGAAGCCGAGATCCAGGCCGATTTTTTCGAGTTTTGCGAACTGATCGGGGTGTACGTACTCTTTGAGGGCGATGTGATTCGAAGATGGTGGGAGGTATTGGCCCAGGGTGAGCATGTCGACGCCGACGGCACGGAGGTCACGCATGGTGGCGATGACTTCTTCTTCGGTTTCGCCGAGACCGAGCATGATGGAAGATTTAGTATAGATATCGGGAGCGAGGCGTTTGGAGTTTTCGAGGACGTGAAGGGTCTGCGCGTACTTGGCACGACCGTCACGAACGAACTTAGTGAGGCGATCAATGGTTTCGATGTTGTGTGCGAGGACGACGGGTGCGCTCTCGAGAACCGCTGCAAGAGATGACTCTTTTCCATGAAGATCAGAAATGAGAATTTCAACCAGTACTTGCGGTGTTTCTTTGTGAATCGCACGAATACATTTTGCGAGATGCGCCGCTCCTCCATCTTCGATGTCGTCGCGCGCCACCATCGTCAAAACCACATAATCATGTCCAAACTTTTTCACGGTTTGCGCGAGTTTCCACGGTTCGAGTTCATCGACTGCGCCGTGTGGATTTCCTGTTTTTACCGCGCAAAATCGGCATCCGCGCGTACAGATTTCTCCGAGGAGCATGAAGGTGGCGGTTCCTCCGCTCCAGCACTCGGTGAGGTTTGGACAGTGCGCCTCTTCGCAGACGGTTTTCAGACCTGTGACCGCAAGTTGCGACTGTATTTTCCTGAATGCCTCCGTTGTGGGAGGTCGGATCTTGAACCACTCGGGGAGCGAGGGGCGTTTCGCGGTTTTGGTACTCATGTTTGTACTCATGGATAAAAAGTTTAGCGTATTTTTTACGCTTTTGCTATACTGCCGCAGAGAATATTTTTCTAATATTTCTCTTCTATCTCTTAATCACTTCTCCACTATGTTGAGAAAAACTCTTATGTCAGCGGTTCTCGCTGTCGGTGTTCTTACGCTCGGCGTCGCTGCCGGATGCCAGTCAGAAGCTCCAGCTCCTGCACCTGCTGCTCAGCCAGCTGTCACGGCTCCAGTATCAAAGTATAAAGCTGGCGACAGCGTACTTGCTATCTGGTCAAGCGCTACTACCTGGTACGAAGGTACGGTTGGTGCATCTTGCCCAACAGGCGTTCTTGTCACTTGGAGCGATGGTTCAGCTCCTACTTGTAACCCAGACTCAAAGATTGTTCCAAACAAGACTGTCGCAAAGGCTGATGCTAAAGTTGGCACTAAAGTCTATGCTCAGTGGTCAGGAACTGGCTTCTACGAAGCTGAAATCACAAAAGTTTCTGGCGATATGTACTCAGTCAAGTACACCAGCGACAGCACGACTAAAGACGACCTCAAGCTTTCTCAGCTTCGAGCTATGTAATTTGAGCCTCATTTAGGACGTTTGAAAGGGGTAGTATCACGTATGCTGCCCCTTTTTCTGTTCGGAGGTAAAGCCATTTACAGCTGGGCGTATTTTTGCTATAATAGATAGATTGAAAAAGTTCAAACAAAAACCTAAAGCTCCGCATGCACAACCTCTTTGATTTTGGTACCGACGAACGATTGTTCCACTTTCTCGCTGATCCAGCGACCAGCGGAAGTGATATTGCTATCGTCACACCACATCTCACGGACGAACAGCCGCCGGTGGCGAGGGGTGTAACAACTCCGGTCGTGGGTGGCACAGCACCAACTGGAGCGCAGGACCCGTTTCTGAAAAACCTCTTCGCTGATAATAAAGAAAAAAAAGATGGCGAAAGTCTCATGTTCCAGAGTTTGATCAAGAGTGAGGAAAAAAATGTTGAAAAGAAAAAATCAATTCTTGGCGAACTTCCAAAAATCGACACGAGTCTCTTCATCGACAAGGAGTTCCACCTGAAAAAACAGCTTTCTTATGCGAAAATTACGATGGCATCGCTCATTACTCTGGGCTTCGCATTGTTCCTCTTTTTCTATACACAACTCAATCCTAACTTCGATCTGACAAAGACTCCGAATGTTGGAAAGACACTCAAGACAACGAACGAAGAGTTAAAAAATCTTCAGACCGATGTGAACTTTTACCGTATGAGTACGGCGAAGAAACATCTCGATGTTTTTTTCTACAACGCGAACGAGTATCTCCAGAATTTCGATGCGTGGAAAACTGCTGACGACGCCGATAAGGGTATAAAACTTTCTGAGCTTGATGCGGCGCGAAGCGCGGTAATCGCGCCGTTTGATGCGGCTCGAGAAAAATTCTCCAAAGATATATTTGTGGCTTTGTACCGCGATAATCCCGAAGAAGCTGAGGCGATTCTTAATGACAAGACCAAGGTCGTCGATGAGTTTGCGATGCTCCTGCGCGATGCGATTCGCGTGAAAAAAGATGCGGCGAGCGTGAGTGCTGCCGAGAAGCGTGACTACAGTGAGTTGATGGAAATTGTTGGAAATAAATCTCTACAAACGTTGATCTCTACGGATCTCAGCAAAATGACTCACGATCAACTCCGTCAATTTATTCTCAAGCTTAGCGGACGCTACAATCACCGACTGGCATTTATTTTCCAGATCAAGGATCACCGAATCCCATGGTTTGATATTATTACGGAAATTTATGAACGAACTGGCGCGATCGACAAGGGTCGATTTAAGGCTCGCCTCTACGACGATATCGGTGGTATCCAGTACGGCGGATTTGATTTTGACGGAACAACTGGCCGAATTACGATCAGTGGAAACGTGAAGGACTTCGATGGAATCAACTTCACCATTATGGCGGGACTCATTGAAGAGCTCGAGAGCTCACGCCGATTCAAGGACGTCGAGATGCGAAACTTCTCTAAAAACTTCACGGAAAAAGAGGGCTTCGAAGGAAGTTTCAAGATTGACCTTTCCATCCAGAAATATGACGAGAGCGACCCACGCGATAAGGGCGTCGACATTGAAAAACTTCCTGGCATTTTTAATTAATTCTCTACACGGACTCGCATGGACACAACCAATACACAGATCGGATCACCAGCCTTCATACGACAGCACTACCTGAGTCGTAACATCAAGCTGTACCTTATTGGTATTGTGATTGTTGGTCTCGGCGTCGCCTACTATGGCATCGAGTCATTTCTCGACTACTCCGAAAAACGTGGAGTTGTTGAACAGAGTCAGGCGCTGCTTGCGAACCTCACTAAGGATCAAAAGAAGGAGATGGATGGATTCAATGCGATCAAAGTTGAATATAAAGATCGTGATGCGGCGATGAACAGTGAACTTTCGAGCGTCTTCCCAACTCAGGAAAATTACACTGAACTTACAAAAATTCTTGATGACTATTTTTTCTCAAAGAATAAGCCGAGCAGCCCTCTCATTGCGACAGATGTTCAATTTGGAACACCGACGAGCGAGGCGGGATCGAAGTACGATATCCTTCCTATCAGCATGAATATCGCGGCTTCAGAAGCTAACTTCTACGACTTCCTCCGATTTGTTCAGGGGTCAGGAACGCTCTCAAAAAAACTCCGGCTCCTCGATCTCAGATCGATTCAGTTGAACTTCGCTGAAGATGAAAGTGCGAGCACGAAGAAGACAATTCAGTTCCGTGCTGAAGTCAGTGCCTACTTCCAGAAAATACAAAAATAATTTTTGATTGCCTGTCATAATGATCGATAACGCCAAATTTCAACAACTCAAGGACTCGATTCTTGCTGGAAATATTCCCCAGCTGGCGTTGATGATGATCAGCCTGGCGCTCGATATGCGATCCAGTGATATTCATATCGAACCTGAGGAAAAGCACATCCGTGTGCGGTATCGCGTGGATGGCGTCCTGCAGGAAATCGTTGAGTATCCTACCAATATTCACCCTGCGGTGGTTTCCCGTATCAAAATCATGTCGAATTTGAAGATTGACGAGCAGCGCATTCCGCAAGATGGACGCTGTGAAGTTACTTCAAAAGATAACCGCGAGATGGATCTCCGTGTCTCTACCTTTCCAACTGTGAATGGTGAAAAGATCGTGATGCGTATTCAGGACAAGTCCCGAAAGATTCCTGATCTCAGTGAGATTGGCATGGAGGGAAATAATTTCAAATATCTCATGGAGGGTCTCGACTCGCCAAATGGCATTATCCTTAATACTGGTCCGACGGGTTCTGGTAAGACGACCACCCTGTATTGCTGCTTGAATAAGCTCAATACGGTCGATGTGAATATTCTGACGATTGAGGATCCCGTGGAAATCCAGATGGATGGCTTGAGCCAGAGTCAGGTACACCACGACATTCAGTATAATTTTGCGACGGGTATGCGCGCGGCGCTTCGTCAGGATCCGGACATTATCATGGTCGGTGAAATTCGTGATAAAGAAACGGTGGATATCGCGATCGAGGCTTCGCTGACGGGTCACTTGGTTTTGTCCACGGTCCATACGAATAGCGCGGTTGAAACGCTCACACGTATTCAAAATATGGACGTCCCTGAGTTTCTCGTAGCCTCGACGATCGAGGTGATCATCGCGCAGCGTCTCGTGCGAAAGCTTTGCACGGCGTGTAAGGTGGTTGCCACCACACCGGAGCAAAGCGGAGGTGCTGCACCCGCTCCCCCTCTACTGGTAGCGCAGATCGACAAGGCTCTTGTCGGCATCGATGCGAAGTTTCCGGAGCTGGATAAAGCGCTTCTGAGCGCGAAACAGTTTTATGTTCCGAAGGGATGTGAGCAGTGTAATAACATCGGCTACTTTGGACGAACCGCGATTTATGAGGTGTTGCGAATGAATAATGCGTTGCGAAAAATGATTCTGGATAAAGCCTCGGCGATTGACATCGAGAAGGTCGCTATTAAAGAAGGTATGATCACGCTCGAACAGGACGGCTTGGTGAAGGCACTGAAGGGCGTGACGTCTTTGGAGGAAATTTACAGCGTAGCACGTAAAGTCGAAGACTATGTCTAATACGACACAGCAGCCATTTTCGTTGGATAGTAGCGGGGATTCGTTTAAAGTTGCGAGCGTAGCGAGCAATGCATCCGTACCCACCTCCTCTTCCGACCCCACCCAAACTCTGACGATCGACATCGCCGAAGTTTCGATGGTGAAGAAGCTCATCGAGCAGGAGCGACTTCGTTATGGAAAACTGACGGGCAATCCGTTGGTGGACTTTTTTGATCGAATCAATGACTGGATTATTTCCCAGTCGAAGGTCACGGTTAAAGATCTCGCCGCGTTTTTCAGACTTCTTGCTGTGATGCTCAACGCCGGCGTTCCTCTCATTCGCTCACTTGAAACGCTCGCTGCTCAGAGTTCTGATAATCCCAAGCT
>SXGS01244616.1_pt1 | contig 18411 bp, 12 predicted proteins | sample 3174681 | NCBI WGS metagenome assembly SXGS01 (sample SAMN11356861, study PRJNA531348) | freshwater metagenome | isolation source: freshwater sample F1-80 | place: China: Fuxian Lake, Yuxi | collected 2017-12-25 | reverse complement strand
GTTCGTCGCCGGGGTGGAACGCCGTCAAAACGAACCATCCCCGCTTCGATCAAGTATAGGGGGGCCTTTCCTCCTTCGGCGCTCCGTCCAGACCTGCGATGTGCTCTCGACTTAGGAGTCTATTTTGGACAAGAGTGATCCTTATTAGGGAACTGGAAGTGCTAGCTTGTCCGAAGAAAGCTGTTGCCAAGCAGAGGAAGGCGTCGTAAAGTGGGTCAAGCGAGGGTCACTACTTTCAACGGAAAGTCGGGCAATCTCCGATTCTTTGCAGTCGACCGGCAGGAAGTTCAAACTTGCGGAATCGCGCCAGACTGAAATCAAGAACGGGCAAGCTAGGATCTTCCAAACGGCCACGTCGAAGGCTTCCGTCGAGCACGACTTCCGATTCCAACTTGCTTAGGTTGTCGGTATGGGCCAGATGGGCCAGATGAACCCGTGCGACCCTATTTTCGAATTAGTTCGTGATTCAGTGTTGGGTGCGGCTCTTTTGCGTTTCAGGCTAAGCTAAAGCACCAGCTGTCAATCGGATAGCGAGGGTGCGGGGAGCTCATACTGCGTGTATGAGGGGGATATCGGCACGCTGGCGGGATATCTGACTGACGGCGTACGGCGATGGGAACCCCACTCGTTGTGACAGCCCCTGCGCACGCCGGAGGTACGCCTCTCCGCCTGGCTCACGATTTCTTCCGTGGGCTCGAATTTCGGGGTTCTGGGCTGGGAAGTGCCACGTGCCCGGCGGTGCCACCTGACACGCTGACGATCCTCGTAACGGAAGCAGCGTCGAAAACGGGCGTCGCACTCGCGAAGCATCGTCACGCTGCCCAAATCGCAGAATCTACGAGAGATGCACGCCAGGAGATCGAAAAATCTAAAAGAGCCACACCCTTCAGTGTTTGATCGCCCGTGAGCAGCACGTCGATACCGCCACCCTCGGCTGCCTTCAACAGCTCGCCATTCTTCAATCCCGCCCAACCCATGAATGCGACGGTAACCACGTCGTGCGGAGCTAACTAACAAGCGTCGCAACGCGTGATCCAGATGCTCGTCCAGCAGAACCTTTCACAGTTGCCGCTGTAGGTAGTCTTGGGCGAACTCGATGAGGCGCCCGATCTGATTGGCCGAGAGCGTAGGAAAACCTCACCAATTCTTCGAGAGTCTCCCCAAGTTCGTAGCTGCCTACGATCGCCTCCGCCACGAGCCGGCCTGACACTTTGCCGGGGACGGACTCGATCAGTTCACACTGCGACCAGTCAATTGGCAAAAGTGTCTCACCTGTGGTCGTCGATGCCATCTCTCTACCATACTAGCTCGACGTGAACAGGGCAGTCTCCGCAGTCGTGCTCGTTCCGGGAGATCGATAGAGAACGATCAACGGCGCAGTGTAGCGAAGACTGGTACGCCCGCCGATGATGTACCGGCCCGCCGAAGCGGAATCCGTACGCTCCAAGATCGGACCGGCCACCGGCGGTCTCTCCAATCTGTTCAACGTGCGATTCGGGGAGCCGTGATCCGCGCCGGCCGGCCATAATGGAAGGCCGTGGCGTCTCGCTCCAAGATCCGTGTGCTTTTCTCGTCCGGCGATCTGAGCATGGGCGGGGCGGAGCGCCAACTGTGGAACGTAGCCTCCGGACTCGACCGCCGCGATTTCGAACCGCTGGTCTGGAATTGCGGCGGCCGCGGCCCGGTCTCCGATTTGCTAGAGCGGAGCGGAATTCAGGTCTTCACGCGCCCTCTCGACGTGGACACTCCCGCCGCCGTGGACCGCTCGGTCGTTTGGCTACGATCGCTGCGCGTCCGGATTTTCTATGCGTTTCCCACCATGCCGGTCTGGCCCGACGCATTCCTCGCCCGGCTGTCGGGAATCGAGACCGTCATCCAACGGCGATGCGCGATGTATCATTGGGACCCCGGCCGCACCCACGGTCCGCTGGAGCAACTCCGCAACGGCGCAACCGATATCGTGGTGATGGCGTCTGGCCGAATCGCCGGCGAATGGCTGCCGGTCGAGAAGTGGCTGGGCTCCGCGATTCGAATGATCCCGAACGGCGTCCACGTTCCGGCGCGCGCCGCTTCGTGGCAGGGTCCGCCCACGATCGGCAACGTGGCCAACTTTCGCTTATTGAAAGGCCAGTATTATCTGGTGGAAGCGTTCGCCAAGCTCGCCGCGCCCGATGCCAGGCTGGTGCTCGCCGGACGCCTCGTGGATCTGCTGGCCGCGACCGCCGAGTCGTTCGGCGTCGCGCGCCGCGTGGAACTGGCCGGCGAGCGCCTGGCGCCCTCCAGCATCTACCGCCGGCTCTCGATCTACGCGCATCCTTCCTTCACCGAGGGGACCTCGAACTCGATTCTCGAGGCGATGGCGCACGGACTCCCCGTCGTGGCCAGCGACGCGGGCGCGATTCCGGACATCGTGGACCACGGCGTCACCGGGCTTCTCGTGCCGCCCGGAGATTCGGGCGCGCTGGCGGCCGCGCTGGAGGAACTCCTGCGTGACGAGACGAGGCGGAAGCGGATGGGCGCCGCCGGACGGGCGCGGGCGATCGACGAGTTCTCGATGCCTCGCATCGTCGATCTCCATCAGCGGATGTTGTTCGACTGCCTCTCGCACCAGTCGCGCCAAGCCTCGCGGCACACGCGTTCGAGCTCGCGGCCCGCGCGCCCGTAGTCCATGAGCGGCGAGGCTCGCAAGCGGCGCCGTATCGAACGCCGCAGCTTCGCCAGACCCTCCAGGTCCGCCGCCTTCGCCGCCGCGACCGCCACGTAGCCGTCCAAGGACGCCACGATCCAATCGGCGAGACCGGCTTGATTCAGGATCGACGCCGAAACGCGCGAGGCGAATCGCGATCCGGCGAGCGTTACGACGGGAACTCCCATCCACAGGCACTCGCAAGTGTTCGTCTGGCCGCTGTACGGGAACGAATCGAGCGCGATGTCCACGCCGGCCACCAGCTTCAGATGGGCCGCGTGATCGAGTGGACCGTGGAATCGCAGCCGTTCCGGTTGGACGCCCTGGCGCGCGAAGGCGTCTTCAATCCGGCGGCGAGCCCACCGGCCCGCGCGGTCGAAGTCCGGCACGTCGTAGTGGATCAGCAATCGGGACCGGCGCACTCGCCGCAGCACCCGCGCGATCGCTCCAATGACGCCCGCGTTGAGATGCAGTGGTGTGAGGAAGAACCCGAACGTGACGAAGCCGTTCGAACCGGCCGGGAGCGGACCCGCTCGTGGCGCCTCTCCGGGGGGCATCCAAGCGAGATAACCGCCGCGCATGCGCAACAAGCGCTCGCTGTAGTGGGATTCGGTTCCTCCCGCCGGATCGGCCCATTCATCGGAGACGCGAAAGTCCATGGCTCCGATTCCCGTCGTTCCCGGATAGCGGGGATAGGCGATTTGCACCGGCGCGGCGCGAAGCTGGAACACGCCCAGCCGGTGATTCGGCAGGTGCCCGGCGACGTCCACAAGCACGTCGATACGGTCGCCTCGAATCGTTCGCGTGGCGCTTCCATCGCTGCCGGCCGCGACCCGCCGCCAGTGTTTGAAGACCGCACGGTGCTCGTCCGCTGCTTCGCCGCCCGAGTCGTAGGCGAACAGTTCGATCGCCGCCGGATCCACCTCGCGCAGGAGCGGCGGCAGGAACCACCGGCTGGAGCCGCTGCCGAAATCGCCGGTAAGCACACCCACGCGGAGGCGCCTCGACGGATCGGGCGTGTTGTCGAACCTCCGCCGCGCGGCGGCAGCCTGCTGTCCCCACTCCCGATGCGCCGCCAGCAGGCTCTCGCCCGTTTGCGCCGGTGAGTCGAGCAGGCAGTAGAGCAGTGTGGAATGAAGAGCGGGGTCGCCTGGTTCCAACTGGCGCGCGGCTTGCAACGCGGCGATCGCCCCTGGCGAATCTCCCGCGCGGATGCAGGCCGCGGCCAGCCTACGGCGCCATTCGGATCGATGGGGGTCGAGCGCCGCCAGTTCGCGATAGCGGCGTCGCGCCAAGCTGTCCTCGCCATCGGACACGGCGGCTTCGGCGGCCGATTCCAACGCCGTGCCGAGCGCCGCGCGCGAGTCGCCGCTATCCGGTTCCAGGGCCAAGCTGGACCGAAGCGCGGAAATCGCGCCATTCCAGTCCGCCGCTCCCATTCGGGCCACGCCGAGATCGTGTAGCCAGTCGGCGCGCCAGGGCTCCGCGGTTGCGGCCTGTCGCAACAATTGGGAAGCGGCGGCGAACTCGCCAGCGCCGGCCAGCGCCAGTCCGGCCAGGCGGACTGCCTCGGCGTTGCCCGGTTCCATTCTCGCGGCGTGCCTGGCCAATAGATAAGCGGGGCCGAAGTGGCCCCGCTCCATCCAGGATTCCGCCAGATCCAGCGCGGTGCGAGTCGCGATTAGAACACCAGCTTCCAACCGCCGGTGGGCTTCTTCACCAGCTTGGGGCGCCGCTTGCCCGCCACTTCCAGCACCACGCCGCCGTCCTCGATGCGGCTTTTCTTTCCCCCCGTCGACAGACGGTAAGCCGTCAGGCCCGTATGCTTGGCCAGGGAGAGGCTGATCACCGTGGTGTGCTTGGCCAGGGACTTCGCTGCCCGCCCCGTGTGCTTGGCCACGGACTTGGCGGCCCGCCCAGTGTGCTTTGGCAATACCGCCGCCGCCGCTCCGGTGTGTTTCGCCAGCCCCGCGGCTGCCGCGCCCGTGTGCTTGGCCATGGCGGCTTTCTTCGCGACGGCTTTCTTCGCCGCCTTCTTCTTGGTTGCCATCTCGTGGCTCCTTTCTTATCCCGGCCCGAGGGCCGGCTCCACCACTGGCCGGCTACAGCAGACGCATTTCCGCCAGGACCTGCTTGTAACCGGCCGTGTCCCGAATCGAATCTAAAACCCAAAGAACCTTCAGATAAAGCAAGCCGCGATCCCGCAGCTTCGACGCACGCAGAAGGTGTGCCTCGGCGAGCTCCTTGTGCCCTAGCGCCCCATAGACTCGCGCGAACCGCTCCGAGCCGCGCCGTCCGTCGGGGTCCAGGGATCGTAGCGTCTCCAGCCACTTCCCGGCTGTCGCGGCGTCGCCCCGCAGTGCCGCGATCATTGCGAACAGGTACGCCGATTCCGGGCAGTTCTCGCCTTCGCGCCGCTTCAGGACCTGGGTCTCCGACCACGCCAATTCGAAATAACGCGCCGCGTCGGCGCCGGATGCCTGCTTGCCCAGAGCCGCGTACGCCGATGCCAGATTGAACCGTGCGTCGTCGATGTCGCGCCGTTCGAGCGTCCAGGTCAGATACTCCACCGCCTCGTAGTAGCGGCGCGCCAGGATCAATCCCAGCCCGTAACCGTTGTGCGAGTTGTAGTCGTACGGATCCATCTCCAAGCCGGTTCGCACCGCCGCCAGCCCTTCGTCGAATCTGCCGGACTGCATCAACAGGCCGCCATACTTGCGATAGGCCACCGGCGATTTCGGATCGAGCCGGATCGCTTCCCGGTAGCTCTCCTCCGCGCCCTCCCAGTCCCAGGCCATCTGCCGCATCGCCGCCGCGGATGCGTGGGCTTCCGGCGCGCCCGGAGTCAGGCGCACCGCTTCCGCGGCGTGGCGCCGCGCCTTTGCCATCAACTCATCCTGCGGCCCCAGCCTGCGGTTCACCATGGCGCGATAGGTGTCGCACAAACCCGCGTGCGCCAATCCGTAGGCCGGGTGCCGCTCCAGAGACTGCTCGAAGAACGGAATCGCCGCCGGCAGCGAGTGTTTGCTGGCCTCCTCGAGAAGAGTCTTGCCGCGCAGATAGGAATTGTAGGCGGCCGGAGACGGTCCGGTGGCAGCCACCGCGGTCATCCACAACCAGTTCCGCAACGGCCTGGTCTTGGACAGACTCGCGTACCGCGCCCGCTCGATGCTCGAACTGTCGGCGAACATCTGGCTTTCCACCGCCTCGGCGACCCGCGAGGCGATCTCGGTTTCGAGCGCCAACGGATTGTCGAGATTGCCGTCGAACGATTGCGACCAGACGACCTTGCCTTCCTTCGACGAATCGGTCAGACGGACCGTGAGCCGCATCTTTCCGGAGTGTGCGCGCAGATCGCCGTCCAGGTGAAACCGCTCGTGCACGGTGTCCAGCCTCGCCTTGTCGCGGCGCTCGTAGTTCTGGCGGACACTGAGTCCCTCCATGCGGCTCAGCCGGGCCACTAGCTCCGCGGTCAGTCCGGTCGACAGGTATTTGGACTCCGCCGCGTCCCGCGGCTCGCCCGCCTCGCTGGCGAGCCGGAACACGACCATGGACGCCTCGAACTTCGGCTCGCGCACGCCAATGGCGAGCAGGGCGATCACCAGCGCGGCCGCAACCCACGCCGGTCGTGCGCGCCGAAACAAATCCGACGCGCGTTCGGGCAAACGTTCCGGTTCCGATCGCGGCTCGATCGCCCGGACCATGTCACCGGCCGTGCGCGGGCGCGCCGACGGCTCGCGCTCGAGGCAGGACAAGATCGCCCGGTTCCAGCGCTCCGGCAAACCGGCCCGGCGCGCCGATGGTGGCGCCGGCTTCTCGTAGAGCTTTTGATAGTAGAGCGCTCCCACCGAGCCGGCGTCGAAGGCGCGCGACCCGGTGACCATCTCGTCGGCCAGCAATCCGAACGCGTAGATGTCCGCCGCGGCAGCCGGCTTCTCGTTGCTCAGTTGTTCCGGCGCCATGAAGTAAGGAGCGCCGGCTTGAGCGTCGAGCCGCGTTTCGAACATCTCGCCGTTGCTCGCTACTGGCTTGGCCAGGCCGAAATCGGTGATCACCACGCGCGTGGCGCCTTCGCCGTTCGGGACCAGCATGACGTTGCCCGGCTTCAGATCGCGGTGGACGATTCCCGCCGCGTGCAACGCGTCGATGGCTGCCGCGATCTGCCGCAGCAGCGGCAGCGCGTCGTCCACCGGCAACGGGCGCAGACGCTCGATCAAGGTCTGCAGCGTCTCCCCTTCCAGCCACTCCATCGTCAGGCAGGTAATCGCGCCTTCGCCGCCGGGGCGGGAGTGCTCGACCAGGTCGAAGACCTTGCATAGGTTCGGATGCGAGACCTCGCGCGCCACCCGGATTTCGCGCCGGAAGCGCTGCGTCGACTCGTCGCCGTCCGGTCCCCCCGAGCGGATCGTCTTCAGGCCGGCTCGAATTCCCAGCCTCTCGTCCCGAACTTCGTATACCTCGCCCATCCCACCGCGTCCCTGGAAGCGAACGACGCGGAACCTCTCGGCCACCACTTGCCCGGGCCGGAAGACGGGCGGAAGCGACTCGGCCGTCGCGCCGTCGGAGAGAAATCCTTCCATCTCTCCTCGCCCTTCGAGGAGATCGGCGATAGCCTCCCCAAGGTCTGGACTGGCCGCGTACACCGACTCGAGGAATTGCGACCGCTCCGGCTCGTCCAGAGCCAGCGCCGCGCCTAGAATTTCCCGGATCTTAGTCTTCGGTTGCTGGTCCCGCATCGCCCTCTCCGCCCATCGCGGTGAATAACCAAGCTCGCGCAATCTGCCAATCCCGCTTCGCCGTTCGAGGCGTGACTTCGAGAATCTCGGCGACCTCGTCGAATGTCAGCCCCCCGAAGTATCTCATTTCCACCACCCGCGCCGCACGCGGATCCTTGCGCGCCAACTCCCTCAGCAAATCGTCGATCTCGAGGATCATGCCGAAGTCGTCGTCCGATCCTAGCGCGGCGGTGTCGATATCCACCCGCGCCGCCGACCCTGTGCGTTTCAACTTCACTCGCGCCCGCGCATGGTCCACCAGGATGCGCCGCATCGCCTGTGAGGCCACTGCCAGAAAATGGGCCCGGCTCTTCCAGTTGACGCCGTCGTGCTTGACCAGCCGCAGGAAGACTTCGCTCACCAGCGCGGTGGCCTGTAGCGTATGGTCCGGACGTTCCCGCCGCATCCGCATTTCGGCTACCCGCTTCAACTCCGGATAGATCGCCGCGAACAGCAATTCCCGCGCGCCGGGGTCGGTCCACCGGTTCAGGAGTTCGGTGACCTCGTCCTGCTGCTGAACTTCCGGTGACGGGACCATGAGAGTATTCACCCATTTGCGGAGGGATTTAAAGATCATAGTATCCTGCTCCGTCTGAGTCAACTGTTGCGGGGACACGGATTCCTCCTTTGAGACCAAAAGGGCGAGTCCGGCCATCGATTCTCGAGCCGGTAATACTCGAGCCGCCGGGCCAGGTAGCGGTCGAAACCGGCGGCGCATTCTTCCTGGTACCGGTAAACGTGATCCGGCGCGCCGCCCAGATATCCCAGCGCCGCGCGCGCGGCGCGAACTCCGCTTCGAATCGCGCGGTCGATGCCCGCGCCCGAGAGTGGATCCCAGGACGCCGCCGCGTCACCGGCGGCGGCCCACCCTTCGCCCGCGAACGTGGCTCGCCGCATCGACCGCGCCGAAACCCAGCGCCACTCGTCTTGGGGCAGGGCATCGGCCATCAGCGCTTCCGTTTCCGGCAGATCGCGCAGCAGATCGTTCCAAAGCGCGCCGGAGTCGGGACGCGATCGCGGCAGTTCGGGGTCGCAGTGGAACGCCGTTACCAAACCCCCGTCCGGCACCGGAGCGCTGTAACTCCATCCGTCCCGATGCGCCTCGATCAGCGCGTGCGCCAGTGGCCCGGTCCGCCTCCAATAGCGGACCACTGCCACCATCCGGTCCACCTCGATGCCGGGCGGTTCGCCGTCTCTCCTGCGCCAACCGCGCCCCGTCGCGTCGATGGTGAACGGCGCCCGCGGCGCCTCGGCGGTCCACGCTTCCACTCCCGCGGCTCGGGCCTTGCGCCGCAGCAGCGAGTCGAACGCATCGCGATCCACGTGCCAGCCTCGTCCGCCGGGCCGGGTCATGTAATCCTGGAACTCGGCGTGCGGCGATCCCCAGCAGGAGGCCACTCCGGCCGAATCCACCTTTGGGCATTCGGCGAGAAACTCTCCGGTTACGCCGATCGAGTCCAACGCCGCCATCGCCGACGGCGCGAGAGTCTCGCCGGGCTTCCTTCCCGCTCCGGCGCGATGCGCCACCGCTACCCGGCAGCCTGCCCGCGCCAGACAGATCGCCGCCGCCGCTCCGGCCGGTCCGAAGCCGCGTATGACCACGTCAGGTGACATTGCCCGGCTCCGCCAACTCGCGCTCGGTCTCGACCATCCGCCCGGCGGAGTTCGCGCGAACGATGCCCAGCTCCGAGAACCGATCCACCATGGCGCCGTGGCTTTCGATTCCGCGCCTCCAAGCGGCGGACGTGCCGTCCGATTTGCGAACCTCGTCGGGTCGTTGCGACGGCCACCAGGCGAGACTGTCGTCATCGCTGTACTCGCATTCGAAGTAATCCGATTGCCAGGGCACCGCCAACCCCTCGTTGAACTTGCCAGGCGGGATCGCTGGGTCGAGCCGGTACGGCGCGGACCAGGAGGCCTTGTCCTTCACCAATCTCGAGAACTCGATACCCGGGAAGAATCCGCCGCCCGAGCAGGGCTCCATCGCCATTCTGTCGATACGGTCGACGACGCTCTCTCCGGCGAACGGATCGGCGCCGGGGTCGCTCACGAAGTTACCGGCCGCCCAGGCGAGGAAGTAAGCTTGCATCGCTTGCGGCAACGCCAGCGTCACCGGTCCGCCGCGGTTCTCGTCTCCGTTGTAAAGGCGCGGCATGAGGCCGGGACGCCGTGCGGCCTTGCCCGTCTCTCCGGGGTGCCGCAACCGCGCTAACAGCGAAACGCGCAAGGCGGCATTGGCGGCGGACGGATCGGCCAGCTTCGCCAGCATCGCGGCGTAGTCCGCCGGCTGGCCCGTTCCGTGGCGCACTGCCGCCGCCGCGCTTACCGATTCGAGCGCCGTGGTGCGAACCAGAAACGGCCGGATGAAGCGAGCGAAGGATGGCCGGCGCTCCAGCGGTAGGAATCCGGAATCCACGGCGGCCTGATACGCCAGATCGTGCAAGGTGAGCCAGGGCATCACCCCCGGCGCGAAGTCGGGTGGCCCGCAGATCACACGAGCCGCCAAGGCCGCGGTTGGTACGCCGCCGGGCGCAGTCACTTCCGCCTGGACGATCCCGTCGCACGTGTCGTCGTACCAATCGTCGTTGTCGGCGAACGCCAGATCCGGAGCCGGCGCGGATGCATCCTTGGGAACGCGCCGGCTGATGCCGGAGCCTCCCGTGAACACCAGACTTCCATCCGCCTCGCGCCGGGCTCTGCCCAGCCGCACCGCGACGCCCCGGAATGCGCCGTCGAACACCGCCCCGGGCGTTACGTCGTCAACGGTTCGCGGTCCCGGAGCCACGATCAGTTCCTTGTCCGTCGCGTCGATTCCCGTCGCGCCGTTGCGCCGCCGCGAGACATCGCCCACCTGGATCGCCGCGCCCTTCCGGTTCGCCACCTCCACGGTCCAGCGGACTCGTGCGACGGCGGGAGTCACCAGCACCGGGTCGCGCGTCAGCTTCCCGTTGCTGTCCCGGTCGCATTCGAACACCTGGAACCGCGCCGCTTGTTTCCGCAGCTTTCCGCTGTCGCGGTACTTGGCCGGCGGCTTGACGCCTGGCGCGGGGCCGAAGAAGTGCTCATCGCTCAGGCCGGCGCGCGCGACGCCGATGGAAGGGTGGATCTCGTACTGAATGGCCATGCTATAGTCCGCCGCTATGGACCATAGCGCTGTCCCGGGCCCATTGGGGACAGACCCGCGCCGAAATTTCTACAACTCCCAGTTCAGTTCGACGCCGTTCACGGAAAGTTTTCGGTAGCGGGGCGGCCAAGCCGCCGGTTTCATCTCCGAACTCCACTTTTGCCACGCTGCCCGCAACTCCCGGACCACTTCCGGACGGCGCGCGGCGACATCGTCCCGTTCACCCAAGTCCTTCGACAAGTCGTACAGCCGCGAGTAGCCCTCCCCGAACTCGATCAGTTTCCACGACCCCTTGCGCACCACCCGCGCCTGGCCGCCCCGCCAGAACAGCGCCTCGTGTGGCGCGCGTTTGTCGCGCCCGGTGAGAAACGACATCAGGTCCACGCCGTCGAATGGCCGGTCCGCCTTTACTCCAGCCGCCGCCAGGAAAGTTGGCGCTATGTCGCGGCTCACCACCGGCTCCCGGTAGGTTTGGCCCGCCGGTATCCGGTCTTTCCAATAAGCGATGAACGGCACACGGATCCCGCCCTCGTAGTAGGTTACTTTCTGCCCGTTCAAGGGGCCGTTCGTGCCGGCTCCGGTAATCGCCGGACAACCATTGTCGCTGAGGAAAAATACCAGTGTGTCGCGCTCGATTCCCTCGCCGCGCACGGTCTTCATCACCTCGCCGATCGCGTCGTCCATGGCGATCGTCATCGCCGCCAGATGCCGGCGCTTGGGATCCTCGACTCCCCGCAAACGGTCCAGATATTTGGCGGTGGCGTGGAGCGGCGTGTGCACCGCGTTGAACGGCAGATACAGAAAAAACGGCCGGTTCTTGTGCCGCTGGACGAATCCGGAGGCCTCCACCGCCAGCGCCTCGGTGAGATAGCGGTCCTCTTTCACCGGTTGGCGGCCGTGGTAAATGGGCTGATCCCGGTCCTCGGGGATCGCGTCGTTTCCCTCGCCGCTCCGGGCCGTGCTGCCGCCGGGGGTCCGTTTGGTGATGAACGCGTTCGCCCCGGGCAGGAACCCGTGGAACTCGTCGAAGCCGCGATCCATCGGGTGGTAACCCGGACGCACGCCCAGGTGCCACTTACCGAAGATCCCGCTGGCGTACCCCGACGGCTTCAGATGCTCCGGCAGCAGCTTCGCCGATTTCGGGACGCCGAACCCAACCTCGCCCTCGCGCTCCGGCGGTCCGGAGTTGAACTCGTGCCCGTGGCGGTGCTGATACTGTCCGGTCAGCAACGCCACCCGGGACGGACTGCAAACGGCGCAGGACACGTACCCGTCGGTGAACCGGGAGCCTCCCTTCGCCAAAGCGTCGATGTGCGGCGTGGGGACTCCGGAGCCGTAACAGCCGATGTCGCCGTATCCGAGGTCGTCGGCCAGGAACACGATCAGGTTGGGTTTGCGCGAACCTTGCGCCATGGCGGCGCCGGCCAGCGATCCGAGGGCGGCTCTTCGAGTCGGCATCGCCGCCACTCTACCACAGCCGGGAAAGCGGCGTGTTACCTCGCCTTGATGTCGTACGCGTACAGCGTGTCCTGATCCCGCAGGTACAGCCGCCCGTTCGCTACCACAGGGTGCGACCACGCCGGACGCTCGCCCTTCTGGATCGAGAACCGCGACACCTCCTTGTACGCCCCCGGCGTCGCTTCCACCAACCCCATCACTCCGTTCTCGCCGAACGTGTACAGCATCCCATCGGCGTAGACAACCGATCCCTTGCCCACCGCGCGATCCTTCCAAGCCACCTCGCCGGTCTGGAACTTCATCGCCGTCAGGATCGAACTGGAAAAGCCGTACAGGTGTTCGCCCAACAGAATCGAGCTGGCGTGATGGTTTTTCATGTCCTGGTTGAAGTAGACCTCCTTCGCCCCCGATCCGTCCAGCTTCAGCAGCGCGCACCCGGTCCCGTAATCGGACGAATAAAATACGTGTCCGTCCTTGTACACCGGAGTCGCCACGTTCGCCGTGCGGTTGTTCGTGTTGGCGTACTTCCACAGCATCTCGCCGTTGTCGGCTCGCAGCCCGACCGCGTTCCGGGCCGTCAGCGCCAGGATTTGCTTCACTCCGCCCACTTGCGCCACGATCGCCGACGAATAATGCGCCGGATCGCCGCCGGACTTCCAGATCGTCTTGCCGGTCGTCTTGTTCAGCGCGACCACCGATGCACCCGATCCGCCCGGTTGCACGATCACCCGGTCGCCGTCGATCAGAGGCGACTCCGAGTAGCCCCAATGCGGAATCGACGCGCCGAACTCCTTCGTCACATCCATCGCCCAGACCTTCTTGCCGGTCCCCGCGTCCAGGCACGCCAGGTTCCCATTGGCCGACATCGCCCACAGCCGGTCGCCCTCCACGGTCGGCATCCCCCGTGGACCGTCGCCCCGCCGCTCGCGGTAGGCGTCACCGTTCTCGTACTCCCACAGCTTCTTGCCGGTCGCCTCGTCGAACGCGAATACGTACTGGTGCTCGCCGCGCTGGCCTTGCGTATAGATGCGCCCCTTAGCCACCGTCATCGACGCATAGCCTTCACCGAGCCCGCTCGCTTTCCACGCGGACTTCGGACCGCCTTCCGGCCACTTCTCGAGCAGCCCCGTTTCGGCCGATTTGCCGTCCCGGTTCGGACCGCGCCACTGCGGCCAGTCCGCCGCGATCAGCGTCAGGGGAAGAAGGAAGAGGAGGGTGCGCATGGTCACTGTTTCTTGATGTTGGAGATCATCTTGAGGAACACCGGCTCGGCGGCGTTCATCGTGGCGGCCGGTCCGGTGAGCTTGAAGAATACCGAACCCTCCGGGGCTTCGACGATGGCTCCGGACAGCCGGAAGCCGGGCTTCTTCACCTTCTGCCCCGACATCGGAGCGCCGGAGAGATAGGCGCCCGCGTGCGTCACCAAGGTTACATTCATGCCGTTCACGTGCATCTGTTTCCGGCCCGGCTTGGCCGCGCTCGCCTCGAATTGGCCGACCCACCGCTGCACGTTCGCTTCGATGCCGCCGCCCTGGCCCGCGCCGAAGAAGAAGATGGCGCACTCAGCGCCTTCGCCATCCCCGCCCGACGCCGGCGATGTGTAGGTCGCCACCCGCATCGGACGGCTCTCGGACTTCCAGCCGCCGGGGGCCGTCCACGAGATTCCCGCCGCGCTCTCGGCCCAGGCCGCCGTGGCGAGCATCGTCACTCCGGTCAACACGCGAATTCGCATAAAGTCCAGTGTAGCCCGGCGGCGCCGGATTTCGTACGCTGGGGCAATGACCGTCCGCAACAGCCACGCATCGCGAACGGCGAACTGCCTCGACCTTTTTGTTCAAATCGCGCTGGCCTGAATGGCAGCCTCCATTCTCCCCGCAAGGGCGGCGGCCTCGGTGGACCGGTGCGCCAACTTCATCAGCCTGCCCATGGCGGCGATCTCACTCTGGTATTCTTTCATGCGCGCCTGGAACGTCCGGCGGTCTTTGGTGCACACCAGGGTTTGCGGGGATCCAACGCGCTCCGTCACGTGTGTCATATCGAGCCGGTTCTGGTCGATCATTCGGTGGAGGTGGCCGCGGCGCTCCTTTTTTACGCGAAAACGATGGACTCGCTCGGCGGGACTTCGAACAAAGGCCTGCAACTCAGTGCAATCGGCGCAGGTGCAAGAGAGTTCCTGATGCAGACGCCAGTCCTGCGGCGGCAGCGGAGGGATCTCGCTGCGCAGGAGCAGAAACTCCGCGGCGCTCGACCATAGGTGTTGGACGGCCTGGTCGACTGCCGGGGGCATGCGATCCCCCTGGGCCTGGATCCGTTCGATCGCGGGAACCACTAGAGTCGTGGGATTGAACACGCCCGGTCGCGAGGCGATCTTGCGCGCCGCGACCCCAATTAGCTCCCCGTCCTCGAGGCGCCGCAGCCCCGACAACAGGTGTTCGATGAATTCCGGGGCAAGTGGGCGCCGTTCTTTTGGCTCCCACCCCACGAAGACATCTGGTCTGGACTCCGGCAGTCCGATGCGGTCGAGACCGGCGACGGCGGCCTCCGCGACCTGCCGGAAGGATGCCGGGCGATCCGCGGTAAGAGCGAGCAGCAACTCCGCGCACGCGCCCGGCCGATTCGCCATCCGCGCCTCCACCAGGGCGGACACGACGGCGGCGGCGCGCGGATCTCCCAGCACACTCACGGAGGCAAGCAAGGCCACATTCTCCGAGCCCTCATAGGCCGATGTCACCACTTCGCGGATGAACCGCTCGAGCTCGGCTGGCGCATTCAGTTCCACGAGCGCGGCGATCATCGATGCGCGGTCGGATGCTCCCGGCGCTTGGATGCCGATCGCGTACCGGTCCACCCGCTCCGCGCCGGTGGACCATGCTTCCACAAGGCGTTGCGCGGCCACAATTGCCTCTGGGCGGGCGCTTTTGCCGCCCGCGGCCAGCCGTTTCAAGTAGGGCAGGGCGGCGACAACGCCACCGCCGAGCAGAACGTCCATCGTGTACTGCTTGGGCCAAATCACCAGGGCCGCGCGACGATAGGACCGCTCGTAGGTTGCCCCTTCGTTGCCGGAGGCCTCCGTCAGGCGCTTGTGATCGGGAGGTTCCTCATCGAGCGCACCCGCAGGGAGCAATTCGCGCTCCGTCAGGGGAAGGCGCCCAAATTCCACGGCCCGATCCTCGGTGTCGCGCCACTCATCCAGGTAACGCCACCCGTCGTCGAGGGTGATGGCGGTGAAGCTCGCGTCCTCATCCCCGTTTTTCTCTTCCTCGTCATGGTGAGAGTAGTCCCGGAAACGGTTCCTACGCGAACTGGAGTAGTAGTCTTCATCCGCTTCGGCTCCGCCAGTCTCTCCAATGTGAACGACTCCAAGATGCGCGACGCACCGCGCCTGGCCAGCCGCTTGGATCAGGAGTTGGGCTTTTGCCGCGTCGGCGCCCTTTAGCGACGAAAAGGAGAGTCCGGCGGGGCTGTACTGGTGGTCGAGGAGCCATGCGATTTTCAGCGGTGCATCCGGTGCGCTCCAATACGCTTTGAGGAGGGCCGCCGCCTGCGCAACGTGGGATCCATAATTGGGAGCCGTCGGAACGCGAGGTCGGCTCTTGGTCCGCTCCTGAATGAGGTTGTAGACCAAGCAGACGCGGTTGCCCTCGTGGACAGGCAGGGCCTCATGTTCGCAGTCGGCGTAAAATGCGGCAAACGATAATTCGGAAGGATCGGTGGCGTTGGTCTCGACGGTGACTTCGCGGGACGCGTGCCGGATACGGAGGGCTCCGCCGCGGTAGGCGGATGGAAGCGTCAGGACCAGAGTCCCGAACATCCCCTCGGTCTTTTCCGTATCCCGGTGCGCAAGAAAGAACCCGCCGCGATCATAGATCAGCAGCTTGTAAAGCTCGGCGGAGACTGCCGCGTCGTGGCATCCCAGGCCGGCGGTGACCTTCGAAAGGACCGCCTGAAAGCTCGACGCCCAGGATTTCCCACTGATCCTTACCGCATCGGGAGGGATCTGCCAGACGTTGCGCACGGAGGTATCTACAATGGTTTCCTCTCCGCGGCCGTAGGGAGCCTGCGTCGCGCGCCGGACCATCGCCTCGATCTGCGCGCGGGGTATCGGGAACGAGAGCGTGCCGACGCCTTCCACCTCCACTCTCGGCATCGGCAGTTCCATCACGCCGGCGACGAAAAAATTGCCAGGGTGCTTCACATCCGACAGGACGGCCTCGAGCGGCTGCAACTCCCGGTTGTACTCGACTTCGATGTATTTCATGGCGTGCCTCCTCGGGGTCCCAGTCTAGAGGCCCTTCGAGCCTCTACCGATTCTAAATCACGCCGCGGCCGTATCGGCTGCCCGCTCCCGCGACATTTCTCGCCAACATTTGGGGCTCCTATGCTATAAGCAATTCGAATGAACACGTCGAACACAATAAATTTGCCAAATCCGCCGCGATGCGCCACAATCGTTCACATGGACCGAGTAGTCATCTTCGATACGACGCTCCGTGACGGCGAACAGTCGCCCGGATGCAGCATGACCGTTCCCGAAAAGATGAAGATGGCGCGCAAACTCGTCGACCTGGGCGTCGACATCATGGAGGCCGGATTCCCCATCGCTTCCGATGGCGACTTCGAAGCGGTACGCGCCATCGCCGCCGAGTACCCCGAGATGAAGGTGGCCGCCCTCAGTCGCGCCACCAGGCTCGACATCGACCGTGCCGCGGACGCGCTGAAGCACGCCAAGCGGGCGCGCATCCACACCTTCATCGCCACCAGCGATATTCATCTTAAGTACAAGTTGAAGAAATCCAGACAACAGGTTCTGGATGAAGCGGTTGCTGCGATCAAGCTGGCCAAATTCTACTGCGAGGACGTTGAGTTCTCCGCGGAAGACGCCACCCGCACCGACTTCGACTACCTGGAGCAGATCAGCATCGCCGTAGTCGAAGCCGGAGCCACTACCGTCAACCTGCCCGATACCGTGGGCTGGTCGGTGCCTCACGAATATGGCGCCTTGATCGGACGCATGGTCCGCTCGTTCGGCGACCGGGCCATCCTCTCCGTGCACTGCCATGACGATCTCGGGCTGGCTGTCGCCAATTCGATCGCCGCGGTCCAGGCGGGCGCCCGGCAGATCGAGTGCACTATCAACGGCATCGGTGAGCGCGCCGGCAATTGTTCGCTCGAGGAAGTCGTCGCCGCCTTTGCCGTCCGCGGCGATCAACTGCCGTTCGAGACCGGCATCAACCTGAAGGAGCTCTACCCGGCCAGCCAGTTGCTGGGCAAACTGATCACGTTCGGACCCCAGCCGAACAAAGCCATCGTCGGCGAGAACGCCTTTGCGCATGAGGCGGGTATTCACCAGGACGGCTACCTCAAGCACCGCGCCACGTATGAGATCATCGAACCGTCGAGCGTCGGCGTTCCCGAGGGCCGCCTGGTGCTCGGCCAGCACTCCGGCCGCCATGCGCTCAACCAGCGATGCGCCGATCTGGGATACACTCTCACCAAGGACCAGCTCGACGCGGTCTACCACCAGTTCACCCACTTGGCCGACACCAAGAAGGGCGTTCGCAACGACGAGATCAAGACCATCGTCCAGAGCGTAGTTGCGGGCGCGGCGGCCGCCGACTAGCCGCCAATCCGACCAAACGAACCCAAACATGGAATTCTCCGTTCTCACTCTGCCCGGCGACGGCATCGGTGTCGAAGTCACCCGAGAAGCCGTTCTTGTTCTGCAGCATATCTGCCAGAAGTTCAACCATCAGGCGAACCTTAGCGAGGCGCTTCTTGGCGGTATCGCCATCCACAAAACCGGCGGCCCCTTTCCCGCCGAGACCGAAGCTCTTTGTCAACAAGCCGACGCGACGCTGATGGGCGCCGTCGGGCTGCCGGAGTTCGACAACTGGCCGCCCGAAAAGCGGCCGGAACGCGGACTCCTTGGCATCCGCAAGACGCTGGGCGTCTACGCGAATCTTCGTCCGGTCCGCTCGTATCCGGCGCTGATAGACTCGTCTCCGCTCAAGAACCATCTAGTGGACGGCGTCGACATGATCATCGTCCGCGAGCTCACGGGGGGAATCTACTACGGTACTCCGCGGGGCATCACGGGCGAAGGACGCGAGGCGCGCGGCACCAATACGATGACGTATTCCTGGGCGGAAATCGATCGCGTCACCCGCATGTCGTTCGAACTCGCCCGGAACCGTCGCAAGAAGGTTACTAGCGTTGATAAGTCCAATGTTTTAGAGACTTCGCAGCTATGGCGTAAAGTAGTGGTGGAAGTAGCGAAAGATTATCCGGACGTGGAGCTCAACCACCTCCTGGTGGACAACTGCGCCATGCAACTCGTTCTCAACCCCAAACAATTCGACGTGGTGGTG
>SXGS01390975.1_pt1 | contig 18413 bp, 15 predicted proteins | sample 3174681 | NCBI WGS metagenome assembly SXGS01 (sample SAMN11356861, study PRJNA531348) | freshwater metagenome | isolation source: freshwater sample F1-80 | place: China: Fuxian Lake, Yuxi | collected 2017-12-25 | reverse complement strand
GTCGCCACCGGCGGCTACGCCCTCAAAACCTATGACCGCTTCCACCGCATCGTGCGCCGCGCCGACGGCCTCTGGGTCGCCCGCACCCCGCGCGACAAACAGGCCCACCGCATGAATGTCGGCGCCATCGTCGAAGCCCCCATGCTGTCGGTGCGGCTGGCAAGTTTTGCAGGCAAGTCTGGCATTCCCCCCGCCGCGCAGAGCAACAATCCTCCCTCGCTTGCGGGGGAGGTGGCCGCGAAGCGGTCGGAGGGGGGAGCCCCACGCGCTTCCCCAGTCCGCGCGGGAAGAAAACTCGGCGAAATGGAAGAATACTTCCTCAGCCTGCTGACCCCCGGCGACACCTTCCTTTTCGGCGGCGAAATCCTCCGCCTGCTGGGCATTGACGGCATGGACGCCCTCTGCGCCCGTGCCCAGTCCGACAGCCCCGCCATCCCGACCTATAATGGCGGCAAGTTTCCGCTGAGCACCTTCCTGGCAGACCGTGTCCGCCACATGATCCATAATCCCGAAGAGTGGAAACACCTGCCAGACCCGGTCCGCGAATGGTTCGAGATTCAGCAATTGCGCTCAGCCATTCCGCCGCCGGATCATCTGCTCGTGGAAACATTCCCGCGCGCAGACCGGCATTATCTTGTCTCCTATCCCTTCGAGGGGCGCCTGGCCCACCAGACCCTCGGCATGCTCGTCACCCGCCGTCTCGAACGCGCAGGCGCCAAACCTTCCGGCTTTGTCGCCAGCGAATACGCCATGGCCGTCTGGGGCATGGAAGACATGCGCGGCCTCGACATGGCCGAGATCTTCCATCCCGACATGCTGGGCGACGACCTTGAAGAATGGCTCGACGAAAGCGCGCTGATGAAGCGCACCTTTGCCCATTGCGCCCTCATCTCCGGCCTCATTCACCGCAACATGCCGGGTACGGAAAAAAACTCCCGCCAGGTCACCTTCTCGACAGACCTCATCTTCGATGTCCTGCGCAGCCACGAGCCCGGTCACATCCTCCTTGAGGCCACCCGCGCCGACGCCGCGACCGGCCTTCTCGACGTCCGCCGCCTCTCGGACATGCTCGCCCGAATCCACGGCCATATCGTCCACAAGCCGCTCGCCAAGATCAGTCCCTTCGCCGTCCCGGTGATGCTGGAAGTTGGCCGCGAACCCGTCTTCGGCGCCTCCGCCATGGAGGCGATCCTGCGCGAAGCAGAAGAGGACCTCGTCCGGGACGCGATGGGTTAGGCGCGCGCGCCCTGCCACACGGTCCACCGCCCGGACACCCATCCGAACGCGCCGCCCACAATCTGCTTCCAGGCCTCCAGCCGCCGCTCGGACACTTCCGCCAGCGCCAGGCACGCGGTCAGCGTCACGCCCGCCAGCGCCAGCACATGCAGGCTGTTGCTGCCATCATAGCCTGGCAGGCCGTGCAGGAAGGTCAGGATCGGATAGTGGAAGAGGTAGATCGAAAATGTCGCCCCCGCCCACCAGCGGATGGCCGCTTCGCCCTTCGGCCCGATCCAGCGCGCTTCCTGCGCCAGCCGGTGCACGCCGAGGAAATGGGCGCCCATCAGCCCGGCGATCAGGAAGTTCCACAGGAACTCATCGGAAAATCCGAGTACGGAGTGCGGGTTCGCCTCGCCCAGCATCAGATAGGTCTGCACATAGAGCCGCTCGGGCAGCTGCCAGGCGAGCGCCAGCGCGTAGATGCCAAATGGCGCCAGCGCCAGCATCCAGCCGGAAAGCTTTGACAGCTGAGCGCCCAGTCCGCGCCCCATCGCCTGCTGCAGCCACACGCCCAGCAACCAGCACGGCGCCAGCAGCAGGATCGCCGGCCCGGCCACAATCGCCATCAGCCCGAGAAGGATCCAGCGGACCGCCCCCCGGCAGAACACGGCAACGCCAAACCCGGCATAGTACCACGCTTCATACGCCACCGACCAGAACGGCCCGTTCGTGCCCACGCGCGTGAACTCGCCCCACACCTGCGTGGTGAAGGTCAGTGCCCGTACATACTGCTCGGTAATTGCCTCGCCCGAATACCACCAGCCGTCATAGGCGGCCGGAAAGAGGGCAGAGCCTGCCATGTCCAGCAGCAAGGTAACGATCAGCGCCGGGACGATCACCGAATAGAGCCGCGCAATCCGCGCCTGCGCGTACGCGCCCGGCCCCCGGTCGCGCGCAAAGGTCGTATACGCAATCACGAAGCCCGACAGAACGAAGAACACAACCACGGCGTCGCTGCCGAGGTTGAGCTCGCGGATCCAGTCCATCCCGCCCTTGGTAAAGCGCTCATACCCCAGATGCGACGCAAACACGATCATCGCCGCCAGGAAGCGCAGCGCGTCGAGATAAAGGGAAAATCCCCGCGTCATTCCGCCATCACCCGGCTGGACGCCCCGCGCGCCCGCAGCGCGTCGCCGGCCTCTGCAAACGGCACGAGATACGCGCTCGCCAGAGACGTATGCACCTGCGCCTCGCGCACGCCTGCCGCATCCGCCACGCCAAACTCCAGCGTCTCGCGCCCTTGGGGAACATACAGTGTGCCGAACATCCAGTCCCAGAGGGCGAAGATCAGGCCGTAATTCTTGTCATGATGTTTCACCGCGCAGGAATGATGGATCTGGTGCTGCGCGGGGCTGATGAAGATGTGGCTCAGAACCGGCCCGTAATCGATCCAGATATGCGAATGGCGCAGGGCCCCGCCGGCCGCATTGAACACCAGGATCACCACGCCGAGGCCCAGCAGCGTCGCGGTATCGTAAACCCCGAACAGGCCGAAGATCACACCCACCACAGGCGCCAGGAACAGCGCGCTCACAAATGCGAAAATCAGTTCGTAGACGGGATGGTTGCGCTTGGCCGTCAGGGGCGTGAGATGTTCGGCGCTGTGATGCAGCTTGTGGAACGGCCAGAGCACGGGATGCTCATGATGCAGCCGGTGCGTCACGTAATAGGCAAAATCCCCCGCCAGCGCGGCCAGCAAGGTGGCCAGCGCCAGAACGGCCCAGGGCAGGGCGCCGGCGCTCTCGCCATGCACGCCCCCGCCAACGAGCTTTGCCACGGCCACAACAAGGCCGAGCTGCACGCCGCTTGTCACGATCCCCATCGCCGGCTCAAGCAGCTTGTTGGCGAAATACACCTTCACATCCACCAGGGATGACTGGGAAAAGTACATGTTCCGGGGAATGAGGAAATCGGCGAGCCCGCCTGTCCCCTCGGCGCGGCCCTGGCGGCGCGCGAACAGCCACGCGGCCGTGCCCAGAAGGAAGAATGCGGTCAGGCCGGTCCAGTGCAGGCGGCTGCCGGCGTCAAACGGCAGCAGGCTCCACGCCCACTGGGCGAGGCGCTGGGCTTCTTCGGGAATCGCTTCCGTCAGGCGCGCAAGTTCCTGCATGTGTCCGCCGGCCCCATCACGTTTTGTGTTTATCTGCCGAAGCGGTCAGGATAGGCCGCCAGCCTTAAAATGACGTGAAAAGAGAGGCTCCCGGGCGGCCGTGGGTGAAAGAAAAAGCCTGCAAATCCGGCAATGTGTTACATTCCGGCACACTTCCCTTCATGTTTTCGCCGGCCTGCTTGTCCCCCATGCGTTGCCCAGAAAAATCATTTCAATTCAGGTGTGTGCCGGAAACTCACAGGGTCCTTGTCCACCCCCTCTGGCAGTGGGCTTATACTGGCCTCATGAGCCAGACAGATCCGCAAACGGAAGAAGCTTCCCCCCTCCGTGTCCTGATTGGGCACGCGACCAGCCTGGCGCTCGGGCTGATCGTGCTTGCGCGCGCCGCGCTGGCAGGCTTTGGTGACGCGCCGGTCCCGCGCGCAGCTGCCAGGTTGATCCTGCGCCGTTTCATCCTTCCGGCCGAGGCCACCGTGCGCCGCGCCGTCCTGGCGAGTGCCGCCACCCTGCCGCCGGTCATCGTCCGGCCCCGGGGTGCGAGGGCCGGGAAGGGCAGGCCCCCGCCGCCGCGGCCGGCCGGCGCGCGCGGCCTTCCCGCCTTCTGCCTCACAGAGCCCCAGCCGCGCGTTCGCCGGCCTCTGGCGCCCCTGCCACGCATCCGCTTCCTGGATGTCGCCACGCCGCCCGCCCCGGTAAAGGAAAACCGTTCGCCAGCGGATGATGCAGCCGTTTCCGCCCGTCTCCTGCGCCGCCTTCAGGCGCTGGAGATTGCCTGGCAGCGCCCCTATGATCAGGCGCGCCGCCTTCTGCGCCGCCGCGCAGCCGAGGCCGCAAAGGGCGCGCCTGCAAAGCCGCTGCTCTCCTTCTTCCGCATCCCCGGCGACACGCCCGGTCTTGATGAGACCTCGCGCGGCATCCTGAAAGAGATGAACCAGCTCGCAGCCGCCGCGCAGCTGCTGCAGCCGGATTCCTCATAAGCCAAAAAGATACCCACACGGATCAAACCGGAAGGCGCCCGCTTCTCCGGTCAATCGTGCTGCGCGAAACCTTGCCGTGTCTAGTGGCCGGGGCCGAGCAGGGCGAGCGCCTCTTCCACATAAGGCTTGCAGTCTTCCGGAACGCCGAGGAACGGCGCCTGATTGAAATAGATCCGCCGGCTCACCTGATATTCCAGCCCCTCCATGATCTGCCCTTTCACCTTCTCGGTCGGCCCCAGTTCCAGCGCGGCAAGATAGTCGCGCATCGCGCATTGCGGATAGGCTTCCGGCCAGTCAGCAACATACAGCCCGCGCAGAAATCCGCGCCGTTGCAGCGCTTCGGCCTTCTGCGTGTCCGTCACGTCGGGGCGCGTCAGCAGCGCGCTCAGCGCCTCATCGGCCTTCTGTACCGGCTTGGTCTTGAAATGGGCGTCATAGACAATCGGCGCGAATTCTTCGTCCGTCAGTTTCACCACCGGTTCTTCCGGGGGCGCCCCGGCCGGCGCCGAGGCGCAGGCCGCCATCAGCGCGGCCAGTCCTGCGGTTGCAATTGCTCTCATCATGATGCCTCTCCCCAATGCTGAAACATGCCCGCCAGAAAACCCCAGCCTGCCGCTTGCCTCTATCCCCTGTTCCGGGGGGTGCGCCGCCCCGTTGACCGCGCGCCCGCTTCGCCTCAATCCTCTCATCCATGACGCCCGCCCGCGCCCTTCCCAGCGAGACGCTGCTCCACCTTGCCGGAGAGCTGCTCACGCCCATGCCAGAAGGCGCTCTCTGGTGGCCGGCGCGGCGGCTGCTCGTCGTGTCCGATCTGCACCTGGAGAAGGGCTCGAACTATGCCGCCGCCGGGCAGATGCTGCCCCCTTATGACACCGGCGCCACGCTCGCCCGCGTTGAGGCCCTCTGTGCGCGCCTCCGGCCGGAAACCATCCTCTCCCTCGGTGACAGTTTTCACGACCGCCACTCCGAGCGCCGCCTCCCGCCACCCTATGCGGAGCGCATCCGCGCGCTGACGGCCGCCCATGACTGGGTCTGGATCGAGGGCAACCATGATCCTGATCCCCCGGCCCATCTGGGCGGGCGCGCCGCAAAGGTCCTGCGCCTTGAGGGGCTCGTCTTCCGGCATGAACCCGAAGGGGAGGCAGGCGAGATTGCCGGCCACCTTCACCCCGTCGCCAAGGTCGCCGGGCGCGGGCGCGCCGTGCGCCGCCGCTGTTTTGCCGCCGATGGCGCCCGCCTTGTCATGCCCGCCATGGGCGCCTTCGCCGGCGGCCTCAATATTCTGGATACGGCCTTTTCCGCCGTCTTCCCGGAAGGCTGCATGGCCTTCGCCATGGGGGAGGGGCGGGTCTATTCGGTCGCCCGGAAACACCTCGTCCCGGATGTCCGCCCAGGCGGGGCCTCTTCCGGCGGCTGGCGTTATTGATGCGGGGCCTGCGAACACGCGCCGCAGTTGTTCTGGGCCCGCCATTACTTTAGAGCTTCCTGAAGTACGGACGCCCGCAAATCCTCGCGCCCGCCAGCGATGTGACACCCAAGCTCCTCACGACCCTCAGGACCTACAATCTGAAACTCTTCGCCGCTGATGCCTTTGCCGGCGTCACCGTGGCCATGGTCGCCCTCCCGCTCAGCCTCGCCATCGCCATCGCCTCGGGCGCAGATCCCGGCGTCGGCCTAGTCACGGCGGTGATTGGCGGCCTCCTCATCTCGCTCCTCGGCGGCAGCCGCGTCCAGATCGGCGGGCCCACAGGCGCTTTCATCGTCGTTGTCTACGGCGTCATTGCAACGCATGGCTATGACGGCCTCGTCCTCGCCACGCTGATGGCCGGGCTCATCCTCCTGGCCGCCGGTGCCCTGCGGCTGGGAAACCTCATCCAGTTCATTCCCGAAGCGGTGGTCAATGGCTTCACCCTCGGCATCGCCCTCATCATCGCCACCAGCCAGCTGAAGGACCTTTTCGGCCTTCAGATCGATCATCTGCCGGCGGATTTCCTGCACAAGCTGCCCGCGCTGTGGGAGGGCAGGGGCAGCCTCAGCCCCGCCGCGCTCGGCATTGGTCTTTCCACGATCCTGCTCATCATCCTCTTCCGCCGCCTCGCGCCCCGCTGGCCGGGCCTCATCGTTGCCGTTGGCATCACCTCGGCCACTGTCGCCCTTGCCGGGCTCCCGGTGGACACGATCACCAGCCGCTTCGGAGACTTGCCCTCGGGCCTCCCCATGCCCGTCTTTCCGGAGGTAACGTTCGCCCGCCTCCGGGAACTTCTCCCCTCTGCCCTGATCATCGCCTTCCTCGCCGGCGTCGAATCGCTCCTCTCCGCCATGGTCGCAGACCGGATGATCGAAGGCCGCCACCGTCCGAATGCGGAGCTCATCGCGCAGGGGGCCGCCAATCTCGGCTCGGGCCTTTTCGGCGGTTTACCCGCCACCGGCGCGATTGCGCGCACGGCGACGAACGTCAAGGCTGGCGGGCGCACACCTGTTGCCGGAATTGTCCACGCATTGACCCTGTTTGGCATCATGGTGTCCCTGTCTGGCCTCGCCGGGCAGCTTGCCTTGCCGGCTTTGGCCGGGCTTTTGCTCCTTACCGCCTGGAACATGAGCGAGCCGGAAAAGTGGCGCAGCTACGCAAAACTCCCCCTCGAAGACCGTTTCCTCCTGATCCTCACCCTCGTGCTGACGGTGGTGGCAGACCTCACAATTGCCATCGGGGTGGGGGTCGGCCTTGGCGTCGCCCTGCGCCTGCGCCGCCGCAATGTCCCCCCGTCAGACTGGACACCGCCAACCCGTTGACGATAGGGATAAATTCCTGCAATAGGAATAAATTCCATTATCTTCAAACGGATGCATCCTTATGCAGCACAAGGATATCTGGCGGGGGCTTGATCTGCTCGCCGCCCATCACGGCCTCACCGCCTCAGCCCTTGCCAGGCGCGCGGGGCTCGACCCCACCAGCTTCAACCCCTCCAAGCGCGAAGCCGCCGATGGCCGCCCCCGCTGGCCCAGCACCGAGAGTCTCGCCCGCGTCCTCGATGCCGTCGGCGCAGGCTTTGATGATTTCGCCGCCCTCGTCGAAGGCCGCCGCGGCGGCTCAGCCCCCCTCATCGGCTTTGCCCAGGCCGGCCAGGACGGATTTTTTGATGATGCCGGTTTCCCGGTCGGGGCCGGCTGGGAAGAGGTGCGCTTCCCCGGTCTTGGCACAGAGACCGTCTACGCCCTTGAAATCAGTGGCGATTCGATGGAGCCCGCCTACCGCGCCGGAGACCGCATCATCGTCGCCCCCGGCGCCGAGGTGAAACCCGGCGACCGCGTCGTTGCCAAAACCACCGAAGGCGAAGTGATGGCAAAAGTGCTCGCCCGCAAAACCACCCGTGTCATTGAGCTGGCGTCTCTCAATCCCGAATATGACCCGAGGGAATTCAAGCCCTCGGAGATCGCATGGATTGCGCGCATCCTCTGGGCGAGTCAGTAAGCAGCCGGAATTCAAAGGCTCATCCTCCCATGACCGACCCAAAACAGCCCGTCCCGCAGCCGGGGCTCGACCCCGAAGACTGGGCAGCCTTCCGCCAGACCGCGCATGACCTGCTCGACGCGGCCATCGACAAGATGACCGCCAATCGCGAAGGCCGGGTCTGGACCCCGTTTCCGCCGGAAATGAAGGCCGCTTTCGCCCAGCCTCTTCCAAAGGAAGGGCAGGGCGAGGCCGACCTCGCCAGCCAGCTCGCCGCGCTGCTGCCCTATGGCGTGGGCAACACCCATCCGCGCTTCTTCGGCTGGGTGCATGGCTCGGGCACGCCGCAGAACCTGCTCGCCGAAATCGTCGCCAGCGCGATCAACGCGAACGCCGGCGGGCGCGATCACGGCGCTATCTATGTCGAGCGGCAGGTGGTTGCCTGGTGCCGGGAACTCTTCGGCTTCCCCGAAACCGCTTCCGGCCTCCTCGTTTCGGGCACATCGCTCGCCACTGTCATCGCCGTGAAAGCTGCGCGGGACGCGCGCCTCGACTTCCGTAGCCGGAAGGAAGGCATCTGCGGCGACCGGCTCGTCGGCTATGCTTCGGCCGAAGCCCATGCCTGCAACCCCCGCGCTTTTGACATTCTCGGCCTTGGCACGGATGCGCTGCGGCGTATCCCCGTCAACGAGGCCTATGAGATGGATACAGCCGCCCTGCGCGCGGCCATCCGGGCAGACCGGGACGCAGGCCTCACCCCGTTCCTCGTCATCGGCACGGCCGGCACGGTCAACACCGGTTCCACCGATCCGCTGGCGGAGCTTTCTTCCATCGCGAAGGAGGAAAACCTCTGGTTCCATATTGACGGCGCCTTCGGCGCGCTCGCCCGTCTCTCGCCTGCGCATGCCGGGCGCTTTGCCGCCATTGATCAGGCTGACTCGCTCGCCTTCGATTTCCATAAATGGCTGCATGTGAACTATGACGCAGGGTGTGTCCTTGTGCGCGACGAAGCCCATCATCGCCACGCGTTCTCCGACCGTCCGGATTATCTCAAAGGCACAGAGCGCGGCATCGCGGCAGGCAATCCCTGGCCCGTGGAGTATGGGCCAGAACTCTCGCGCGGCTTCCGTGCCCTGAAGGTCTGGTCCCAGATTGCGGGCTTTGGCACAGGCAAGCTCGGCGAAGTCATTGCCCGGAACTGTGATCAGGCCGCGTATCTCTCCGCCAAGGTTGCCGCTGATCCACGCTTTGACCTGCTCGCCCCGGCCCGCCTCAACATCTGCTGTTTCCGGTATCGCCCGGACGGTCTGGACGAAGCCGCGCTCGGCGCCCTCAACGAGGAAATCGTCATCCGCCTGCAGGAAAGCGGCATCGCCGCGCCCTCCACCACCAAGCTCAAAGGCCGCACGGCGATCCGCATAAACCTCACCAACCACCGGACGCAGCTCAGCGATCTGGACCTTCTGCTCACGGAAATTGTGCGGGTCGGGGAAGAGATTATTGCCGAATAAATTAGGCCCGCACCTGATGAGGTGCGGGCCTATGTATTCAAGGCTATGGGATCAACGCGGCGCCATCCGGATGCCGCCATCCAGGCGCAGGCACTGGGCGTTGAAATAGGTGTTGCGCACCAGTTCCAGAACCAGCGAGCCATACTCTTCCGGATTGCCGAGGCGTTTCGGGAAGGGCACCGAGGAAGCCAGCGAATTGAGCACCTTGTCCGAGGCGCGCAGCATCAGCGGCGTGGCAAAGATGCCCGGCATGATCGAGTTGACGCGGATGCCGATATCCATCAGGTCGCGCGCCATTGGCAGGACGAGGCCGTTGACGCCTGCCTTGCATGATCCGTAGACGACCTGTCCGATCTGACCATCCTGCGCAGCCACCGAAGCGGTCAGCGTGATCACGCCGCGCTCGCCGTCTTCCAGCTCGGGCAGGGTCGCCATGCCCTCGGCTGAGAGCGAGGCGATGCGATAAGAGGCGACCAGAACGCCCTTGGCGCCAAACTCATAGTCTTCCGTGGTCAGGCGTTTGTAGCGGGCGTTCTCCTTGTCCCAGGAGAGCGTCTTGCCGCCCTTCGAGGCCATCGCGCAATGCACCGTGATCCGCTCCTGGCCATGGGCCGCGCGGGCCTTCTCGAAGCCCGCAACGGCGGAGGCCTCGTCCATGATGTTCACATTGCAGAAGATGCCGCCGATTTCCTTGGCGGTTGCTTCGCCGGCTTCGGCATTGATGTCGAAGATGGCGACCTTGGCGCCGGCCTTGGCGAGCGCGCGGGCAGTGGCCTGGCCGAGGCCCGAGGCGCCTCCGGTGACGACGGCGGCAGTCTCATTGGTGATCTTCATGGCGGTCTCCTTCCCAAGATGGTCTTTGCCCTTGTGTAGCAGGGCCAGCCGGGTTGGAAACGGTGACGCCGCGCCAAGTCAGGCTCGCCAATTTGACCCGCCCCCGCGTCATTCCTCTTGCCGCAGGTTCAAACTCCCGTCACAAACCCTCCCCATGGATTGGGGTAAGCTCAGATCGTTCCACGCCGCCGCCGAGTCCGGCAGCCTCACCCTTGCGGGCGAGCGGCTCGGCATTTCCCAGTCGGCGGTCTCGCGCCAGATCGCGGCGCTGGAAGAACAGCTCGGCGTCTCCCTGTTCCAGCGCCATGCCCGGGGTCTCGTGCTGACCGACAGCGGCCATACGCTTTACCGTTCGACGATGGAGATGGCTTCGGCTGCCCAGTCGGCCAATTCGGCGCTGCGCGACCAGCAGGAAACTCCGCAGGGCGAGCTGATCGTGGCCGCCCCGGTCGCCTTCGGGTCTATCTGGCTTGTTCCCCGGCTCGGCAACTTCGTGAAGCGGCATCCGGACCTGCGCCTCGATCTGCGCCTCGACGACCAGTTCGAATATGACCTCCTGAAGCTGGAGGCCGAATGCGCCGTCCGCCTCTGGCCGGCCGACAAGGCCGATCTCATCCAGCGCAAGCTCGGCACGCTGGGCACCAATCTCTACGCCTCGCCGGAATACCTGAAGGCCTACGGCGTGCCCAAGGAGCCCCAGGACCTCGATAATCACCGGATCATTGCTTATGGCGACGAGTCCACGCCGCTGTTCGAGATGGCCTTTGCCTGCCGCGTGGGGCGTGATGACGCACCGCCGCGCCTTGCCACGCTGAAAGTCAACAACGTGTTCGCAATGCTCCGGGCGGTTGATGCCGGCCTTGGCATTGCCGATGTGCCTGACTATATGGCCGCCACGTTGCCTCGCCTCGTGCGTGTGCTTCCTGAAGTAACCGGGCCAGTTTTCGATCTTTACTTCATTTACCCGAGCGACCTGAGACGGTCCAAACGCGTGGCCGCCTTCCGGGAGTTCCTGACAAGCGAGACGGAGCCCCTGCGGCGGTCGTCTATGCGTCAAGGATCGTGAACTTAACGTAACGCATGCGAAAATGCATGCTTGGGCTGCTGTGTCGCATGTTGCAATGCAGCGAAGATGCCCTATCTAGGCGTCATGCCAAGGGTCCTGGGCATAACCCGATCATTCCTCCGATTGGGCGTTTCCTCCCCCCTTCAGGACCCCACTTTATGCCCGGCGCGTCTTCAGATGCTGCCGGGCTTTCTTTTTTCCGGGCCATTCAGGCTGTTTTCTGGCGATTTGTCTGCAGACTTCCGCATTTACAGAATTTACAAAACACACTTTACCGGAAGAAGCCACGGGCAAGACGCCAGATCAGGAAAATAACCAGCGCGATGGTGAAGCCCATCGAGGCATAGAGCACAAAAACCGAGAATCCGTTCCAGGGTTGATCGAGATTCCCGCCTGACAGCTCCAGGAACGGCGGCGCCCAGCCAAGGCTCACTTCCACCCCGTCATCCCGCTTCAGGTCGCGCAGCTTGTCGGCCCACATCATCGCCAGCTGGAAGAAGCCGAACACGCCCAGCGCGCCCAGCAGCAGGCTCATCGAGGTTTCGTCCTTCTTGGCGATGCGCGCTTCCCGGTCCCGGGTCTGGCTCTCCATGTTGGAGATCAGCCGCTCGATATAGTCGTTGCGCCGCCCGATGCCGCGCAGCTGGGTCATCTTCTCGAACACTTCAGCTTCGGTGTCATAGCGGAAGACGTTCATGTAGCGGTCGCGGTAATAGCCAGCATAGTCCCCGGTGCGGAAGGCGTAGAAGGCCTCGGCTGCGCGTTTCAGGCGGCCCTTCTGTCCCAGCGTTTCCACCCTGCCGATCAGCTTGAAAGCGGAGGCCTCGTATTCCCGCGTCATGAACTCATTATGCATCGAGACGACATGGATCATGAAGGCATAAGGGCAGGTGCCGATATAGTCATTGGCCGCCTCCAGGCTGCGGGCCTTCTCGACATATGTGGTCAACGCGCGCGGATTGGCGAAGCGCACGAATTTGCGCTCGGTCGCCTGTTCCTCTGTCGCCGGATAGATCGGGTCGGTGGAATCCAGGATTTCGGACGGGTCCTGGTTCATGAAGTCGATGATGTTCTGGTTGAAGCCTGCCATGAACAGGTATTGCAGGCAGTCCTGCCGCCGCCGGTCTTCCATCGCGGGCCGGGTCTTGCGGCCTTCCTCGATCTGCGCGTCGGTATACTGATCATAGTCCGGCCGGTTGATTACCCAGTGCCAGTAGTCGTCGCCCATCCGCACTTCGGGCACATCCACCAGCCCGCTCGGGTTCAGCCCGTCGAGCTTTTCCTGATAGGGCAGGTAACATCCCTCCTGCACCATCCGCGTGCGAGGCGGGGGCACGCCGGTCTCGGGGTCCGGTTCGGGCAACAGCCGGCGGAAGAAGGTCGCGTCCTCGAAGAAGAACAGGAGGCGCGACACCGGCATCACGAGGCCGGGCACTTCAATGAACGGCGCCTCGGCCACCAGCGTGTCGAAGGTGGGGGCGGCAAGCGCGCTGCGCGCTTTCGTGCCCGTCCCGGACAGCTGACGGAAGAGGTCTTCTGCATCCAGATCAAACGCGTCGCGCACATATTGCCAGAAGCTCTGGTCACCGCTGCGCGGGCTCTTGACGCGCAGGAGGTCCAGCGGCGCGATGCCCGTGCGCTCGTCCGTGGCACGCCAGGGGGCGCTGCCCGGCGGGCGGGGATTGGCCTCGAATTCCTTCGGCGCTGCCACCTTCTGCAACAGCGAGAGGAAATAAAACTCGCCCGGCGTGTGGTCATAATTGTAGCGGAAGGAGAGATGATACCCGATCGCCCCATTGGCATGGGTATACCAGAACCGCCGTACCCGGAGCGTACGCGTCTTGCCAAGCCCGGGCGGGGTGGCAATGAAGCGGCGCCCTTCGGTCGACCAGGAGATTTCGTCCGGCGCGATGATGTCGATGAACTCCCCGTCGCGCGGGCAGAGGCTGTCGAGCAGGAAATCATCCACCGCGCCCAGGCGTTCGCGGTCGGCAATGTCGTTGAACAGGGGCTCCACCGCATCGCGCAGCCGCTTGCTGCCGCGATAGCCGGGCTGGAAGGCGCGCAGGGTTTGCGGGTCCAGCCGCTTGCCGAGCGCGGCGGTCACATCTGCCTGGCTGACATACAGCGACAGCGTGAAATAGACTGACTTGTCCTCACACTCCTCAAAGCCGTGATGGCTGCTGGCCATGTCTGTCATTGCGTGGGCTCCCCCAGTCTCTGGCGCCGGCGGCCCCCCGCCGGCTAGCTTCGGTCCCGGCGCACCTGTTCCGCCGCTGCGAAGACCTCTTCAAATCCTGTGAGGGCGACCATCTCGTCTCGCGCGCAGGCCGCTTCGAGCGCCTCTACCTGTTCAAGCGCCACGGGGGAGGCGGCAATGTCCCCGCCCTTGAGAACTGTCACCCCGAAGAAGCGCCGCATATGGGCCAGCATGCGGCAGGCGCTGATCGCCTGCGCCCCGCCCGCGCCAAGTACGCCCAGCAGGAGGCCGTCTTCGGCTTCCTGATCGCCCGACAGGGGCGGCTGGCGATAGTCCATCCCGACAAGCCGCGCGCCGCGCCGTTCCCAGATCTTCAGCCTGTCGACCTGATCAAGGCCGGCATGCTGACTGTCGAGGGCATAATCTTCCGGGCTCATCTTCACCGGATTGTTCATCTCGATAAAGATCAGCGGCGCGGGGATATCGCCCTCAGGCCAGGCAAAAGCCTCACGGGCCTCCTCGCGCACCAGATGCATCAGCCGCCCGAACAGGCCGCGCCGCCGCAGGTTTGCGTCTACAAAGATATAAGAAAGTGAAATCGTCGGGTCGCTGCCATCCCCGGCAAAGGCGATGAAGTTTGCCGCGCCGAGCACCGGGCCGTTGGCCCCCTCTGTCAGGAGGATCGCCATCTCCCGGTAGGGTCCGTAGAGGGCCGAGAGGCGCTCATAGGCCTCGCCCTCATTCAGGGACAGACAGGCGCGGAACCCCTCCAGGTCTTCCTTCTCGTCGGGCAGGATGAACGCCGCGTCATAGGCGGCGTAGAAGCGCAGCAGCGCGGGGTCATCGGCGCGGGTGATGTAATGGGCGATCACGCCGCCCTCGAGGGCATCGCTTCGCTCGCGTCCGGGAAGTGCGGTCAGGGTCATGCAGGCGCAGTCGTGGCATGGCCTGCGCTGGTGTCAACGGGATTCTCGGGGATTTTGGGTCCGGCGTGCAGCCGCCTTGAATTTGCCGGAAGTATGCTATTGTCTCCTCTCGAAGTCGCGCGTCGGGGGACGGAATGAAGCGGGCATTGCTGGTTGTCATCCTGATCATCCTGATCGGCGCGGGCGCGGGTGCGAGCTACATCCTTCTTCAGCCGCGCCCGGTGACCCGGCATCCTGCCTTCGGTGCCGATTGCACCAGCCTCCTGACGCCCGCCACGAAAGACGCGGTCGAATGCGTCCGCGTCCTCTTCGGCACCAATCGCGGCATGGCGCTCGATGGCCCGGCGCCGGCCGCAAATGAAGAAGTGGACGTGCGCGGCACGCAAGCCTGGGACGACCGCCAGCTGCACCTTGGGCGCGCCGATGTCTGGCTGCCCCGGCTGATCGAGGAAGGCGGCACCCGCGACCGGGGCGAAACCCCGATGCTCGAGGGCCCGACGCCGGAAGACCCCGATGAACTGGCAAAATACGTCTTCCTCACGCGCATCACCAAGGCAGGCGAGCAAGCTTTCCTCACCGACATGGACACCGCGCTGGATGACAATGGCTCAGCCTCGGTGCTGCTCTTCGTGCACGGCTTCAACACGCCGTTCGAGGACGCGCTGATCCGCTCAGCGCAATTGTCCGTGGACCTTTCCCGCCGGGGTATTTTTGACGCCGGGGTGCCGATGCTGTTCAGCTGGCCCTCGGCGGGAAAACTGTCTCTTGACCAGTATCGCGGCGACCAGGACCGGTCTCTGGCGGCCGCGCCCTATCTGGAAGAATTCCTAGACCTGATCACCGAGCATGAGGGTGTCGAGCGGGTCAACATCATCGCCCATTCGATGGGCAACCGGATCCTGACCGAAGCCCTCAAATCCTATGCCGAGGATTATCTGGAGCGCCATGGGGAAGGGGACCTTGAATTCCGCATTGTGCTCGTGGCCGCGGATGTCGAGCGCGATGTGTTCAACATCACGGCCGGTGTCCTCGACAACCTTGAGGCAAACGTCACCATCTACACCTCCGACGCCGACCGCGCGCTGCACGCTTCGGAGATCCTCAACAAGAAGCTCCGGCTCGGCGACACCAACGGCAACATGCCCTACATCCGCGCAAATCCGGCCTACCAGACAGTCGACGCGACCAGCATCGCCACCGAACTCTTCGGTCTCGGTCACAACTATTATTCCGACAATCCCTTCGTCCTCGGCGACATCCTCTGTGTCCTTGCCGAAGCCTATCCGGAAGATCGCGCGCTCGAACGCCTGCGCTACGCCAACACGCCGGACGGCGACGAGTATTTCCGCGTCAGCGCCGCCATCGCGCCGGGTTATGAGGCCTGCTCGCTTTACCGCGACGCCTTTCCGTTGACGGATCTTCGCCAGGCGCCCGAGGATGTGGCCGGGCCTGAAAGTTTGCCGCCACCCCCGCCGCCGCCTTCGCCTGAAGCGGTTACGCCGCCTCCGCCCCCTCCGCCTCCACCGCCGCCCCTCACGCGGTCTGCGCCCCCACCGCCTCCGCCGCCTGCAGCGGCAGAGCCTGCCCCGCGGTATGAAGCCATCCGCGGGCAGCAGCTGCGGTTCCAGATTGCAGACCGGGCGGCTTTTGCGCCGGAAGACTATGAGGCTGAAATCCTTGCCGCGATTGCGCAGGGCGAGGTTTCCTCGATCTCCATCCAGGCCCACACCGATGGCATCGGCGAGCGCGAGGCAAACCGGGCGCTCAGCCAGCGCTGGGCCGATGCGATGAGAGATTGGCTGATCGCCCAGGGCGTCGCGCCTGAGATCATTCTCAGTGCCACAGGCTATGGCGAAGACCGTCCTCTCGAAATCGTCGAGGAGGGAGAGCCTTCTCCCGTCAGCCAGCGGATCGAAATCGAGATTGTCTACGCAGAGGATGTCTACCGTTATCTCGACATCGAGGAATGAGCTGCGACGCAGGGGCATGCCTCGACGCAACGGGAACTATCGGGAATGATCTGGCAAAACCAGACGCTTCCGGAGGAACCCATGTCATCCCGCCATCTTGTTGATCCAGAACTGATCCCTTTCCTCGAAGCGTTCCCGACCACCCACATCACGGCCGAAAATCTCGCCGCCATCCGCCAGGCACGTAACGCCGCCCTCGCGCAGCTGCCACCGCTGCCGGCGAGTGTCCGGGTCGAGGAAGTTTTCATTCCCGGCCCGGCCGGCGCGCCGGATGTGCGGGTGAAGCTTTATCGCAAGAAGGACGGGGCAGAGGGCCCGCGCCCGGCAATCCTCCACCTGCATGGCGGGGGCTACATCATGGGCAATCCCGAATTCATGGGCCCGATGTGCGCGCTCTGGGCAGACGCGTATGACGCGGTGGTCGTCGCGCCCGCTTACAGGCTCGGCCCGGAGACCTGCTATCCCGGCAATGTGGAAGACGCCTACGCAACCCTCGCCTGGGCCCATGCCATGGCCGCTGACCTGCGTATTGATACGGGGCGCATTGCCGTTGCCGGTGAAAGCGCTGGCGGGGGGCTTGCCGCCGCCCTTGCGCTGCTTGTGCGCGACCGGGGCGAGTATCGCTTATGCCATCAGCAGCTCATCTTCCCGATGATCGACGACCGCACAGCCGTGCGCGCAGATCTCTCGCCGATGTTCGGAGAATTCGTCTGGACCAACACGTCCAACCATTTCGGCTGGGCTTCGCTGCTGGGTGAGCCGCCCGGCGGGCCGGATGTCTCGCCCTATGCGGCCGCCGCCCGCGCGGAAAGCCTTGCGGGCCTGCCCCCGGCATTCATCTCCACCGGCGCGCTTGATCTTTTTACGGAAGAAAATCTGGAATATGCGCGGCGTCTGATGGCCGAAGGCGTTCCGGTTGAGCTGCATGTCTATCCCGGCGCGCCCCACGCCTACATGCAGATGCCCGCCGCCCGGGTCACCCGGGCCTATATGCGCGACGCCTTGTCAGCGCTGGCCCGGGGACTGGGTGTGGACTGGAAGGACTAGACGGAGGCGCGGAGCATCCAGGCGGTCTTCTCGGCGATCTGGGCGCGCTGGGTGAAGAGGTCGACGCTGACTGGGTCGGCATTCTTCTCGGCGATGGTGATGCCATACTTGGCTGCCCGGCTGACGGCTTCATGGCCGGCGGCAAGGTTCTTCAGCATCGTCTCGGCGTCCGGCACGCCATTGTCCGGCTTGATCGTGGCGTGTTCCATCATCTCGCCCGAAGAGCCCGGCGCAAAGTGGCCCAGCGCGCGGATACGTTCGGCGATAACATCCAGCGCCTGCCAGAGCTCGGTATACTGGGTCATGAACAGGGTGTGCAGCGAATTGAAGCGCGGTCCGGTGACGTTCCAGTGATAGCCATGGGTCTTCACATAGAGGGCATAAGTCTCGCCCAGCAGCGTTTTCAGCGCGTCTGCGCTGGACTTGCGGGCGTCGTCAGACATTCCGATGTCAATGGACATGAAATTCTCCTTTTGAAACAGATATGGGGAAAGTCCCCGCCATGCCGGACAGATGGGCATGGCAGGGGCTCAATTCAAATGGGAAACGGGCCCGGCGGCTATAGGTTCCGCCTATGCCTCTAGGAAAGACTGCCGCAGAAGCGCTGGATGCGGACGACCGCTTCAGTCAGCGCCGCGTCCGAGGTCGCATAGGAAATCCGGAACGTGCCCGGCAGGCCGAACGCCTCGCCAAACACAATGGCCACTTTCTCCGCTTCCAGCAGCTCAGCCGCAAAGGTTTTGTCGCTGTCGATCACGGCGCCGCTCGCGGTCTTCTTGCCGATCAGCCCTTCGCAGGAAGGATAGACGTAAAAGGCGCCTTCAGGCTTCGGGCAGACGATGCCTGCGGCCTTGTTCAGCCCCTCCACCATCAGGTTGCGCCGCTTGGCATAGGCAGCGCGAAACACGGGCAGGAAATCCTGCGGGCCGTTCAGCGCTTCAACGCTCGCCCACTGGCTGATGGAGCAGGGGTTGGAGGTCGACTGGTCCATCACCTTGCGCATGGCGCCGATCAGTTTCTCCGGCCCGGCGGCGTAGCCGATGCGC
>SXGS01300113.1_pt1 | contig 18414 bp, 14 predicted proteins | sample 3174681 | NCBI WGS metagenome assembly SXGS01 (sample SAMN11356861, study PRJNA531348) | freshwater metagenome | isolation source: freshwater sample F1-80 | place: China: Fuxian Lake, Yuxi | collected 2017-12-25 | reverse complement strand
CGGCGGCGGCCGGCGCGGCGGCGTCGAGGGCGGCCAGCGCGCCGGCGGCGTCTCCGTCGGCGGCGGCCAGGGCGTCGGCGGCGTCTCCGGCGTCGGCGGCGCGGGGCGCGGGCAGGTCTCCGAGCGCGCTGACAGGGGAGGGGTCGGGGTCGTCCAGCCGCTCGATCCCGAGCCACTGCGGCTGCTCCATGTAGGCGTAGCCCACGAGGCCGAAGATGAGCAGCAGCAGGACGATGACGATCGTCGGCGCCATGGAGCCCTCGCGGCGGGGCTCGGGGTCGTCGTAGAGGTCGGCGGTGCGGCTGAGTTCGAGGGGCTTGGGCGGCGCCAGCTCGCTGGCCATGTCAAAGGACAGGGGCGAGTCCCTGAAGGGCTCGGGCGCTCTGACCTTGTCGATGGAGGGGGAGCTCTGGCTTGGGACGTCGCCGGATTTCTCGGCGAGCCATTCGGAGCTGGACGCGCTGGCGCTGGTTATGGCCCAGTCGTCGCCGGGGGAGGAGGCCTCGCCGAGGAGCCCGGGCGCCAGGGGGTCGAAGAAGTCGACGTCGACGGGGTCGGGCTCAGGGGCCTCGGTTTCGGGCGGGCGGGTCATGGGGGCGAGGCTGTCGGCGACTTGAAAGAAGCTCGACAGCTCGCCGATCCCGCCGAGCTTCTTCCAGGACTGCCCTGTCTTGCTGATCGAGTCGTCGCGAGAGACCTTCTGGTCGACGATCCACTTCTGGAGGGTGGTCAGGCCCTGGAAGTAGAGGACGTCTCCGGAGGCCTTGCGCAGCATCCAGCGGCGAGGGGGGGGTTGCTCGGCGCCTTTCTTGCCTTCGACACGGAAGACGTGGCTGCATTGGCTGCACTTGAGGTTGACGGGGCCGTGCTTGAGGCGGCCTTCGTTGAACTCATAGAGGGTCTTGCAGCTGGGGCAGCGGATGTCCATCAACGCCTCCGATGGGACCGGTATGGAGGAGAGTCTAGCACGGCTCCCGGCTCACGCGCCAGCGCTCGGGCTGCCCTCAAGGCAGCCTCAGGGGTTGCCTTGCTGGGGCAGCGCGCGCTGCTGGAGGCTGAGGCGTCGGCTCGTCTCTCGGGCGTCCTTGGCCAGCTCGCGCTGCCCCTTTCGGCTGTAGACGGTCTCGAGCATCTTGTAGACCTCGGGGTTGTTCGGGGCGATCCCCTTGGCCGAGATCAGGGAGTCAAGGGCCTCCTCGTACTTGCGCCGCCCGATGTCCTTGCGGGCCTGGCTCAAGAGGTCGGTGACGTGGTCGCCGTGTCCAAAGGGGCTCGGCGCCACGGGCACATTCTGGCCGGGATCGACCCTGGGCTGCGGCGTATTCTGCGGGGGCTGGGTCGGGCGCCTGGCGTAGGGGTCGGCGGCGGGGTCGGTGTTGGCGGGCTTGCGGACGCTCAGCTGCGGCTCCGCCTTCTTGGTGAGCGCTGCCGGCTGAGGCATCATCTTCTTGACGTCGATGACCCCGCCGGCCTGGAGGCCGACGAGGGTCACCAGCGCCACGGTGCCGACGACGGCCACGCCGATCCAGAAGTTGGGGTTGCCGGCCTTCTCATCCTCCTCCTCGGCCTCGGGCTCCTCCCGCTTGCGCGGCGGCGCGTTCTTGATCGGGCCGGTGGTCCCGCGGGTCGGGGTGGTGGCGACGGGGGCCTTGAGCTGGCCGGCGGCCCTTGCGGGCGCGCCCTTGGCGGATTCTCCCTTGCCCTGCGCGCCCTTGTTGGCGGACTCTCCCTTGCCCGGCGCGCCCTTGGCCGGGCCGTCGGGCTTGATCGAGGGGTCCAGCGGGCCGCTCCCGCGCAGCGGCGCAGAGGGCCCCGGCGCCCCCATCATCCCCTCGCCGGTCCGTCCGGAGCGGCCGAGGCCTGCGGCGATCTGAGGGTAGGCGTCGAGCGCCTTGAAGGTCTGGCCGTCGTGCGAGAGCTGGTAGCCGCTGAGCTCATCCCGGCCCGAGAGCCAGTTCTTCAGGCTGGTGGTGTCGGGGAAGTCGTAGATCAGCCCGAAGCTGGTCTTGAGCTTCCAGCTGGCGGTGCTCAGATCGATGGCCGCGGGGCCGCTGGGCGCAGGGGACTCGGGCGCCGCCTGCGGCTCCGGAGCCGGGGGCTTCTGGATGCGAGCGTGGGCGCCGGTGCCGCTGAGGAGGTCCGAGGGGAGGTTGCCGACCCGCGTGGCTTGCTCGTCGGAGGAAGTGGGCGTCGTCGCCCGACGGAGCCCCATCGGTGCAAGCCCCTGCGGGGCGTCCTCATCCGGCGGCTTGATGTAGAAGACGTGCCCGCACTCTGGACATTTGATGTTGCCGCCGCCCTTGGGGAACTTGTCCTCGCGGACGCGGTATTTCGTTGAGCATCGTTCGCACTCGACGATCATGCCCGCTCCTGCGGTGTGGAAGGTGAGACAGTGCGTCCCAGCGTGGTGGTGTCCTTCGCCGCGCGCAGTATACCCGCGCCCCGGCCTCGTGACCAGACTTTCACGGTCAAGCCAGACGCTCTGGGTGGTGGCTCTGGATCCACTGATAGGCCGCGCACCCCAGCCAGGCGCGCTCGGCGTAGGTGGCCCCGAGGTGGCCGACGATCAGCACCCGGCGCTCGCCGGCGAAGAGGATCGGCCCAGGTGCCACCGGCATCAAGGTCGATTGCTCCAGCGACTCCCAAGGCACGCACCGGCCGCGCACCCAGACCCCCTCGGCGTCCATCATGAAGCCGGGCCGGCCAAAGTGCCGCGCCGTGAGCAGGTCGTGCAGGGCGCCGACGAGCATCCAGCCGGCCAGCAGCCCCGCCGGCACGAAGCCCGTCGGGATCAAGGCCAGCGCCAGCAGCCCCAGCGCCCCCTTGTAGAGAGGCGGCGTCGCGCAGGCCTCCGGCAGCCGCACCAGCGGCCCCCAGGCCTCGAAGCGCTCTGGCGTCTGGCGGATCCGCACCCCGGGCCGCTCGGCGTGGACCTGCCCGGCCAGCGGCGCCGGGTCGTAGCGCACCACGTCGCGGGCCAGCCGCTCTCGGAGCTGCTGGCCGACCCAGGCCGCCGGCACCCGGCCTTGCGCCAGCACGAGGTCTGCGCCGGCCTGCAGGGCGATGGACCGCGAGGTGATCCAGTTGAAGACCGCGTAGCCGGCGTCGATGTCTCCGTGGCGGACGATGTCGACGCTGGCGTTGTGGAAGATCTCGCGGGTCTGGCCCGGCGTCGCGCGCATCCCCAGCGCCAGGTGCCACGCCTGCTGGCGCAGGTCCCCGGCCCGCTGGGTCTCGGCCCGCTGGTCCCCGGCCCACTGGGTCGAGGCGCGGCGCGGCGGGCCGTACTCGACCAGGCCGACGTCCCCGATGGGGAAGATCTGACCGTCCGGGCGGCCGATCTGGCCGCCCTTGAGGTCCACGTGGCAGCCGCGCGCCGGCAGGAGCAGCTCAGGCAGCGGCTCAGGCGCCGTGTCGTGCCCGACGAGCAGCTCGGGGGTCAGCGCGCCCCGGCTGCGGCGGGCCATCGACAGCTCCTTGAGCCAGTTCCAGAGCGGGATCAGCAGCCCGAGCAGCAGCCCGGCGCCGGTCAAGAGCGCCAAGGCCGACGGGTGCTCGATCCACCAGCGCGCCATCCCCAGCGCGCCGACCGTGACGCTGGCCGCCATCAGCGGCGCCGGCCTCAGGAGCCAGGCCAGGCGCATCGACGCCATCGGCTGGCGCTGATCGGCGGGCGGCTCCGGGCCGCTCTGTCGCAGCATCGCCCGGACGAGCAGGCGGCGGTGTGGCCACATGAGCAGGTGGCGCACGGGCCCGGCGGCGTCCGTCAGGGCGCTGACCGGCACGTCCTCCTCCACCGAGATCCCGAGGGGGGCGAGGTGGCCGCGGACCTCGCGCAGGAAGAGCTCGAAGGCCTCCCGTTGGAGCCCCGTCATCAGGTCGTCCGCGATCCGGTCCATCGGCAGCGACAGGTCGCGCCAGCGCGTCCAGAGGTGCAGCGTCGGGTTGTCGTCCGGCCCGCCCCCCTGCGTCACGAAGGCCCTGACGATGTCACCCCAGGCCAGCCGGCGGCGCCCGCTCAGGGTCCAGCAGGTCAGCGCCTCGTCGTCCATGCGGATGTGGGTCAGCGCCCTGGTCGCCCACCGGGCCAGGATCGCCGCGCCGCCGATGGCCGCGCCGAGGATGAAGCAGGCCGTGAAGAGCTCCCCGGTCCGCGCCCCGTCCATGGCCCAGATCGTCCCGGCGAGGCGCTCGTCGGAGCCGAGCATCACCAGCGGGGCGTAGATCACCAGCCCCAGCACGACCCCGCAGGCCAGGACCATGGCGGCGAGGGCGCCTGGCCCCAGGAGCAACGACATGATCCAGAACCACGCGGGCTTGATTACGCCCCACGTCCGGGGCGCGCTTTGAGCGGTCTCCTGCATCCTTAGCCTCCCATCGCATCCGGGCCAGTGAGCACAACCGGCCGCGGCTTCTGTCTATTCTCCCCCCGGCGCCAGGCACTCGGGGCGGGCCGGGTCCAGGTCGTTGGGCGCCCAGTCGTAGTCCAGGGCGCGCTCGACCGCGACGCCGTCGAGGCCCCCGGGTCGCAGGGCGCGGATGAAGTCCGGCACGGGCGCGACGGCCTCGAAGTCCGGCCTGAACCAGACGAAGAGGGCGCTGATCCCGTCGGGGCCGGCGCCCTTGGAGGGGTTGAGGAGGAAGGTCGCGGACTGGTCGGCGAGCTGGGCGTCGAGGCGGCCGCCCTCGTAGGCCTCGGCTCGGAGGTCCGGGCAGGAGCGCGAGGCGCAGTTGAGCGCGAAGTGCAGCCTCGGGTCGAAGGGCGCGCAGCGGGCCGACTCCTGAAGCGCGCCGTCGAGGGCCACGGGGTCGAGCGCGCGGGCCGAGGGGTGTTCCGCGACGCCGCGCAGGATCACGTGCTCGATGGCGTCGAGCGAGAGGCGCAGGCCGCCGACCACCCAGCGGCGCTGTCGGAAGAAGGCGAAGCCCTCGTCGTCGACCCGGAAGCCGGGGTCAAGGCCGCGGGCCTCGATCACGCCGGCGACCGTCAGGGCGTTGTAGGCGTTGACCCAGAAGGCCCGGCGGGCGTCGCGGTCGCCGAGGGCGTCGAGGTCCGCGTCGGCGAGCAGCTCCTGGGCGAGCAGGAGCAGGTCGAGGGCCTCGGGCGAGCGGGCCAGGGCGCCGTAGTCGAAGCACGAGCCCTGGACGTGGCGGCGCAGGAGCCCGCCCCAGGCGAGGGCGTCGGCGGGGCTCGGGCCGTCGATCGGGGGGCGCACTTCGGGCTCGGCGTCGGGGGGGGCCTGCGCCGCGTCGGGGACGTCTTGGGCGTCTCCGGCGTCCTGGGCGTCCTGGGCGGCCTCGTCGGGGTCAAAGCGGGCGATGAGGTCCCGGTTGCGATCGGTGTCCTCAAAGGTGACGTCCAGCCCGCAGCCGGCCTGCGCGCAGGCCGCGAGGCCCGCGGCGGCGGCGATCGCGAATCGGAATCCTGAACTGTGGCGCATGGTTTGACTCCGACCCTGGGGCGCATCACTGTGGGGCCGCCCTCCCCGGGCTCGGACGCGACGGACAACCCACGGGGGATGATTATGAACCAGCCGACCTCCACCTCTCACGCGCGCGCGGCGCGCAGCGCGCGGGCCGCGGCCCTGGCGCTCTCGATCGCGTGGCTCGCGGGCGCGCCGCGGGCCTGGGCCCAGGGTGCGCCCGAAGCGGCCGGGGCCGACGAGGTCGCGGCGCTGCTGGCCGAGGCCGATCAGATCGCGGCGCAGGTGGGGCAGATGCGGGGTCTGGCGCCGCTGGGGCCGATCAAGAAGTCGGTCCAGGGGCGAGAGGCGCTGCGGGCGATGCTGGAGGCGCGCTTCAAGGCGGAGATCAAGCCGGAGGAGGTGGCTCGGGAGACCGCCGTGCTGGTCCAGATGGGGATGCTGGAGCCCGGCTTTGACTACGTGGCCTTCCTGCTGGACCTGTACTCGGAGCAGATCGCGGGCTTCTACGACGACAAGACGCGCGAGCTGGTCGTGATCGCGGGGATGGACCTCAAGGAGCAGCGGATCGTGATGGCGCACGAGCTCTTCCACGCCATCCAGGACCAGCACTTCACCATCGACTCGCTGCGGCCGCCGGAGCGGGGGCTGGTGGGCGGCTCGGGCAATGAGGACAGGGCGCTGGCGCGCACGGCGCTGATCGAGGGCGACGCCACGGCCGTGATGCTCGACTTCACCACCGCGGACATGGGCATGCTGCCGAAGGGCTCGGGGGCGAGCACGATGGACAACCCCATGATCGGCGGCCTGCTGGAGCAGCTCATGGGTGGGGGGCTGGACCCGGCGATGGTGGGCCAGAGCCCCGTGCTGTCCAGCGCGCCGGGCTGGATCCAGGAGACGCTCATCTTCCCCTACATCCGGGGGCTGATCTTCGTGGCCGAGATGCGCCACCAGCGGAGCTGGGGGCGCCTCGACGGCGTCTACCTGGACCCGCCCGAGTCCACCGAGCACATCCTGCACCCGGAGCGCTACCTCAGCGGCGACGCGCCCGTCCTGGTGGCGCTCGATCCGGCGGCGCTGGCCGGGGCGCTGGGGGGTGGCTTCGCGCCGATCTACGAGAACGCGCAGGGGGAGCTGCGGCTGCGGCTGTGGCTCTCGCACCACTTGAGCGCCAAGGCGCTCTCGAAGGCCGCGCCGGGGTTGACGGTCGAGCGGGCGGCGCAGGGCTGGGGCGGCGACAGGCTCTACGGCTTCGCGGCCGGCGGCGAGGTGGCGCTGGTGGGCGCGACGGTCTGGGACACGGAGCTTGACGCGCGGGAGTTCGAGGCGGCGATGGCGGCGATGGTCGCCGCGCGGCTGCCCGGGGCCGTCTTGAGGAAGGAGAGCGGGCAGTGGGGCTCGAACCATTGCTTCGAGGCGCCCGGCGGCGACAGGGTCTACGTCGAGCGCTGGGGTTCGTGGGTGCTCTTCATCGACGGTCTGGCGCCGGGCGCCTCGCTCCAGGCCGTGCGCGACGCGGCCTGGGCCAGCCGCCGGGTGGGGGTCTACCCGAAGACGACCACGCGAGGCCGGCTCGACGCCGAGGGGCCTTGAGGTCGGCGATGTCGACAAAGGCGCGCGCGCGTGGCACAAGCGCGATCGTCGGCGTCTGGGTGTCCCCGGGCGGGCCGGCGCGTGGCGGTGCGGCGGAGCTGGGGCGAGATGAGCAGGAAGATTGACGAGGGCGGCCCTTTGGCGATCGCGATCACGGGGGCGGCCGGGGCCGTGGGGCGCTGTCTGGTGACGGCGGCGGCGGCGGCCGGGCACCGGGTCATCGCGGTGGATCAGGTCGAGGCGGACTTCTCCGGGGTCGAGGGGGTCGAGCAGCGCCTGGGCGATCTGTCGCGGCGGCGCTTCTGTCGGCAGGCGGTCGTGGGGGCGGACGTGGTGATCCACGCCGCGGCGCTCAACGATCCGGGGCTGGATTACGAGGCGCTGTCGCCCTTGAACGTCGACGCGGTGCGCTGGCTCTATGAGGCGGCCGAGGACGAGGGGGCCGAGCGCTTCGTGCACCTGTCCACGGCGGGGCTCTACCGGCCGGGGCGCGGGGTGCTGACCGAGGAGAGCGCCATCGAGGCGCTGTCGGCCTTTACGCAGACGAAGCTGGACGCCGAGCGCTACCTCCAGTCCCGGCCTGCCGACGGGCTGCCCTGGGTGATCCTGAGGCCGAGCCTGGCCTACGGGCCGCGCTGCGACGCCTTCGGGGCCAACCTGCTGACGGTGCCGCCGCTGCTGCGGATGTTCTTCGCCTACGTGCCGGGGTTGACCGGGGGGGCGCGCAACAACTGGGTCCACGTCGAGGACATCGCCACGGCGGCGATGAAGGTGGCCGCGCACCCGGGGCTGGAGCGGGAGATCTACAACGTCGCCGACGACACCCCGCTGGCCTACGGCGAGATCCTCAGCAGCGTGATCCAGTCCTACGGCCTGCACATCGGGCCGACGATCCCCTTCCCGGTGGCGCTGATGGTGGCGCTGTCGCCCTTCGTGGACTCGGAGCTGATGCTGCGCTTCCTGTCGGGGCTGCTGGGCCCGCTGTGGAAGCGGGTCGAGCAGCGCCACAGGCTCACGGGGCCGCTGCGGCCCAACGTCTACCGGGCGGGGCTGGCCTACCTGCAGGGGGACCGGGTGACCGGGACCGACAAGCTCAAGCAGCTGGGCTGGAGGCCGCGCTGGCCGGATCTGCGCGAGGGCATGGGGGAGACGCTCCGGTGGTACCAGCATGCCCGCTGGGTGCCGGATTACAGGGCGCTGCCGGACGAGGACATCCTCGAAGAGGGCGTCCGGCTGTGGTACAGGGAGGGCTTCGGCCTCGAAGGCGCCAGGAGCGGCCGCCTGGAGTTCACGATCACCTTCCCCGACGTGCGCAAGCTGGCCTTCGCCCAGGACGCCACCATCGAGGGGACCGTCTCCATCGAGGGGATCGCGGATCAGAGCCCGGTCAAGGGGACGCTCAAGGTCTTCAAGGCGCGCCGCGACATGGTCTACGAGTTCACCTTCCCGAGCACGGGGGGGCACCAGAGCTACCGCTTCAGCGGCCGCAAGCACCTGACCTTGCTGGGGATCGTGTCGAACTTCACGCGCCTGGAGGGCAACCTCGTCAACACGCGCGGCGAGGAGATCGGGGCGCTGAGCTGGCGCATGGAGCTCAAGGAGGATCTGACGGCGCTGGTGCGCAGCATCCGAATGGGTTGAGGACCCCCGGATCGCCTCCAAGAACCCCAGAAACCCCGACGGTGACATACGGCCACCGCCGGGGTTCAAGGAAAGGAGGAGAGATGGACAATCCCATTTGGGAAATGTCATCCGGCCAGGGCAAACCCCGGACGGTGTTTGACCGACGCGAGGTCGGTCGGGATCTCGGCGGCTTGAGGCCGCCGGGAAGCGCTGGCGAGCCCCGGGGAGGGCGCGCCGTGTATCTGCTGTGACCCCCCCGCGGGCGGGGATCCTGTCGAGCTGTGAGGGTCTGGAGAGCCTGGGGAAGCTCAGCCTCATCAATCGAGGCTCCAACCTGTTCTTGCTCTTGAGCAGGGTCCGTGCCACCTTCAGATTAAATTTGTAAGTCGTTGATATTGAATTAGAATCGTGGCTTGAGCCGCGCGCCACCCCCAGGGCAAGACCTTGGGGTATGACATTGGTGTCAGGTATTGGCGTGCGGATTGACCACTTGAGGCACGCAGGGCGAAGCAGGGCCACGGGCCGCCTGGTCGGGGGCCTTCGCGCGGCGCGGCGCGCGCAGCCGGTGATGGCGGGAAAACGTCGGCGACAGGACCGCCGCGGCGAGGGTCCGGGGAGTGAGCAGGGGGGGGCAGGATCTATCGAGTCAGGGCTGAGTCGCTCCGTGGACTTGCCCCAGGATCACCGCAGCGGCAACAGGAGCGTCATCAACGCGGCGGCCAGCAAGATCACGGACTGGAGAACAAGGAGCATGAGGGCGGGGTTCTGCATCTGATGGCGGACCTTGTTGATCATGGCGCTCTCTCGATTTGAAGATTCAAAAAGCGAGGCCGTACAACATCATCGGCGCTCATCGTCGAGCGGCCCTTTTTCAAAAAGGATGCCAGGAATTTGTTTCCTTTAAATTCAACAACTTAGCGCTCTCGCCGCGAAGACGGCGGCCAGATTTTATACATGAATGACAGACGAAATATTGTATCTGAAGACGGGCCGCCCCCGCCGATGGCCTCCTGCCGCCCGCCAATCCTCCTGGCCGCCCTCGCCCTCCTGGCCGCGTGGACCCTGGCCGCCTGCGCCTCCCAAACCTGCCACCACCTCGACCGCGACCGCCTCAACCTGCTCGATCAACGCCGCCCTCTCCTCACCTCCCCCAACCCCCAGCGCGCCCTGGCCGCCCTCTCCATCCACCAGGACGCCCTCGGCCAGATGCTCACCGACGCCCTGCGCGCTCACGCCCGCTCCCTGAACCAGTCCACCCCCATCCCCGGCGGCGACCTGCGCCTCACCCTCCACGTCGACACCCTCAGCGTCGTGGTCGTCGACCGCTGCGACCATTGCCTCGCCCTGCGCGGCGGCCTCTCCCTGCGCTTCTCCACCCGCATCCACGGCCTGCCCATCCTCTCCGGCTCCCTCTCCGGCCAACTCCAGGGAGAGCTCCCGCTGCGCCTCCACGCCTCCAGCTCCGGCTCCACCCTCACCGCCGACCTCGGCGACGCCCGGATCGACCGCGTCTCCCTCGACGCCGATGGCCTGCCCCGCGCCGCCCTCGACCCCGTCAACGCCTTCGCCCTCGACGGCGCCCGCGCCCTCCTCAAGGCCATCCCCACCCCCGTCACCCTCGCCTCCTGGGCCCCGATCGCCCTCCCCGGCTCCAACCTGCGCCTGAGCGCCTCCTCCCTCCACACCTTCCCCGACAGACGCCAGATCTGGATCGGCTTCGCCGCCAACCTCCCCGCCAACCCAGACCCCGGCCTCTCGCCCTCACCCCTCCTGGCCGAGGGCGAGCCGATCGCCCTCACCTTCACCGCCGACGCCCTGACCGCCCTGATCGCCGCCATGATGGACGGCGACCTCATCCCCGATCGCCTCGACGACGACCTCAAGCCCCACCCCGAGGGCGACTACCGCGTCACCCTGCGCGCCGTCACCCCCCACCAGGGCACCCTCAAGACCGCCTTCACCCTCTGGCACCTCCCCGTCGACGGCGCCTGCTACGCCGCCGACCTCGAAGGCCACGCCGCCCTGACCGTCAAGAAGGCCAAGGACCGAGGGCTTCGTATTGACCTGAACATGGATGCGCTGTCCGTCACCTCGACGCGCGGCGACGACACCCTGCTGCGCGTCGGCCTCTGGCTGCGATCCGCCTTCCTCGGCGACACCCTCGCCGCCCAGGCCCGACTCCTGGCCGCCGACACCCTCGCCCTCGGGCCGCTCGGCGCTCAACGCCTGAGCGTCAAGCGCATCTTTGCCGAGCGCGGCGCCGTCACCCTCGTCGGCGACCTGCGCCCCGCCGACGCGCCCTGAGCCTGCGGCCGGCTACTGCCCCAGCAGGGCGCGCAGCTCCTCGGCCACCTGACCATTGCTGTACTGGCGCTTGAAGCGGATCACGTTGCCACGGCTCATGATCAGGTTGATGTCGTTGCTCGGCACCCCGAGCGCCTCCTGAAACCGACCCTCCCCGTCAAAGGTGGAGAAGATGTGTATTGATTTCAAGGACATGGGCGCGCTCCGTGGTGCGCGGGGGAGCCGTCACGAGACGAGGTCAGCGCCCTCGCGAGCTGGCCCGTTGACCATCATGGACAAGTGCCGCCCGACTTGCATCAGCGGCCCTGTGTCCTGGTAGGCCCGACTCAAGAGCAGCGCGCCCTCGATGCTGGTCAGCGCCAAGGTCGCCCAGGCCTCCGCCTCGGCCTCCGGCATCGAGCGGGCCATCACGTCATGGAGGAAGCGCGTCCACAGCCGGAAGTGCTCCTCACAGATCTGCCGGATCTCCTCGTTGGCGGACCCCATCTCCAGCGTGATCGTCGCCACCGGGCACCCCTTGTGCCACCCCGAGCGCCGCAGCCGCTCTCCAAGGAGCGCGCAGGCCGCCTCCAGCATCTCGCCGGCGCTCTCCTGCTCCAGCATGATCGCCTGGAGCGCCCCTCGCCAGCGCCGCGTGGCCTCCTTGAGCGCCTCGATCACCAGCTCCTCCTTCCCCCCCGGGAAGTGGAAGTAGAGCGAGCCCCGGCTGGCCCCCGAGGTCTCCAGGATCTGCTTCATCCCCGTCGTCCCGAAGCCCTGCCGCTGGATCAGATCCGCCGTCGAGGCGATCAGGCTGGCCTTGGTCCTGTCTCCGCGCTCCATGCTCGATCTCCGCTGGGGCGCTCAGGGCAGCGCGCAGATGCTCGGCCAGGACGAGGGCAGCCCCTCTTCGAAAGGCTCGACCTCGATCCCCGCGGGGTGGGCCTCGAACCAGGACCAGACGAGGTCGCGCGCGTTCGGCGGCGGGCGGTGCCCCTGGCTGTGGACGCAGTGCGCCACGAAGTGGCCGTCGCCCACCAGCCGCCGCGACAGCACCCGGCTGGCGTCCGCGAAGTTGAAGCCCCCGTAGGTGTCGCCCTCGCCGCCCCAGATGATCAGCACCGGGATCGGCCGCGCCGGCCGCGTGTACATGCGCTCGTCCGTCCCGCCGCTCATGGACACCGTCGAGGCCAGCCACTGGGCCTCGTGCATGGTCAGGTAGCTCGTCCACAACCCCCCGGCGCTGTGCCCCGTCGCGTGGATCCGATCCAGATCCACCTCGAACTGCGTCGACAGGCACGCCAGGAGATCCTCGAAGAGCTGGAGATCCGCATTGCCCTGCGGTCCCTGCAAAAAGCGCCACTCGAACTGCGCCCCCTGCGACTCGGGCGCGACGACGATGGCCCCCTCCCGATCAGCGAACTGCCCCAGGCCGAGCGAGCTGATCAACAGCTCGGCGTCGCCGCCGAGCCAGTGCCAGGCGAACACGACGGGCGCGCCCCTCGGGTTTCGCGGCAGATCAAGCACGAACTCCCGATCCAGCCCGCCGCTCTCAAAGCCCCTGTTTCTCCCCTCCACGAAGGTCGGGCAGCTCCCCTCGTACACGGGCGCCGCGCGCCCTGGCCCCGGCTCCGCCTCCGGCTCATTCGGCCCCTCCGGCTCCGGCTCGCCCGGCTCCGGCTCGCCCGGCTCTGGTCCCTCAGGCTCGCCTGGCTCGCCCGACTCGGGCTCGGCGCCAGCGCCCCCATCCGGCGTCCCGGCGTCGGGGGCGTCGATGAAGCCGTCGCCCTGGTTGTCGTTGCCATCATCAAGGACGTCGGCGGTCCCGCCGCAACCCCCAGATGCCAGGATCACAAGCACCAACACCCAGTAAACCTTCATGAATCTGCTCCCGCCATAGCGCCCATCTTCGATCGGCAGATACCTTAGCAGAACTGAACCGATTGGTACAGACCGGGCGACGAAAAAATAATCGCCCGAGCTGCGAGGCCTGGGCAGGGAGGATCAGAAGGTGCCCATGAGCATGATGGGGGTCAGGGAGGGTTTGGCGGTGGCGGCGGGCGGGGGCCCGTCGCCGCTCAGGTGCAGGACGGGGATGATGACCCCGACGGAGGTGCCGACGAGGGCGCCGGTCAGGACGTCGGTCCAGAAGTGCTTGCCGCCGGCGATGCGCATCGAGGAGGTCAGCGCCGCCAGCCCCAGGGCGCCAGTCCAGACGACGAAGCGGGAGGCCTCGTCGGGGTGGCGCTCCTGGTAGGTGATGGCGTAGGCCACGGCCATGCTGAAGGCGGTCGAGGAGTGGCCGGAGAAGAAGGAGAGGGTCGAGTCGTAATCGAGCTTTCGCTCCAGGGGCACGTCGGGGTTGTAGGTGAAGGGACGGGGGCGCTCGACGGTGTACTTGATGATCTGGACGAGGGCGAACTGGACGGCGAAGGTCTCGGTCAGGATGGTCGCGTCGGTCAGGAAGCCGTCGAGGCCGTCGCCGCCTTCGGTCATGGCGGCGTCGGCGAAGCTCAGGGCCAGAGGCAGGGTGATGAGCCCGACGAGGCCGACGTCGCTGATCAGGCGAGCGGCGGCGGAGTCGTAGCCGGTCACGGGGCGGTCGAGGGGGTTGATGCTGTCGATGTCGCAGCCGCCGCAGGCCGGCGCCGTGAGGTCCTCTTCAAGAAAGAGCTTCGGGATCAGCGCGCTGGCGGCGATGGAGGCGCCGCTGAGGCCGAGTTCAAGCGCCTCGTTGGCCTCGTAGGGGGTCTTGTGGCCGGGGTCGGCCTGGGCGAAGGCGGCCGCCGGGAGCATCGCGGCCAGGGCGATCAACGCGGTCAGGGTCGACTTCATGGGTTCTCCAGGGCCAGAGGTCCGGTGTGGGTCGTCGAGGTCGCAGGAGGCGCGGCGAAGCTGCGGCGCTTCCAGGTTGCGGCCCGGACGATCGGGAGTCTACCCCAATCTGAGCGCGGCGGCGACGTGGTTGAGGCCGCTCGATGCAGCGGCGGCGTGGTTGACGCCGCTCGACGCGGCGGGTAGTCCTGCGCGATTTTGTGGAGGGCAGGGTGCGGGTGCGTCGAGACGCGCTCTGCGGTGGGCGCGTCGCTGGTCGTGCAGCGGGGCGGCGCCGGGCGTCGACTTTTGTATCGCAAGTATCTAATTTGTCTTTGTTTCTGGCGAGCGTCTTCGGAGGAGGCGAGGTGGGCGAGCGGGTTTCGGAGCATGGGGTCGAGCGGCTGGAGCAGTCGGCGTGGCGGGCGCGGATCGAGGCGCACGAGGTGCGGCTGGCGCCCTTGCTGGGCGATTACGTCGAGGGGCGGGGTCGGGGGTTGAAGGATCCGGTGCGCGACTTCCTCTTTGAGTATTACTCGTTCAGGCCGGCGAGGTTGGGGCGGTGGACGCCGGGCCTGGGGGTGGTGCTGGAGGGGGCGGGGCTGGACGATCTGGCGCTCTTCAAGGGGGTGGAGGTCGTCGAGGGCGGGGTGGGCTTGCTGGCCTCGGGTTTCCCGGCGCACCGCCGCGAGGGCGCCGCCTGGATCCTGGGCTTGCTCAAGGCCACGCGGGGCAGGGCGCCGTTTTCGGGGTGCTATGGGATGCACGAGTGGGCGATGGTCTACCGGGCCGAGGCCGTGCGCCATGAGCAGGTGCCGATGCGGATGTCGCCCGAGGCGCTGGCGGCCTTCGTGGAGTCCCGGCCCGTGGTCTGCTCGCACTACGACGCCTTCCGCTTCTTCACCCCCGAGGCGAGGCCGCTGAACCGCCACCAGCCGACCTTCGAGGCCATGAGCGACAACGAGCAGCCCGGCTGCCTTCACGCGAACATGGATTTGTACCGTTGGTCCTACAAGCTCTACCCGTGGATCGCCAGCGAGCTGATCGTTGACGCCTTTGAGCTGGCCATGGAGGCTCGGGTGATCGACATGCGGGCGAGCCCCTACGATCTGAGCGGGCAGGGCTTCGACGCCATACCCCTGGAGACGCCCGAGGGGCGGCGCCAGTATCAGGAGCTTCAGGCGGACATCGCCCGGCGCGGGGCGCCGCTGCGCGATCGGCTCATCGCGGCCTATGAGCGGCTCCTGGCGCTCGTCCCGGTCCCTTGATCGGCGCCGCCCTGCGGCGTGGGGGGGGCCCTTCGGCGCTTGAGCGTGGGCAGGATCGTGGGCGCGTGGGTGCGTGGAGCCTGTCCCATTCGTCAACGGAACCACGTTTGAACCACTGTCATCTTGGGCATCCTGGTGGCCCAAAGTGTAAGTGGCTTGAGCGTGGTTCCGCATCAGCTCGTGCCGGGCAGGATGGCGAGGGAATGTTGATTGAATTCAACGTCTTGCGCGACGTGTCGCGCGGGTGGCGAGCGCGAGCAGAGCCAGCGCCAGCAGGAGGCTGGCCGTCGGGCTGGGCGCGGCGGGTCGGGTGAGGGTGGCGCAGCCGTAGCCCTCGTCGCCGGGCGCGGCGTCGGCGACGACGACGGGGGCGGGCTCGGGCTCGGGGCTGGGTTCGGGCTCGGGTCGGAGGCACTGCCCGTCGGCGCACAGGCCCTCGGGGCAGGGGGTGGGCGGGCCGAGGACGAGGCAGCCGTTCACGTCGAGGCCGCAGAGCTGGTAATCCGTCTCCGAGGCGCAGGTCCGGGTGGCGGGGGCCTCGCACTGATCCTCGCAGGGGACGACGCACAGGCCCTCCTGGCAGCGTTGCCCCTCGGGGCAGAGGGTGGGCGGGCCGAGGACGAGGCAGCCCTCGGGGCCGAGGGCGCAGGTCTGGATCTGGTCCCCCGCGCAGAGGGTCAGGCCCTCCTCGCAGGCGTCCTGGCACGTCGGGTTGAAGGCCAGCGCCAGGGACCAGGGCGCGTCGGCGTCCCGGAAGGTGTCCAGGAAGAGGCGCCATGTGCCGGGGGCGAGGTCGCCTTCAAGGCGAGAGCCGAGGTTCTGGGGCCTGTCGACGTCGTCGTTGCAGGCGATCTCGGCCTCGGGATCGCAGGCGCTGCGCAGGTACATGACCGTGTCGAGGCCCGAGGACAGGGCCTCGAAGCGCGTCGGGCGCTCCAGCGTGAAGGCGAAGACGTGCTCGGGGCCGTCGCCCCCGCAGGCGCCCCGGTGGTCGTTGCGGTAGCGCTCGGACAGGTCGCCCTCGATGAGCTGCGAGATGGGCTCGATGATCTCGGCGTCCTCGCAGGTGTCGCCTTCCCCGGGGACTTCACATCGCCCGTTGATGCAGGCCTGGCCCTCCTCGACGCAGGGCTCGGGCGGCCCGAGCGCGGGGCAGCCGGCCTCGTCGGTCAGGCAGGCGCGCACGGCGCCGCCCTCGTCGCAGGTCGCCGCGCCGGGCTCGCAGGCCGGCTCGCCGCAGACGGGGCCGAAGGCCAGCTCCAGGCTGTAATCTCCGGCGCCGTCGCCGAAGGCGTCGACGATCAGGGTCCAGGCGCCGGCCTCCAGCTCGACGCTGATCCGGCTGCCGCGCCCGCCGGGCGGGTCGTTGTCGTCATTGCAGGCGACCTCGGTGTCGTTGTCGGCGCAGTCGCGGCGCAGGTGCAGGACGGTGTCAAAGCCCGAGAGCGTCGCCGTCAGCGCCGTGGCCTCCGCCAGCTCGAAGGTCACCATCCGATCCGGCCCGTTCCCCCCGCACGACCCCCGGCGGTCGTCGTCGTAGCCCTGCGCGAGCCCCCCGGTGATCGTCTGTGAGACGGGCTCGATGACCTCGGCGGTGGCGCACTGGTCGCCGGGGCCGCTCAGGACGCAGGCGCCCGCCTCGCAGAACTCCGCGTCGTCGCACTCGACCTCAAGGCCCAGCGCGCGGCCCCCGCCGCAGACATCGAAGCGCTGCACGTCGCCGCCGAGGCAGCGCAGCTCCCGGCGCGGCTGGCAGCGGCCGGCCTCCGTGTCGCAGGCGTGGTCGGCGCGGCAGTCGCCGTCCGACGCGCAAGGCGCGGCGCAGAAGCTGACGTTGGGGGCGTCGCCCCACTGGCGACAGGTCCAGCCCTCCAGGCAGTCCTCGTCGGCGTCGCACGTGTAACACCACGCACGCTCCGAGTGCCCGCAGAGGCGCTCGCTCGGGTGCCCCTTGGCGCACAGGCGCTCGACGGCGCGCGCCACGTAGGTGATGTCCTCGGCGCCTTGCTCGACCGTGCGCGCCTCGTCCAGCACGTTGACCGCCGAGCACTCCCCCCGCTCCCGGTAGTCCTGCTCGCCGCGCACGAGCACGCCGACGACCTCGCCCTCCGGGCTGAAGACCCCCGAGCCCGAGTTGCCGCCGAAGGCGTCCACGGTGGCCTCGAAGTAGTCCAGCGTCGAGGCCCTGGGGTTGATCACCGCCCCCCCGTCCGCGATCTTGGCCGGGATCTGGTTCGGGAAGCCGATCAGGATCACCGGGTCGCCCGGCTCCAGCGCCGCGTCGCCGGCCCGCACCGGCGCCGGGCCGTGCTCGCCCGTCACGGGCCGGTCGAGCTGGATGATCGCGTGGTCGAGGTCGCCCCCCGGCACCGTCTGCACGAGCCGCCGGCAGGTGTAGACCTCGTCCTGCGTGATCCTCTCCAGCCGCCCCTCCTCGGCGAAGTGGACGTCGAAGACGAAGAAGCGGCGCTCGCACTGCGCCTGGCTGCCTATACAGTGGCCCGCCGTGAGCACCAGGTCGTCGTCGATCAGCGTCGCCGAGCAGTTCGACACCCTCGGCTGATCCCGGAAGCGCTGGTCCTCGCACAAGTCCTGCGACTCCCCCAAGGTCGCGCTGCTCAAGAGCCGGATGTCCTCCGGGTCGCTGCCGTCGAGCTGATCGAGCGGCACCATCGCCACGATCGACCGCCGCGTCAGCGCCCTGAGCGCCTCGTCCGGGTGCGCGTAGACGTCCTGCCGGTTGTCCTCTCCGTACACCACCGGCCGCGCGCTGCGGTCCAGCGCCTCGGGGGGCCGCGCGGCCTCCTCGACCCCACACGCCGTCATCAGAGCCAGCGCCGCGAGCGCCAGGTTCCATCGGTTCATCAAGACACCTGATTGACTCATGGTTTTACCATCGACATTTTCGATGGCATCTGGCGAGCGACCGATCTTGGCCCGTCGAGCGGCTCGATCGGGGTGCGCCCCGCGGATCGCGAGCACTGTAGAGGCAGAGGCGCTGACGGGCAACCGCGCCCGAGCGCCCCACGCTCCTCGCACCGCCCCCCTCCGGGGGACGGGCTCGTCGGGTGGGGCTTGGATGCGCAGGGCGGGCTGCGCCCTGTCGGTCGCAGGCCCCCGCACGACCCAAGTCGACACCTGAGGGCTCTTACCTGAGGCCAAGGCCCCATCCAAATTCGACGGCTTCTCCCGAGGTGGTCAGCCAGCCTTGCGATCCGCTCTCACCCGCTCGCTGGCCTGCGACCGACAGGGCGCAGCCCACCCTGAGATTCTAGAACGCTGATTGGTTTGAAACAAAGGTCACGATGAGACTCCAATCAGGCAGCAAGGAGGGCCTGGGCCCTCTCAAGATTCTGGATGGCTGCAACCATGCGCAGTTCAAAGAGATTCTTGCGAACGCCGGTGTATCT
>SXGS01133510.1_pt1 | contig 18422 bp, 12 predicted proteins | sample 3174681 | NCBI WGS metagenome assembly SXGS01 (sample SAMN11356861, study PRJNA531348) | freshwater metagenome | isolation source: freshwater sample F1-80 | place: China: Fuxian Lake, Yuxi | collected 2017-12-25 | reverse complement strand
GAGCAGCAAGCGGGCGTTAGTGTCGGCTACAGCAGCACGGTCACGCAGAGTGTTGCATGCCGACCCCACTGCATCGAGTGGGCGACTCACACAGGCAAGCGGGACACAATCCGGTGTCCCGCCTCCAAACGGATCCCGTTGTGGCACTCTCCAACTGGAGATGACCATGGACCCTCACCACTCCAGGTCTGATAGCACTCGTAACGGCGTAGCACCCCGGTCGTGGGTATATGGCGCTGTGGCGACGGGCACGTTGATCCTCGTACTGGCTCAATCCCGCTCGGCAACCTTTGCACAATCCAGCCAGGGCCTCCGCACGCCCATTACGCTGGCGGAGCCGGACATCATGCTGGACCGCCTCCTTACCCGGCTTCAGGGGCTCTCCGGCGTCGCTCAGGTTGCTGCCGATGACGCCGGCTTCGAGCATGTGGCCGTATTCTGCACGAACCAACCCCTCGGTGAATTGCACAAGTCCATCCGGGACTTGCTGGGTTGGACCATCACCCCGCGGGAGACGGACGGTCGGACGGCATACCACTTCGCACCCAGCAGCCGGCTCGAGCGGGAGCAGCAGGCCGAGCGGGAACGAGTGCGGCGGGCGTACCGGAGGCAGCTCGACACTGCACTCCAACTGTCCGCGCTCAACCCGGACTCCCCGGAGTGGGCCCAGTTCAAGCAGGACCGCCCGACGGAGGCGATCAGTCTTGCCAACCCGGTGGTGCGCCCCCTGCACGGGATGCTGCGCCGCCTCCAGGGTCCCCGGCTCGACGCGGTGTTGGCCGGGAGGGCGGCCGTGTTGGATTTTCCCACCCTCCCGGCCGATTTCCGGCAGCTCCTGGATGAAGCGTACACTGCGATGGAGTGGCCCCGGGAGGGGCCGATCCGCACGGTCACGGTGCAACTGGAACTCGGAAAGACCGGCCTTCCCGAGCACATTGACTTCGCGTATCAGTTCGCCAATGGGAAAGGAAAGGTGCATCTGTACGCCGCCCACGCCGGAGTCCTGAGCTTCTTCGATAACCCGGGGAAAGCGGAAGCGGAACAGCGTGCCACGGCGCGGAAGGCGGAACTGGACCAGCACCCCATTCTCGGCCAGCAGGTTCCTGCGTTCCGAGAACCATTGGACCCAACCAAACTCGCCGCAGAGATGAACATTTACACGATCGCGCTGTTGGATCTGCACCGCCGCACGAAGCTGCCGGTTCTCGCAGCCGTCTATCCGCACGCCGTCGCGACAGTGCTCGGGGGTGGGTCGATCGCGCGCCGGTTGACGCAGATGGAAGGTCGTCGGCTCTGGGAGGTGCTGGACGACCTCTCGGGTTCTCCGCGCTGGCGCCTGGCTAATGGGACGATCCTGCTGCGAAGTTCCTACTGGTTTGGCTGGCGTCCTCTGGAAAAGCAGTTGCACGCCAGGATGGGACTCCAACCGAAGGAAATGACTGCCGCGGCGGCCCCCTGCTGCGACGAGTAGCGAGTGCATCTGATGACGCACCGACGTCAGGGATCGGGTGCTGCGACGGCAACCAGGGCGTACAGTGCTGCGCGATGCGGGACACTCACGGGGAGGTGGTCACTCTGGGGACCCTGCGAGACCGCGGGGTGTTTACCGTCCTCTGTGTGGTAGGCGGCTCGCACCTGGATCGCCTGCTGCCGGGCGGGACCTGTGGGTGGGTACTGGAGGACGAGGCGCCTCTCCGGAGTGGTGCGGCGCGCATCCCTTCGTCACCGTGCAACGCGGGACTTTTCCCGCGTGGTGCTCTCCCACGGGGTGCTGCAGGAGGCAAGGGGGGAACGGGCAATCACTGCAGGGGGGGGAAATCCTGCCGCAATTGTGCGGCCCTCCGGTGCACCTCGTCTCTGATGTCTACCGTGACGGTCAACCCCGTGCCCGTAGCGGCACTGGCGAAGTCGTCGTCGAACGTCGCCAGTACCCATTGGGGGTAGAGGCGCCCTTTCCGGTAGAAGTTGCCCAGGATGGTGGGATCTGCGCCATGTGGGTGCGGAGTCTCCAAACTACCCCTCCGAACTCCCCGATAAAGCATCGCGCGGCTGCACCGGGGTCTGCAGAGCGGCCGGTGGCGTGCGGCCCGACCGCGAAGAGCGCCGGGCGCGCGATGCACGTACGGGGAGAAGCTGCGGGTTCGCTCGGAGGGTGAAGGTGAACGCGGGGGCGGAGAAGGGGAAAGCCGGCGCACCCGCATCTTCCAGAGCTACCGCGTACGAGGAGTAGACCGGCCACGTCCAATCCGCGCCGGGGATCGGATAGTCACTCACAGTGGCGGGGGTCGGGTCCGGCGGATCGGAGAGACGTGCGGGGGGGGGCGGGCACGTCTGCGACGGCGGTGGCGGCGCGGCGGGCGCCCGTCACGCGCAGGAGAATCGGAGCGATCGGTGTGCCGGTGCGAGCTTCGACGACCGGAATCCCGTTGTCCAGCACGAAGACGGTCGGCGCACGGCCCAACGGGACCGGTTTCCACACGAGGGCCCCCCCGGGCGGTTGGCCATCCGGGCGCCAGCCGAAGACCTTTCCGGACAGAACTCGCGGCGCCTCCCGAGTATGCATTCGCAGGTACCGCACCACATAGTTCGGGGCAAACGGGTCGGGGCTGACTTGCTGGAACGCGATGCCGGGTCTGAGTCGCTGCCCGCGGAGTGCAGCGCGCGCTCCCTGGTTGATCCACTGCACCAGGCGCGCACGTGCCGCCTCGTCCCGGGCAAGCGCGATGAGCCAGCGTTCGCGCGAGAGGCCTGGCGCGCCCGGCACGAACCGCTGCGCTGTGCTGCGCAGGGATGGCGGGTACGCTGACGCGGGGGCGAGTACCGGGTCGGAGCTGCCGGTGGTGGGCGCTGGTTGCTCTTGCGCCAGGCGCATTTCGAAGCTGGACGCCAGGTCAAGTTCGGCCGGAGTGCCTCCGGCTGCGTCGTGCCGCACCGCAGCCCAGGCGTCTACCGCCGCTTTCACAGCGGATGCCCGGGAGGAACCGGTGGCGGTGCGAGCCGTCTCCGTTCGGGCAGCAGCCTCGTTCCACCGCTGTGCAAACGCCCGTCGGATGCGCGTGTCTTCCGACTGTTTCGCCCAATCCTGCAGTCCGGCGGCGTCCGCTCCCAGTTGCTCGGCCAGCGGCGAACCAGGGGTCGCCCATTCCTGGGCCTCGAAGAGCAACCGCAGCACTTCCGTGTAGCTGGAGGGAGTGGCGCCCGACAGCGCGTGGAAACGGGTGGCGGCGCGGGCCGCGTAGAACCGCGCCGCATACACGCTTCGCTTCAGGAAGCCGTCCTTGAACAGATCCTGCGTGCCCTCTCGAAACACGCGTGCAGCGAGGTACTCTTCGAACACCTGTACGTCCGGACTCAGCGGGGCGGCATTCAGGCCGCCGGGGCGTCGCTCATCCTCCGCCATCTCGCGGGACACGCGCTCGGACCGCGCGGCGCGCGCGAGGGCGGCCTCTGCGCCCGCGGCGTCTTTCTGAATGACGTGCGCTTCCGCAAGCCGCAGCAGTAGGTGGAGGCGCAGTGCCTGCTGGTAATCCGACGGGGGGTCGTTGGTGGTGAGCAAATCCAACGTCTGGAGCCCGCGCTTCCAGCGGTCCGTGCTGTCCTCGGCGCCGGCGAGGCGCAGGTCCAGACTCGCCTGATTCCAGATCGCGAGGGGGAGCAACCGGCGGCGAACGGGTGAATCGGGCGCCGAGACGAGAAACGAAGTCACTTTCTCATACACTTCGCGGGCGCGGGTGGGGTTGCTCGCTTCCTCACACTTTCGTCCGAGCAGCAGCATCTGACTGGCGTACAACGGATCGCGCTCCGCGCCCGCTCCCTCCACTACCCGGGATGCGGCAGCCAGATCCGGCGCCTCGCCGCCTCCCTGCAGCAACATCCAGATGCGCTGCTGGCGCGCGGCTACCTGCGCTTCCGGAAACTCCTCAAGGCGCACCAGGGCCGGCGCCGCCGCTGAAAACCGGCCCTCGGAAAGGAGGTGCTGCGTGCGGTTGAGCAGCGCCATCATCAGATTGCGACGGTCAACCGGGGGCAGCGTCGCCGGATTCACGGCAGGTGGATCGCGGTGCAGCATCCCCGCACCCCAGATCGCGACGCTCGTCGCCAGTTGTTCCCAGGTGGCCGAGGCTGCCGCGTCCGGCGGCATGTTCGAGTCCGGAAGCTGCCAGTTCGAACGTGCGATCGGCCAGGAGGTCCCCGTTCGTGCCTGGGAAACGTCCGGCGGGCGTTCCGCGAACTGCCAGAGCGCCACCCCAGCACTCTCCAGCCCGGGGGCTGTAGTCGTTGGATCCGTGTTCGCCGCACCCACCGCCGCGAGGGCTGCCTCGACGACCGCTGGATTGCCCACCGCGCGCCCTGGAAATGTCGCCGCCCCCACGGCGGCGAACGCCTGGCCCACGCGGGCGGCCGGTCGCAGCGCCGCACCCCGCCGGCGCAGGGTGTCCACATCCAGTCCGTACGCATCTGCGCCGCGACTGGTTTGGGTGCGCGCCGGATCCTCCGCCAACGCGGAGGCGAAGTGCGCCTTTGCCTCCGACCACTGGCGTTGGCGGAGCGCCAGGACGCCGAGGTAGGTGAAGGCCTCGGCGCGCACAGCGCCGGTTGCGTGGCGGGTCGCCGCAAGCAGCGAACGTTCAGCCTGGTAGGCTTCTACGTCCGCCTGCGGGGCGCTACTGCGGGAGTTGCGCGAGTAGTAGGCCAGGCCAAGAGAAAGCTCCGCCTCCGGAAAGCGGACACCGTCGGTTGCCTGCACCAGGGAGGTCTCGGCTCGCTGCCAGTGATCCGTCTGTGAACGCTCTGACCGCGCGGCCTGAGCCGTAGCCCACTCCTGCAGGCCCCGGCGGTACGCAGCCCAATGAGCGTCCGTGGGTCCGTCGGCGGCGCCGAACCACGTATTCGTGACCTGTGCAACCAGTTGCTGGATGGGCATCGTGAGCAGCACACCGCACAGCACGAGCAGCGGGCTCGGCCGGAGTCGCGTGCTACCGGCGGACTTGCCCCCACCGGTCAGCTCATGGACCCGGAATCTTGAGGTCGAAACTCTCCCCGCGCGGTCTGATGCGGGATGCTGATCGTTGCGTACGGTCATCCGTCTCTTCCTGCGGCCGACGCGGGGAAAAGTTGAAGCCTGTCGGGCGACGGAGCGAGGGGCGCGCCATCGCCGAGTCAGCCATCATCCGCCTCCCGGCACTCCGTTGCTCCCCGCGCGGCAGGCATTGACAAACCCGACGAAGAGCGGATGCGGAGCTTCGAAACGACTCTTGTACTCCGGATGATACTGTACTCCGAGGAAGAAGGGGTGATCCGGAAGTTCGATGGCCTCCACTAACTGTCCGTTCGGCGATTGGCCGGAGAAAACCAGCCCTGCACGCTCGCATTGGGTGCGGTACTCGTTGTTGAACTCGTACCGGTGGCGGTGTCGCTCGCTGATCTCCGGGGCACCGTAGAGCCGGCGCAGGAGAGAATCGGTAGCCGTTCGGCAGGGGTAGGCGCCCACCCGGATGCTGCCCCCATAGCGTTTTTGCCGGAGCGCCTCGATCTGGTCCGGCATCACGTGGATTACCGGATGTAGCGTCTCGGCGTCCACTTCCTCGCTGTTGGCGCCGGCAAGCCCGACCACGTGCCGGGCAAATTCGATCACTGCCATCTGCATTCCGTAGCACAGCCCGAGGTACGGCACCCGGTGCTCGCGGGCGTACTGGATTGCTACGATCTTTCCTTCCGCGCCCCGGGAGCCCCACCCCTGCGGGATGATGATGCCGTCCAACCCCTGGAGCTGCTCCTCGGCCGACTCGAGGCCGGTGAGCGCCTCGGCGTCCAGCCACTCGATTTCGGTGCGCACCCCCGTCGCGGCCGCCACGTGGTGCAGCGATTCAACTACGCTGACGTACGCGTCCGAGAGGGAGTAGTCGCCCACCGCGTGATACTTGGCCACGATCCCGACTCGCACGGTCGGCGTGTCCGGCGCGAGAAGCCGTTCCACTCGCTCCTGCCACTCGGACAGGCGCGGCTGGGGCACCACCTCGACGCCGAGGCGCCGCAGCAGCTTCTGCGCAAAGTGCTGGTCCTCCAGGCGGAGGGGCACCTGGTACACCGAGCCGATATCCGGGCAGAAAATGATCTGGTCCGGCTCCAGGTTTGAGTTCTGGCAGAGGGTGGTGAAGCGTGGGGTGTCCACCGCACGGGCCGAGCGGGCGACCACGAAGTCGGGAAGGATGCCGCACTCGTTCAGTTTTCGGATGGAGAGCTGCGTCGGCTTCGACTTCAACTCACCGAGGTTGTCCAGATATGGGAAGTAGGAGACGTGGATGTGGACCGTGCGTCCCGGCAGGCGCTTCGAAAGGATGCGCGTGGCTTCCAGGAAGACTTCGCTCTGGTATTCGCCGACGGTGCCGCCCAGTTCCACGATGCAGAACTCAGCCCCGTCGGCCGCTTCATACATCCGGGAGATGATCTCCTCCGGGACGTGCGGCACCACCTCGACACACTTCCCGTCGTAGTACAGCTCCCGCTCCTTGCGGATGATGGCGTTGTAGATCTGACCCGTTGTGACGTAGTTGGAACGACCCACATCCTGGTTCAGAAATCGCTCGTAGTGCCCGAGATCCTGGTCCGCTTCGAGCCCGTCGTCGGTCACGAACACCTCGCCGTGGATGGTCGGGTTCATCGTGCCTGCGTCCAGGTTCACGTACATGTCGCACTTGATCGGCGACACCCGGAATCCCCTGGACTTGAGCAGCAGGCCCAACGAGGCTGCCGTGATTCCCTTCCCCAGGCCCGATACTACCCCACCCGAAATGAAAATGAACCGGGTGTTGTCCATGTCGCCCGACCTCCCTGCCGGTCCCTGCGCGATCCCCGAATACTGGTGGGCCGTTCCGACCTGAAACCACCCCTATTCTTTTCGGCTTGTCGGGACCACGAGTCTCAGCCGATGGTGCGGCCGAGTGATGCGAAACGACTGGTGAGGAGGACACAACCGGGGGGCATGCCGTATTTGGAGAACGGATGGGCGACCTTTCGCGCCCGAACAGGAGCCTCTGTGGCAAAGAATCACGAGTCCGCTGCCGACGCAGCTTCCCGACCCGAAGATCTCACCGGGATCCCGCACCCCGGCTGCCTCCCGGCGTGGGAGGTGGGCGAAATGCCCGCGCCGGTCGCGTTCCAGTGGAACTGGAAGACGTTCATCGCCCTGGTGGGTCCCGGTATTGTCATGATCGGCGGCACCATCGGTACGGGCGAGTGGGTCACCGGCGCCGGGGTGGCCGCACTCTACCGCGGTGCGTTGCTCTGGGTGGCCCCCCTGGCGATTCTTTCCCAGGTGATCCTCAACACGGAGGTGATGCGCTATACGCTGGTGACCGGGGAACCGGCATTCACGGGCTTTCTGCGCTGCCGGCCCGGTCCCCGTTTCTGGCTGATCGGCTACCTCATGCTGGACTGCATGTCCTGGTGGCCGGCACTGGCCGGACTCGCTTCGCAGATCCTACTCTTCCTCGTGCTGGGCAAGGACCCTCTCCCGGAACAGATCCGCTGGACGAGTTGCGGGCTGCTGATTCTCTGCGGTACGCTCCTCTGCTTCGGGGGGAAAATCTACAACACGCTCGAAGTGGTACTGAGCGGCAAGGTCATCTTCGTCCTGCTGTACCTCACCTTTTGCACGGTCGTGTTCGTGCCGGGCCAAGTCTGGTCCGAGATCGTAGTGGGGATGGTCAATCCCTTCAACATCCCGCCCGATATCCAATGGGGCCTCATCGGGGCCGTCGCGGGGCTTGCGGGCATCGGGGGGATGGGGAACATTCTCGCGAGCAACTTCGTGCGGGAAAAGGGCTGGGGGATGGGGGCGACGGTCGGCGCCATCGGATCCGCCGTCGGCGGCCAGGAGATCAAGCTCTCGCATCTGGGGACCATCGCGCGCCCGACCGAGGAAGCCTGCCGACGTTTTGATCGCTGGTGGTCGCATGTCAAGCGCGACCAGTTCGGACTCTGGTTCGGGGGCTCCATCGTGGGCATGCTGCTTCCCTGCCTGATGGGCGCCGCCTTTCTCAAGGACAACTACTTCCAGGCAAAGGGGAAAGAAGCCGTCGCCTCCGTGGCGCTCGCGCAGGACTTCGGCGCCGCGATCACCGCTCAGTTCGGCAGCACGCAGGGCCAGATCATGACGCTCCTGACCCTGCTGTGCGGGTTCGTGATCCTCTTTCCCGGGCAATTCAGTGCCCTGGACGGCGTCGCCCGCCGGTGGTGCGACGCCTTCTGGTCGGGCAGTCGCCGCGTGCGGGCGATGGATGCGGGGAAGGTGCGATACCTCTACTATGGCTTCGTGGGCGCCTATGTGACGATTGGCTGCTGTTTGAATGCCCTCGGGATGTCTGCGCCGAAGATGATGGTGATCAACGCCAACCTGGCGAATCTCGCGATCACGGGCTGCATCCTCCAGACCCTCTATGTCAACACCCACTTCCTGCCGGAGGCATTCCGCCCCACCAAAGCCAAGCAGGTCGCAATGGTGCTGGCCGCTGTGTTCTACGCCTCCATCTTCTCGCTGGTGACGAAGCAGACCATCGAGAAGGCGATTGCGGGAACGCTATTCTGAGACGCGGGGCTCAGTGGACGCCGAACTGAGCCCGCATCTCCGCCATCGCCCGCTTTTCCAGCCGGGAGACCTGCATTTGCGTCAGGCCCTTCCGGCGGGCTACTTCTCGCTGGCTCAGCCCCTGTACGTAGCGGAGCTGCAGCACCTCGCGCAGCGGGGCGCCGAGATGGGACAGGGCCTGGCTCATACTCACCTGGCGCTCCACCGTGTCGAGCGCTGCATCCTCCTGACCCAGGCACTGTTCGAGCAGAGCGGGCCGCTGCGAATCGCCCTGCTCGAATTCGCCATCCAGCGACAGCGGGCGATTCACCTCCTCCAGCGAGAGCGCTTCCAGGACGCGTTCCTCCGTCGCTCCCAGCCGGCCGGCCAGTTCCATCGTGGTCGGGCTGCGCCCCAGCGTTTCGGTCAACTCGCGGCGTGCCCGCTGGGTCTGTTGGGCGAACTCCTGCATCCCGCGCGGCACATGCACACTCCAACTGTGGTCGCGGAAGTAGCGGCGCAGCTCGCCGAGGATGGTCGGTGTCGCGAAGGTGCTGAACCGGTAACGGGTGGAGGGATCAAACCGATCCACCGCTTTCACCAGTCCAACCAGAGCGACCTGGAAGAGGTCATCACTCTCGGTACCCTTGCGCGTGAAGCGATTTGCGATGGAATAGGCCAGGCGCTCAAACTGGTGAATGATCGCCTCGCGGGTGTGCGGGTCGCCGGTGCGGGCATAGTCGGCCCAGAGCCGGTCGGCGATTCTGCTCTCTTCCATCCGCGTCATGGTCGTTCCCTCTTCTCCGGCACGCTGTACCGGAAACGCAAACGCCCCGGCCCTCCACCACTGAGTGGGAAGGACCGGGGCGAAACCAGGCCCCGTTTGGGCAGCAGTCAGGGCTGCCCGAACGTCGTATCCATGTTTCAGGACACGGCAACGCCTGCGGATTGACGCATTGTCCGCGACGGGCGAAACAAAATTCTTACGGTCCCTACGGAATCGGGCACTGCGGATCGGGATGGAGGTCCAGCGGATAGGGGGACAGCACTTCGATGCCCTGTTCGGTGACCTGGAAGACGTTCTCCAGGCGCACCCCGCCGCGGAGTTCGTCGCTATACGCGCCGGGTTCACACGTAAAGACATTCCCCGGGGCGAAGACGCCCCCTCGGTCCCGGTTCAGGTCCGGCGGCTCGTGGGGCCGCAGGCCGAGCCCGTGCCCGCCGTGATGGATGAGGCCCCGGGCCGCCAGATGCGGGTGTTCACGAATGCGCGCATCCAGTTCCGACCAGAGGTCGCGAGTGCTGCGCCCGATTCGCGCCATGTGGGGTACCGCCTCCAGGATGCCCGCGATGTGGGCGTACACCTCGGCCTGCAGATCGGAAGGGTGGTCCCCCACAATCCAGGTTCGCGACATGTCGCACCAGTACCCGTCCACATCGCTCCAGGCGTCAATGATGTACATCTCCCCGGCAGCGATCGTCCGGTTGCGGGCAAATCCGCCGAGTTCACCGCTGCGGAAGTCGCCGTTGAAGAAATGGATGGCGCCCGTATACCGCTGAGCCGCTGCCTGGCATTCGGTCATCACTTCGATTTCCCGCACGCCCGGCCGGATGACCTGCTGTGCGCGGGTGTAGCCTGCCAGAGTCGCCCGGATCGCGCGGCGGATGCAGCAGATCTCATCAGGATCCTTGTACTGCTGGAGTTCCTGCAGGATCTCGTCAACCTGCTCCCATTCCCGCGGAGATGCGGCGTCCTCGAAGGTGCGGGCCACCTGAAACGGCAGCGATTCCGCCTGGTAGCCCAGGCGTCCCAGGTTCTGGTTCACCCTCGCGCGGTCGGCCACCAGCGCGCACAGGCGCATCTGGTTGTCCGGATTGAGCGTGCCCATTTCGCTGAGCGCAAACGAGACGCGCTCATCCACGGCGGCCTCGCCGCCTTCCTGTCCGCTCACCAGCCAAACCGGTAACCCGGGGCCGAGGCAGAGCACGCTGGGGACAGTCCCCGTGGGGCTTTCCGGCAACAATCCCGTGAGGTAATAGATGTCGCGCGGCGCTGAAATGAGCGCCGCTGCGATCTGATCCGCCTCCAGCCGGGCGTTGAATCGTGCCTGGCGGTTCCGGCACCCCTCCAACGTGAGCATGGGTGTGTCCTACTCGTCGTCTTCGTCGTCTTCGTCGTCGTCTTCGAAGTCTTCGTCGTCCTCTTCGAAGATCGCGTCGGCGCCGTAGGCCCGTTCGGGACCCTCGATCTCGAGCGCCACTTCCGCATCACCGGACTTCACCCGTACAGTCACTTTGTTGACCCCGTACGGGAACAGAGCGCTCTCCTCCAGGTCCGGCGAAGCCACTCGGGTCAACAGATCCACCGCCGCCGCCCGTACTTCATCCAGTGTCGCCATTCGCATCCTCTTCCCAGTTCTGCACTCATGGCGGTAACCGCCGGGACTAGGTGTAACTTCCGTAGTGGATTTCCCTTCCAATTCACGAGAAATAACACTCCCGGCACGGTCGGCGAGCAAATCACTGTCCGCGCGGCGCCGGCTGCGAACACGGTGGCAGTTCGATTTTTGGAAAGGAACAAAGGGTCATGCAATCCGCACTCGGCGTGCGACTGTGGCTGGCAGGCGGAGCAATCGCCCTGCTGTCGCTGCCCACGATCGCACAGGAGGCGCCGGCAACTCTGCCGGTGCGCGATGTGGTCCTCTTCAATAGCGGGGTAGGGTACTTTCAGCGCGCGGGGCGTGTGGAAGGCGAAGCGGCACTGGAGCTCTCCTTCCGCAAGGAGCAGATCAACGACATCCTGAAGTCGCTGGTGCTGTTTGACCCGGGGGGCACGGTGCGCCCTGTGACGTACCAGGCGAACGAGCCGATCTCGCGGCGCCTGCGGAACGTTGGCGGCGCTCTCGGCCCTACTGTGTCGCTGGCTGACGTGCTCCGCAAGTTTCAGGGGGCGCGGATGCGGGTCGAGGTAGGAGCCGATGCCTCGGAAGGTCGCCTGGTCAGTGTCAGCATGCAGGCGGTGACCCCGCCGCTCGGCAACAATACGAATCCCATCACTCGGGACGTGCTGAACCTGCTCACCGAGACCGGGCTGAAGGCGATCCCATTGGATTCGGCCTCGCAGGTGCGGCTCCTCGACGAACGGCTGGCCCGCGAGCTCCAGGAGAGTCTCGAGCTGCTTGCCACCGGGCTGGACGACGATCGGCGCAGCGTGCAGCTCCGCTTTACGGGCAATGCCGCACGGGAAGTACGCGCCGGCTACCTACAGGAGATGCCGGTCTGGAAGACGACCTATCGCCTCGTGCTCGATCGCACGGGCAAGCCGTATCTCCAGGGCTGGGCCCTGGTGGAGAACACCACCGACGAAGACTGGCAAAACGTCCGGCTCAGCCTGGTCTCCGGGCGCCCGGTGAGTTTCATCCAGGACCTGTACCAGCCGCTCTACGTCCCGCGTCCCATCGTCCAGCCTCAACTCGTCGGCTCGCCCCTGCCCCAGACCTACGGCGAGCGGCTGGAGCTGCAGGACCGGGCGGCCGGGGAGGCCGATGCCGGCCGCCCGGTCCTTCGCGGCGCCGCCGGCCCTCCGGGACCGCCGGGGCCGCGCGGGATGGCAGGTGGGTTCGGAGGCGGCGGGTTCGGAATGAGGCCCGCGACGCCGCAGTTGCTCGCTGAGTCCGAGCTGCGAAGGCAGAACATCGCCCTTTCGCTCGGAGCGGCGGTGTCCGGCGTGGTGGCCCAGGCCGCCGGTGCAGAGCGCGGCGATCTGTTTGAGTATGCGATCGCCCAGCCGATCAGCCTGGCGAAATCTCGCGCCGCGATGGTTCCGATCGTCACTGCCGAAGTTGAGGGGCAGAAGGTTTCCATCTTCGATCCCGCCGTAGACAGCCGCCGGGCCCTGCGCGGTTTTCGCCTGCGCAACAGCACCGGCCTGCACCTGGCCGGCGGACCCATCACCGTGTTCCAGGACGGCATCTATGCGGGTGACAGTCAGATCGAGCAACTGCAACCGAAAGAGGACCGCCTTCTCTCGTACGCCGTGGATCTCGATCTGGTGACCGGGGTGGAGGCGCCGAAGTTTCGCACGGAGACGCTCTCGATTGTGGCCCAGGGTGGAGTGCTGGTGCTCAGCCACAAGCTGCACCGCGACACGACCTTTACTTTCCGCAACAAATCGGGCGAGCCGCGGATCGTGCTGGTGCAGCAGGCAGTCGAGCCGGAATACAAGCTCGTGGAGCCGGCTCAGCCGGCTGAGAAGACGGCCGACCACTATCGCTTCGAGGTAACGGTACCGGCTACCCAGACGGCCCGACTGCTGGTACGCACCGAGCATGTGCAGCAGCAGCGCGTGATTCTGCGCGCCTCAACCCTGGAGACCATCGAAGAACACGTCAAGAACGGACGAATCTCCGAGCGTCTCCGCGCCGCCCTGAAGCAACTGGTGGTGCACAAGCGCCGGGTAGCCGCCCTGGGATCGGCCCGTAGCGCACGCGAGGGCGAAGTCAAGGCGATTGACGAAGAGCAGGCACGCATCCGGATGAACATGGCGCAGTTGGACCGCACCAACGCGCTGTACATCCAGTATGTGAAAAAGCTGACCGACCAGGAAGCGCGCATCGAAGCCCTGCGCGTAGAGATGGCTCGCCTGCGCGCAGAGGAAGCCACCGCACAGAAGGAACTGACGGACTTCCTGGACCATCTGACCGCTGAGTAAGAATCACCCCCGACCGCGGAGCCCGCGTGCGGCTCCGCGGTCGGGGGGCGCCACCTCTGGCGCGCGCCGAATGATGCTGCGCCCGCCGGCGATGGAAACCCTGACGGCATGCGGGGAGAACCTGCCCGCGTTCGTGGCCCGCCGCACGCGGGCGCGGTTACACCGCCCGCAATGACACATCGCTGCACCCCCCCCCGCACTGACGCGCCCCCCCTTCGCACTGACGCGCCGCTCGCACTCGCGCGCCCCTCGCACTGACGCGCCCACGCGCCCCAGCACTCACGCGCCCCCGTACCCGATCCACGCGCGTGAGCAAGTGGAGTCACTCCCCGCACTCACGCGCCCCCGCACTCACGTGCCCCCGTACCCGATCCACGCGCGTGAGCAAGTGGAGTCCCCACCCGCGGTGACGTGTCGCCCATCCCAGAACGTGTCAGGCGCTCACAGTCGCGTTGCGGATCTCGCGATTGTGGACCACTTGCTCACGCGCGTGGCTCGGGTACGGGGGGTGCTCGAAGCGATTGGGGTGAGCTCACCCGCTACACCGATCGGCGGCGTATGGGTCGGTCGTTGCTCGCACGCACCTGGTCCGGCTCCGGCTCCGGGTACATCACCCGCGGGAACCCTGCGCGCCCCAGAGTTTACCAGGGTACTGTGTCAGTCCGTCGAGACGGTGGCCCCGCACCAGCGCGCTGCGTTGCGTAAGATCCGCCGAATCGGCTCGCGCTCCAGGACGGCGCCGCTGTTCAACTGTGGGCGGAAGAAGAACACCCGTCCACGTCCCACCCGCCACACCAGCCCCTCGGGGTCTCGCGCATCGGTACCTTCCTGTTCGCTCTCGAAGACCCGGAGATCCGGGAGCGGGGTGGTCAGGGCGCTCCCCGCCCGTCCCACCTCGTGCAACTGGAACGGCCCGACTCCTCGGGCGATCGGGTGGCGCGGCGCCGATGCGGAGACGGTCAACAGTGCAGGTGCGTCGCCCGTCGTATGTCCCCACAGAGCGTCTGGGGGGAAGAGCGGTTCCAGCAACGGGGACCCGCCAGCATACTGGAGGAGTACGAGGCCAAGCCGGCCGTCGCGGATCTGACGTGCGACTGACTGCAAGAGGGCCGAAGGGAGCGCGCAATCAGCATCGCTCCCGCACCAGACCAGGACGCCGGAGCCCGCTGCTAGAGTCGCAGACAGTTCGCCGTCCGAGAGAAACTGGAGGTGGAGCCCGGCATCTTCCTCGAACGCGATCGTCAAGAGGCGCTTCAGGTTTTCCGCCTGCTCGCCTGCACCCGGGACTCGGATGAAGACACGAACGGGCGCTGACGCGTCAGCTCCGCATTCGCGCGGCGCGGTGAGGGATGCTCCGGCGGCGGCCGCAGCGCTGTAGCCCAGAAAGGCGCGGCGGGAGTGGTGCCGTGTCGGCCCGGAGCTGCTCACGCCGTCGGCGGCCTGCATCGTTTCCCACACTTTGCGGATTGCCAGATGTGCCCGGTGCAGGCGCGATCGGATCGTACCGACGGGGCAATCCTGTGCGTGGGCTGCTTCCTCATAGGTCGCTCCTCCCAGGTCACAGAGTTCGACCGTGGTCCGGGGGCCGGGCGCGAGTGCATCCAGCGCGGCCTGCGCCGGTGCGTCGAGCGTTGCCGCCAGGAGACGGAGGGCGGGGTCTGCGCGATCGTCCGCGACATCCAGAATCTCCTCGCTGCCGTCGTCGGCGCGCTGGATGAGCGGAACGACCGTCAGGCGCTTGCGGCGGAAACGGTCCAGGTGGTTGCGCGTCATGATCCGCGCCACCCAGTGATAAAACCGCGTCCCTCCCTGGTACTGGTGGAAGGCGCGATACGCATCCAGCAGCGTCTCCTGGAGCAGGTCCTCGGCATCATCCCGGTTCCGCGTCAGGCGGAGGGCCAGTCGCGCAAACGCCGGACGATGGTGAGCAACCAGATCGTCGTAGGATGCGGGCGATGTATGCGGGGCAGCGCTGAAACTCATAGTGGGTGGGTCATTCGCAGGGACAGCAAATGAGGGGCGGGAGTGCTCGACCGGGCGCGTCCACCCAATAATTATATATGGTTATGGCCACGAAGTTCGCCTGGTCCACTGCGGTTTTCTGAAGAGTGCTCGCGACGCAGGGAAACGCACACCGGATTGCGAACCTCTCCAGGAGTCACGGCGGGCGACGGTTGCCCTGCCGCGAGCAGACACGCATGCGCCGGTCCCCTGCCGGATGCTGCGCCGCTGCGTGCTGATGTCAAGAGGAGTTAAAGGGATGAATACCCGGAATTGGATCGGGTGGGGTGCGGCGCTGGTTCTCGCGGCGGGAGTAGTCTCCCCGGCGGTAGCGAGGCCCCCTTACCTGGCGGCGTTCAAGCGGCACTACAACACAACCCAGGGTAAGCCCACCCTGAACGGAGCGAATTGCGGCCTCTGCCACATCGGGGCGGCCAACCAGCGGATGTGGAATCCGTACGGTCAGGCACTTCGCGCGGCACTCGGCGGCACGAACGTCAGCGATGCTGCGAAGCTCACGGCCGCGTTCGAACAGGCAGGTCGCGCGCGCAACAACGCCCGCAACGCCACGTTTGCCCAACTGATCGGACGGGACACACTGCCCGCAGCACCCGGCGGCGCGCCCGCGCGTCCGGGGGGCGGCCCCGCCATCAGTGGTAACTGGGAGCCGCTGTTCAACGGCATGAACACGAACGGCTGGACGAAGATGAACCAGGGCAACTGGGTGGTCGAAAACGGCATTCTCAAGTACACCGGCGGCGGCAATGGCTGGCTCCGGTCCAACCGGCAGTTCACCAACTACTCAATGGTGGTCGTCTGGAAATACACCCGGCCCGGTATGACCAACGACTCGGGGATTTTCCTCAAGGCAGGCATGAACGGCAGCCCGTGGCCGGCGGGCGGGGTTCAACTGAACATGGGTCCCGGCGACAACTTCGGCAGCATCGGTGGGATGGGTGGCACCCGGCCCCGTGCCGATCTGATCAAGCGGAACGACTGGAATGTCTATCAGGTGACCGTGCAGGGCGGCGCTGCTACCATGGCGATCAACGGTACCGTTGCGTGGGACATGGGGCAGTCGCCGATGCTTGCGCAACCGGGCTACATCGGCATTCAGGCGGAAGGCTTTCCGGTCGAGTTTCAGGGCATCTGGGTGATGCCGCTTCCGTAGGACGCCGGCAGGTCCACGCTGTCTCGCAAGAGGCACGCGCACTCGAGAGCGGAACGGCCCTCGCCTTTAACGCGTGGGTTTCGCTTCCGAGATCACCCCGATGGGGCAAAGAGAGGGGGGCCACTCGGCCCCCCTCTCTGCATTCGTCAGGCCCGGTCCGGGCCCCCCGAACGTGCGCCTACCGGTTGATCTGGATGCGCATCTCAGGGACGCCGGTCCGGAAGGCGAATGGGGCGCCCTGCAACGCCGTCCAGCGCTGCCGCTGTGTTGCGGTGAGTAGCGCGAGAATCTTCGGTTCGGTTTCCGCCCGCACGCCGCGCAATCTCTGCAACGCAACGCCGAAACGTCCGGTTCCGTGGGCGGTTCCCGCGCTCCTCAATCCCGCCAGTTCACCGGCAAGTTGCTCCTGAACCCGGGTTTCCTCATCCAGGACAACGCGAACCTTCTGCGCCTGATCGGTCGTCAGACCCAACAACTGTTGCACGTTCGCGTCGGCCAGCGCGCGCGCGCCTTGCCGCTGGTACTGGAGCTGCCGGAAGCGCCGCTGCTGGCCGCCACTGAGCATTCCTTCCGCCTGGAGAGCGAGCTGCTTCTCGCCCATCTCGACCCGGTTCCGGAGCGCTTCCGCGTCGGGGACGGCGCCCGGGGTTCCGCTGCTTGTCCGCACTACCTGCTGTCGCTGCTGTACCAACTCCGCCACTCTCCGCATCTGAACCGGCGTCAGCTTCAACTCGCGCTGCACCTCCGGCTGTTCCAGCATGCGGAGCGTGCCTCCCGATCCCGAATGAGAGCTCATCACTCGGTGCGACACCACCTGCCCGACTGCGGGCAGAGAACCGATCGCGATCGCCAACGTCAGCACCAGACCCATTCGCTTCCCACGCACCATCAGCATGCTCTCCTCCGCTGTTTGCGTTGCCGCCCTAGACCGGCGTATTTGCCGGGTCTCTGTGATAGTGACGAAACACAGAGAGTGTTTCGCGAACTGAAAGTGGGCCAACGGCCCGCCATTACTCGACGTAGAGCAATAGCACCACCCCGAGCAGCATCAGCCAGACCAGCCAGACGTACTCACCACCCCTCCGTGGCTGGCGCCAGGTCTCCCAGACGAACTTCGTGACCGAAATCAGCAGCGCGCAGGTGGCCATCATCAGGTGCTGCACATTCATACGCCAGGCCATCGCGAAGTGGGTCGGATCAATGGTGCTGTGCAGGTGGGTGTACAGCATGATACTTCCCCCGAGTCCGATAGTGAGGGCGCCCCATTTTCCGAACGCGGGATTTACCCGGAGCCCTTTGCGAATGCGCAGCAAATCTCCGATGCCGATGAGCAAGATGAGCCCGGTGCCGACCCGATGCTGGGCAGTGTCCCACGCGCGAAAGCTCTCCCACCAGCCGAGTGGACCGAGCGGCCACGCATCCCGGTCGGAGCGGATGAAAAGGAAGACAAACAGGGAGAGCCAGATACCTGGCGCCCCGTAGCGGACAATCCAGGGCGGATCCTTGAGCGCGAGTTGGAACATCCCGAGCATACTGAGCAACACCAAACAGAGCCCAGCAAAGGCATGATTCATTTCAGACCATTCGTCGTGATCGTCAGAAGAGTGCCCGTGTTCCTTCGGCTCCCAGATGAACCCCGCTTCCTGCGCGGCCGACGGCAGATCCAGTTCCAGCCGCGGATTTTGATCGGCGAAGACGACGGCGCCCCCTACATCGACCCCGCCAGGGTTGGTGAACCAGCGCTCCGCATCCACCACTACTGTCCGTACGCCCGGGACCTGCTGGAGGCGCTTCTTCAATGCTTCAATCTTGTCCAGGTCGTGGTTGCGTATCCCGATTGTTGCGTGGTAGGGGCGCGGGGTAATGTACCGGGGGTGGAACATCATGATTTCCCCGCCCCCGTCCTCAATGTTGTGCTCCAGTGCCACGTATTGGTCGAATGCGGGAAGGGCTCGCATCTTCAGGCGCTGAGT
>SXGS01438744.1_pt1 | contig 18431 bp, 16 predicted proteins | sample 3174681 | NCBI WGS metagenome assembly SXGS01 (sample SAMN11356861, study PRJNA531348) | freshwater metagenome | isolation source: freshwater sample F1-80 | place: China: Fuxian Lake, Yuxi | collected 2017-12-25 | reverse complement strand
TGGGTCTTCGCCGTCAATTCCAGGGCATGAATACGCCCATCCTTCATCGGCGCATCCAGGGCCTGATAAATCATGCGATGCCGGTCGAGAAGATTCTTTCCGGCAAACGCCGCTGAGACAACCGTCACCTTGAGGTGATTCATCGTCCCTGTACGATCCGTCACCGTTACCAGGGCATCCGGCATACTTTTGCGGACATAGTCGGTCAATACGTCTGGTGTAATCACGCTGCCTCCCTGCTCTTGCCAGCAAACACCCTAGCTGAAATGGTCTCAGAAAGGCAATGCGCACTATGGTTGCTGGCTTTCACCACCTGGTGGTGCATTTGAGTCGGCGGTTTGAAGCCGTGCGCCATGCGGGACGACCAACTGATTGAAATTCAATCATAGGAACATCTGTTCTATGTCGGCATGAGCCTTGCGCTTCCTCCTTATCAATAGATGACACATCGCGTGAACGCCACCCAACTACCCTTTAGCAGGAGGTCGCCATGAGCGAATTCAAATCGGGGTTTTTTGTCGGGGGTGAGAGCTGCAACGGCCGGGTGCTGATCGTCGACGACGAACCGGATATCCGAAAGGTCGTCCGCATGACGCTCCAAAAGGCCGGATACGATGTTCTGGAATCGGAAAACGGGGCCAAAGCGATCGACACGATCAACAGCGGCGAAAATTGTCTCTTACTGGATGTCATCATCTGCGACATTCGAATGCCCAAGGTCAACGGTATCGAAGCGATCGCCTACTTCCGCCAGAATTATCCGCGCGTGCCGCTGATCGTCCTGACAGGATTCCCAGACACCGACATGGCCACCTCGCTGCTACGGCAGGGCGTCGTCGATTACCTGGTGAAACCGGTCGAAGGCGACAAGCTCAAGGCCTCCGTTGCGCGCGCGATGGAACAGCGCGAACTGGCGCATCTGTGATGATCTCCAACCTTCCCACATCGGACGGGACGCGCGTGCCATCCGCCGCTCCGTCCGATGCAGCCGGGCGCCGGTCCGACCAGGAGGGGCAAGAACGGATGGCATCCGTGACGCCCCCCTCCGCCACAAGGGTCGCGATCATCGGCGCGGGCCGTGGCGGGACCGCACTGCTCGATCTGCTCCACCAGATTCGCACGATCGAGGTGGTCGGCATCATGGACCGGAATCCGGCTGCGCCGGGGCTGCAACGGGCCTGCGATCTCCATGTGCCCGTCTATGAGCGCCTCGCCGATCTGATCAGCAGCCAGAGAGTCAACCTGGTGATGGACGTGACGGGCGATCCGAACATGGATCGGACACTTCATGACCAGACGACCGGAGGAGCCGACATTCTGAGCGGGCCGGCCTCGCGCCTGCTGTGGGACCTCGTGCGGCATGAATCGGCGCTGCAAGGCGAACTGCTCCATGCGGAAAAACTCGCCGGCATCGGCTCCTTTGCCGCCGGCATTGCCCACGACATGAACAATCCGCTTCAACTCATTCTTGGGCTCGCCGAAGACCTGGCTGACGAGCGCGACATCGAGACAGTGCATCTCCAAGCCCGCGACATCATCGAGGCCGTCAAGCGCACAACAGCCATTTGCCGGGACCTCACGTCCTATTCGCGCCGCGCCTCCTCCCAGCAAGACAGCCGGATCGCCATCAACAGCAAACTCGATGAGGCCCTCAAGATCGCCCGTTACGCCGTCGCGCTTCAAAACATCGAAATCCGCAAGTCCTACCAGTCCGACGTCGCCGTAAAAGGAAACCCGGATGAACTTCTGCATGTCTTCGTCAATCTCATCACCAACGCCGTCCAAGCGATGGACCACGGTGGAACGTTGACCCTGGAGACCGCCATGGCGCTCGGGGCAACACAGGTTCGCGTGTCGGACAGCGGCTGCGGCATCGCCGCAGACTTGCTCGACCGAATCTTCGAACCATTTTTTACGACAAAGCCGCCGGGGAAAGGCACAGGATTGGGTCTGTACAACATCAAAAACGTGATCCACCACATGCACGGTACCATCGAGGTCGAAAGCCGCGTGGGTCGAGGCTCGATCTTTACCATTACCTTTCCCCAGGAGACGGCCACCGAGGATGGGAGCAATCCCTTATGAGCAGCAGCACGCCGGTCTTATCGCAGCGGGGCACAGGCTGGGGACTCAAGGCCAAGCTGACCGCCTCGATGCTGTTGGTGGGAGTCATTCCGCTCATCGTTGGCTTGAGCATGGCATTTTGGCAGGGGTCGCGGGAAATCCGGGAAGTCAGCGGAGAAAGTTTCAAAGCGCTGGCGACAGAAGCAGCCCGCAAGCTCGACCTTCTCATAGCCGAAGAAATCGCGCAAACCGCGCGTATTGCCAACGATCCCACGATCATCCGCGAGCTGGAGCGGCGGCGCGATGCGCCGCGCGACGGAAACTCCACAAGCCAGGCCGCCGCAATGACAGACCTAGAACAACGCTGGACGGCACGAGAACCTGCTGCCGTCAATGCCATTATGGGGAGTCCCTTGAGCGCGTTGCTCGACGAACACTATGCCGGCGTCCATACCGCACCGGGACAATTGCTTCCGCAAGTCGTCCGCGCCTCGACGAAGATGCTGTTCCTGACCGATGTACAGGGCCTGCTCGTGGCCGCGATGGGGGAGAAGCCGGACTTCCGTCACGATCGCGCGACCTGGTGGCAGGGCGCCTTCCACAAAGCGGTGGGCAGGCTCTACATCGAAGATGTCCGGTTCAACCAACAGGTGAATGCCTACGTCTTCACCATCTCCGTCCCCGTCATGGACAGCCTGCGATACGAAGTCGTGGGGGTGCTCCACCGCGTGATCGATGCCAAAGAGTTCTTTACTCCCTCCACCCACGTGATCCGATTCGGGAAAACCGGCCACGTCATGCTGATCGACTCCAACGGCATCGTCGTCAGCTGTCCGTTTCTGCCTACGGGGGTGTCGCTGTCTGATCGAAATCTCATCCCGCTAGTCACGCCGCAACAGCCGGGCTGGGCGGAAGCACCCAGCGACGGCCATGGCAGACAGGCCGCTTCCGTCATCGGCTTCGCCCCCTTGCCGGAAACCAGCCACACGACCAACGGCTCGATTGAGAACGGATCCTGGCACACGTTTGTCTGGCAGTCGTCCGAAGAACTGTTCGCTCCGATCCAGCATCTCTTTACCTGGGTTACGGTCTTCGGAACCATCGCCCTCACGTTGCTGGCGGGCCTGGGGTTCGCCGCGGCCGGCCGCATCGTGACTCCCGTTCGGCAGCTCCAACAGGCCGCCCAAGCGATCGCGCGTGGCGAGCTCCGGACACCGATTCAGATCCGCACAGGGGATGAGCTGGAAGATTTGGCCGATGAATTCAACCTCATGAACCAACAACTGAAAGCCGCCTTCGCGGGACTGACCGACGAAGTCAAATTAAAGACCCAGGAGGTCCAGGTGCTGCAACAATCTACGGATCACATCCTGGATGCCGTCCCCACCCCCATCCTCTTGATCGACGCCGATGGAGTCGCGCGCTACATCAACCGGGCGGCGCGCAAATCATTCACAATCCGGGATGAGCCGCCGGCCCCGCTTTCCAGCATCCTCCCGCTCGATGCCGACGCCCAGAATCGACTCCGGCAAGAATTCCACGCCGATCCAAACGGGTCAGACTCGCAAGTCGGCGCGAACCCTGTCGAGTCACCGAGAGATCCACTCGCTCCTGCCGATGAATCCGGATCGTCCGGCAGCCGTTCGGATCTCCACATCGGAACACGCATCTACCATTACCAATGGTTCCGGCTGCCGGCCAGACCAGGACAAAAAGATAGTATCGGCCTGGTCTTGCGGGACACGACGGACGAGAGCCGGCTGCAGGATCAGCTCGTCCAGGCTGAAAAAACGGACAGCCTAAGCCTGTTGACGGCCGGGATCGGCCATGAACTCAACAATCCGTTATTCGGAATCGTCGGATTAGGCGAAGCGATCCAGGAAGAGCCGAACCTTGAACGGGTGAAGGTCTATGCCCGCGATATCGTGGCGCATAGCCGACGCATGGCAACGATCATCCGAGACTTCACCGGCGTGGCAAGTCGAGAAGTCTCGGATCAGCCTGTATCGGTTTCGCTCGAAGATGAATTGGACCGGGCACTGGCGGCGATACAAACGGCAATGGAGATGACGGGCGTCACAGTCGCCAAACGCTACGCGGGAAACGTGCAGGTACTGGCGCTGCCGGACCAGCTTCGCCAGGCGTTGACGAATGTGATTACCAACGCGGTCCAAGCCATGAAAGGTTCCGGCACGCTGACGCTGTCCACCGCACAGACGGATCACACCGGCACTGCAACAATCGCCGACTCAGGGCCCGGCATCTCCAAGCAACACTTGCCGAAAATCTTCGATCCGTTTTTTACAACCAAGGGGCAGGGCGAAGGGTCCGGCCTCGGACTGACAGTGGCGAGACGGATCATCAGAAAATTCGGGGGCGACGTCCGTATCGAGAGTCTCGAAGGGCGCGGGACCATCTGCACGATGACCTTGCCGATTCTTGCCGCCTCGACAGAAGGGGGAACATGGACTCCATCCCTGTCACGTTCAAAGCCGCAGCCATCACACTCCTCGTAGCAGGGGCCTGGGGAGTCGCCTCGCTCCCACTCGCGAAGACCGGCCCCGGAGCCGACGGCATTCCGCCGGAGAAAGTCGCCGATTACGTTCATGCCGTGCTGGAAGCCGATCGCACGATCTACACCACCCACATCGTCAATCGTATGCAGGAGAAAGGCATCGTGTCGGCAGCTGAGCATTGGGAACAGGAGACCGCCCTCCCGCTGCCGGCGCAATTCCTCCAACATTCGGGCCGGCTCGCCGCAGAAAACGGAAATGGCATACGCTATCGGCTCATCGGGCAGTGGCCGATCTATCAACGCAATGCCCCGGCCACAGATTTTGAGCGCAAAGCGCTGGACAGGCTCCGGCGTCAGCCTGAACGGCCTGTCACCGGCATTGTCGCCAGCGGCAAAAAACAATACTTCCAGGCCATCTACTCAGACCGTGCCGTCTCAGCCGTCTGTGTGACGTGCCACAACAGCCACCCCTTGAGCCCGAAGCAGGATTTCAAGTTGAACGAGGTGATCGGCGCGATTGCCATTACAATTCCGCTGGAGTGACGGACGTGACAGGACTCGTCGGAGTGGGATTCGCCGCCCTGTGATATTCATCGCGGTAGATTTGGACCGCCGTCATCAGGAGGCTGACCAGGACCGGCCCGACAAAGAGTCCCAGTATGCCGTACAGCGACAGCCCTCCGAGCACGCTCAAGATCAGCAGCAGAATAGGAATCTCAACGTCCTGACCGATCAGCCAGGGTCGAAGAAACTGATCGACCATGGACACCACGCCGATGCCCCACGCCAGCATGATGAGGGCTTTTCCAGCCGGACCGATCCAAAACAAATAGAGCGCGACCGGCCCCCAGACCAGCGCCGTCCCGCCGAATGGAATCGGCGCCAGCATGATGGTCAATGCCGTGAGCACCACAGGAAAGGGAACATCGAGCGCGAGATAGGCCATCCCGGCCAGCACACCCTGGACGATCGCCGTCACCAACATCCCCTTGACCACCGCGCGAATCGTTTGATCCAGCCGGGCGACGATCTTCTGTTTATGCGACTCGTCCATCGGAATCAGCTCGTAGAAGGCAGCGAACCATTTTGAGCCGTCCTTGAATAGAAAAAACAGCACCAGCAGCATGATGAAGAAATCCGTCACGAGGATAGCCGCGTTTTTCAGCAGATCACCCATCTGGCCGACGAGAAACTGGCTGAACCCTTTCGCACCAGCCAGCACCGACTGCTCCATTGAAAATTTCTGTGTATCAATCTCGGCAGCGGCAGTCCGCAACCATTCCCCAATGAGCGGGATCATCGCCAATTGATCCGGCAGCCGGTGAAGTCCGCCGGCAGCGATCCATGATCGAATCGCTTGCTCCACCGCCCCGACCTCGCGCACCAGCATCACCCCCATCACAGCCAACGGCACGACCACCATAGCCAACGCCCCAAGGGTCAGCACCATGGCAGACAGCGTCTCATTGTCATTGAACAGCTTGGAGAGCCTACGATGGAGGGGGAACGCCCAATGGGCCAAGAGTCCGGCCAACAGAACTGAAAACACAAACGGCTGAAGCATGAGCCCCATCTGGTAGAGCAGCAGCGCCAGAAGGGCGAAAAACATGATGGAAAACAGTTGCTGTCGAGGCATCAAGGCCACAGATCTTCCGCGATGCTAATTCAGGTCACGGACGTTGCCGGACAATCGGGGCGCCTCTTCCGGCCAGGCCGTCGCGCCCATGTCGCTGCCCCCCTGAAACTTGGCCCCTTCCTCTATCACCATGACCGGACAATGCACTTCGCCGATCAACGTCGCCGTTTTCAACAGCTGCACCCGTTCCGTCGCCGTCACCGTCGCCTTGATACGACCGCTGCTGATGAGCGAGCCGGCTGAGATCGTTCCCTTGACGATTCCATCTTCACCGACGATGATTTCACCCTTGGTCTTCACATCGCCTTCCAGCCTACCGTCGATCCGCACTGTGCCTTCCACCTTGATCTCACCCTTCAACTCGACCCCTTTGGCGAGCAGAGTGATATTGCCGGCATCCATATATCCTGTTTTTTCATAGGAACTCCTCGTTGCAACTGACCAGGGCCAGGATACCGCAAGGCGCGGAGGACTACTAGTAGTTGTTGAGAATCGGCGGAGACAGGTCACGTAAGCTCAGACCTTGGAATGCGGACTGGCGCCGATGACTCCGTCCCTGCTACACTTCCATCGGAAGACGCGTTGATTCGATCACGACAGCCCCCCCGATATTCTGATCGTCCCATCGCCAGATAACCCGGATACTACTCGCATACCGAGAATACCGATGCCACCGACTGTCCTGCTCAGTTGCGAATCCATCGACAAGAGCTTCGGCGTCAAACCTCTGTTCAGCGACCTGTCGATCACGCTCAGCGACAACGATCAGGTCGGCCTCGTGGGCCCCAACGGATCCGGCAAATCCACACTGCTTAAAATTTTGGCAGGACTCGAAGATCCGGATTCCGGCACCAGATCGATCCGCAAACATGCGCGTATGGGGTACGTACCGCAAGAACCGGTCTTCGCAGAATCCCAGACCATCGAGGACGTTCTGGCGCAGGTGCTCATCGACGAGGGATTAGACCCTCATGAGCATGGAGACCGGATCGCCAAAGCACTCAGTATCGGCGAATTTCCAAAAACCGATCAGCGAGTAGCCACGCTCTCCGGCGGGTGGAAGAAGCGGCTGGCAATCGCCCGCGCCCTGCTGCCGGGACCGGACGTATTGTTGATGGATGAGCCGACCAACCATCTGGACGTTGAGGGGATCCTCTGGCTCGAATCGCTGCTGAAAAGCGAAGTACGCGCCTTTCTCGTGGTCAGCCACGATCGCCGATTTCTTGAATCGGTCGCCTCGCGCATGCTGGAAATCAATCACCGCTACCCCAACGGCATCTTTGAGGCCAAAGGCAACTACAGCGCCTTCCTGGAACAACGCGACGCAGCCCTCTCGGCTCAGGCCGACTATCAGGCATCGCTGGCCAATCGTGTGCGCCGAGAGGTCGAATGGCTCCGGCGCGGACCCAAAGCCCGTACGACCAAGGCCAAATCGCGGATCGATTCAGCGGGGCGATTGATCGACGAGTTGAGCGACATGGAAGCGCGGCGAGATCAGGGACCGGCAGGCATCGACTTCACCTCGTCCGGACGGCGCTCGAAGCAACTGGTTGTGGCCACGGGGCTCGGCACATCGTTGGGCGGCAAGCCGATTATCCGCGATCTCGAGCTGTGCCTGGGGCCGGGCCAGCGGCTTGGAGTCCTGGGCCCCAACGGAAGCGGGAAGACGACGGTGCTCAAGCTGTTGGCCGGAACGATCGAGCCGGATACCGGCGCCATCACGCGCGCGGATAAACTTCGCGTCGTCACGTTCGAGCAGCACCGTGATTCGCTGAACCAGCAGGCGACGCTCCGCCGCTCGCTCGCCCCCCATGGCGACGCCGTCGTATACCAGGACCGGTCGGTGCATCTCGTCTCATGGGCTAAACGGTTTTTATTTAAACCCGAGCAATTGGACCTGCCGGTCTCTCGATTATCAGGCGGCGAACAGGCCCGCTTGCTCATCGCGCGGCTCATGCTCCAGCCGGCCGACCTCTTGATTCTGGACGAGCCCACCAACGATCTGGATATCCCGACGCTGGATGTCCTCGAAGACAGCTTGATGGAGTTTCCCGGCGCGCTGGTGCTGGTGACCCATGACCGGTGGTTGCTGGATCGCGTCTCCACCACGCTGCTGGCCCTGGACGGCAACGGCCGCGCCGAATGGTTCGCCGACTACGCGCAATGGGAAGCGGCGCAAGCGCGGAACGAACGGGCCACACGCCGGCCGGCGCAGAACCGCTCTGCCGGAACGGACGTCGACACAACAGCGCCCGCTCCGAAACGGAAAGGGCTGACCTATCGGGAACAAAAGGAATGGGATACGATTGAGCAAAAGATCGCTAAGGCTGAGGCTGCCGTAGCGGCCTGCCAGGCCGCAGCCAATGACCCCGCGATCGTAGCCGATGCCGAGGCGCTGCGCACCCGCTATGCCGCGATTGAAGCGGCGCAGGCGATCGTCGAGCAACTCTACGCACGATGGGCTGAATTGGAAGTAAGACGCGCACAGTCCACGGACGTACAACGCTCGTAGCGTGACTGCTGGCCGGTCATCTTGTGGCACAGACCTGCGACGGCCATAGCGATCCCGCAATCATGCCGGCCCCGGCCATCGCAAACCCGACAAGTTGAGGCGGCCAGACGGAGTCGGGCGAACCGAACCATTCCAAGCCGACCCAAGTCGTCATCCCGGCGACAATGCCGCACAAGGCGCCCTGCGTCGTGGCGCGTTTCCAATAGAGTCCTGCGAACAGCGGAATGAATGCCGCCACCAACGTGATCTTGTAGGTATTCACGACCAGCTTGTAGATCGTCGCATCCGACCACAAGGCGACCACCAACACAACCCCTGCAAACCCGACCAACACGACTCGCATCAGACGCAAAAATTCTGCATCATTCAACCGATCGAACGCCGGCCGAATGACGTTCTCACTCAAGGCCACAGACGGAGCCAGCAGCGTCGCGCTCGAGCAACTCATCACCGCGGACAGTACGGCGCCGAAGAACACCACCTGCGCAATGATCGGCGTGTGCTGCAAAATCAGCGTCGGCAGCACTAATTGTGAATCCTGCTCCAACAAGGCGCCGAACGTCGCCGGATCTACCAGTGTGGCCGCATAGGCGAGAAACATCGGCACGAAACAGAAGCCGAAATAGAGCGTCCCGCCGAGCAACGACCCACGCACCGCCGTGCGCTCATCCTTCGCCGAGGTGATGCGTTGAAACACATCCTGTTGAGGAATCGATCCCAACATCATCGTCATCCAGGCGCCGAGGAAAGGAATCCAGGCCGTCAGTGAGGCCTGCGGAAAGAAGTCCAGCTTGCCGGCGGCGGCCGCATGCTCAATCACCCTGTTCACGCCGCCGGCCAACCCGCTCACGACGGACGCAATATAAAGCAGCCCTCCCATGATCACGGAAATCTGGACGAAATCCAAAACGGCGACGGAAAACATGCCGCCGAAGGTCGTATAGGTCAAGACGATCGCCGCGCCGATCACGATGCCGGCAGACTGGCTGACGGCGCCATCGGTCACAACATTGAGCACTAACCCCAACACTTTAAACTGAGCGGCAACCCATCCCACGTATGACACAACGACGGCAAGCGTACAAAGCACTTCGACGTGACGGCCAAAACGCAGCCGGTAGTAGTCCCCCACCGTGAGAATATTCAGGCGGTATAACCGCGGCGCAAAGAACAGTCCTGCCAGAATGAGACACATGCTCGACCCGAACGGATCGGCAACGACCCCCCGCAATCCTTCGTTGACGAATGTCGCCGAGATGCCGAGCACGGCCTCGGCGCCGAACCAGGTCGCAAAAACAGTCGCCGTGACAATGGGCAAGGGCAAACTTCTCCCCGCTACGGCGAAATCCTTGGAGTTCCGCACACGGGTCGCAGCAAACAGTCCGATGCCGACGGAGATGAGGAGATACAGGATGGCAAAACTTAGCAGCATGCGGGTGCGCGAGGGCAAGACCTCAACCACCGATGGCCCGTTCGCCGGAACCAAGGAGCAGCGAGGCGGCTTTCTGATGATCTACGTTTCCATCATTTCCAACCTGGCATCGAACTCGTGCCCGCAAACCGTGCACCGGATGCAGTCCGACTCCACTGTAAATTCGTCGGAACGGATGCCCAGGCCGCCGCAGTCGGGACAGCGGGCGAGGTGAACCTTCTGATCATCCAGCGTCTCGTACTGCACGCCGCGAAGGCAGTACACCGGCTTTCCGTCAAGCAACCATGGCCGGCCGGCATTGTCGATCGCCGGCAAGACGAGGTAATGATGATTCACGTAATCCTCCAGTTCGCGGCGATTCGCGAAACCGTCTTTGATCAGTTTGCCGGACACCGCATCGTATAAGCCACTGCCGTTCACGATCGCTTTGGTCGGTCCCATCATCTCACCTCCCCGATTGACGTGAAACTGGTTAGACCACACCTGAGCTGTCCTCCAGACTGCGGGCCGGCTTCCCTTTGCCCAGAAACTGGGCCAGTTCAGCCAACTGCTTCCGCGGGAGTTCATCAGCCTCCCCACCCGGCCTACTCTTGGTCCAAGAGCTGCCGCACTTTCTGCGCCAGGGCAACGATGCTGAACGGCTTGAGCAGGAAGTTCATCGCGGACGACTCCATGCTCTGCTGCACCACGTTGTTCTCGATGTACGCCGACATAAACAGCACCCGCAGCCCCAGCTTGAGCGCCCTCAGCCGCTCGGCCATCTCGCGCAGCATCTTATTGACCCGGTACCCGCCGTCCTCCTCGATAAAAAAGCGCCGCAGACGTTCCGGCGAGAGATCCTGCACGAGGGTCTTGGAGTACAGACCGTGGCGGGCTTTGTCCAGCAGCGCGTCGTTGAGGTCGGTGGCGAATACTTGAAGCTTGCGCATGCGGGGGGCCTGTTCAGCCGATTCCATGAACGCCATGGCGATGGAATAGGCTTCCTGCCCGGTGGAACAGCCGAGCACCCAGATGCGAAACGGGTCGTCGCCGCGCTGCCGGATGAGCTTGGGAAAGACCAGGCGCTGGAGCACGTCGAACGCTTCCGGGTTGCGGGAAAAACTCGTCACGCTGATCAGCACATCGGAGTACAGCGCGTCCAGTTCTACGGTATTGCTGCGGAGGTACGTCGCGTAACTCTCCAGCTTATCCATCTTGTTCAACACCATGCGCCGAGTAATACGCCGGTGGATGGTGGTGGGTTTGTAGAGCGAGAAATCCACCCGGAATGCCGGCGGAGGAGCAGCAGAATTTTTCTGAAGCCGTTCTCCATGCCGCTCACCCTCACCTGCGCCTCATCCGATGAGGACAAGGGGACGAGTAGGTGCCTAAGGTCAGAGAAGGCTTCCGGCGTTTTACCGATGGTCTCAAACGCCTTCGCCCTTGCCGTAAGGAAGGGGGGAGAGGGAAGGGGGCGAGGACTTGCCCTGCACATATGGCTGCTTGCGATGCGGGCGAGTTCGTTCGCCATGCGCTCCGGCGAGAGCACTAAATCCACGCAGCCTGCCGCCACCGCGCTGCGCGGCATCGAGTCGTATTTGGCCGACTCATCCTGCGCGAACGTAATGCCGCCCTCGGCTTTGATGGCCTCCAGTCCCAACGTGCCGTCCGACGCCGTGCCGGACAGAATCACCCCGATGGCCCGCTCGCGCTGATCCTGCGCGAGCGACTCGAAAAAGAAATCGATCGCCCGCTGCGCGCGGCTGCTCTGCGGGCGGGGCTGAAGTTTCAACCGCCCCTGCGCGATGCTCAGATTCGTGTTGGGAGGAATCACATACACATGATCGGCCGCCACCGGCAGATCATGCGTGACCTCGCACACCGGCATCGACGTGGTCCGCGCCAGCAGTTGCACGAGCGCGCTGTCATGCTGCGGATCGAGATGCTGCACCAGCACGAACCCCAGCCCCGTGTCGGACGGCAGGTGTTTCAGCAGCCTCGTGAACGCCTCCAATCCGCCGGCAGATGCGCCGATGCCGACGATAGGGACAGGGCTGCCCACCTCGCTCGTTACAGGAGCTGCGACTACCTTCTTTCTTGTCTTGCGCTTGCTTGATTTCATCGAATTCCCTCGGCTGATATGAACCCGGTCCGCTTTATAAAAATCGTACGCCGAATCACCAAAGAAAACAATGACCGACCTTTGGCGGCCGACATCTTTCAGTGGACCAGGATTGACCCGGCAGGTTCAGGGTTGGTACATACAGCCTGACTGTACCCCTGTCGAACCACCGCGAGGCCGTCATGCCCATTGATGAAATCACCCGGAAAGTCAGCGAGCGGTATGCGAAGGCCGCCGCAACCGGCGAGCAGATGTGCTGCCCGACCAATTACGACATGGCGCAGCTGAAGTCGTTCATTCCCGAAGAAGTACTCACGATCTCGTACGGCTGCGGCGCCCCGGCCGGGCTGAAGACGGTGCGTGCCGACGAAACGGTCTTGGATATCGGCTCAGGCGGTGGGATTGACTGCTTCGAAGCCTCCCGGCTCGTCGGACCTACCGGACGCGTGATCGGCATCGACATGACCGACAAGATGCTGGAGATTGCCCGGAAAAACGCGGTGGTCGTCGCAGCCAACCTGGGATACCCGGCTTCCAATGTGGAGTTTCGAAAGGGCCTGGCCGATGCGATGCCGGTCGAGGATGGAACGATCGATCTGATTATCTCCAATTGCGTCATCAATCTCGCCCCGGACAAGCGGAAGGTCTTTCGGGAAATGTTCCGAGTCGCCAAGCCCGGCGGCCGATTTACCATCTCCGATATCGTCGCAGACCAGACGGTGCCTCAATACCTGGCCCATGATGCAGATAAATGGGGAGACTGTTTGTCCGGCGCGCTCACCTTGACGGCCTACATCGCGGGAATGACCGACGCGGGATTTCTCGGCATTCATCTCGTCAAGTCTTCACACTGGCAAGTGATCGACGGCATCCACTTCTTTTCCATTACCTTGACCGGCTACAAAATCCTGCCGGCCACGACGCCCTCGCCGATTCGCTACGCAACACTTCGGGGGCCGTTTAACCGGGTCGTCGATGAACGAGGCACGGCCTATCAACGCGGCATCCCGCAGCCGATTACCCAGGATGATGCCGTCTTGTTGAGTTATCCCCCGCTGACCGGCCACTTTGTCCTCACACCCCATCCGGTGTGGCTAGATCAAACCGACCCACGCTGGACCGCCGTGTTTCCTGCACAGGCCCCCTGCACCTGGCAAGGCCATTATGCCTTACTGGCCGGCCCCTTCCTCGAAGCAGCGGACGACGACCAGCATATCTATCGCCGGGGAGAGCCGTTGGAAATTTGCTCGAAAACTCTCGCGGTGTTGGACGCCGAGGGATATGTGCCGCACTTCGCAATTCTCAATCGGGCCGGACAATCAGCAGGTGGAACGGCCGTCACCTGCGCTCCCGATGGAGGCTGCTGCTAAATGGCTCTCACGTTGCTTGGCCGAAGCAACCCTCTTGCCTCATCGACTGAACAGCTTCGGATTCTCGGACAACCGGCCTCCTCTCCACCATTCGATCTTCGGCTGGATCAGGCCGGATTATTCCCACTCCGGGCGACCGGAATCTCAGTTCTGCAAATCAATGTCGGCAAGCTCTGCAACCAGACCTGCCGCCACTGCCACGTAGATGCGGGACCAGACCGCACCGAAAGCCTGTCGCGTGAGACCGCCGAACAATGTATGGCCGCGTTGGCCGCCACGGATATTCCCACGGTCGATCTCACGGGAGGGGCGCCGGAGCTGAATCCGAATTTCCGCTGGCTGGTCGAACAAGCCCGGCTCCTGAATCGACATGTCATGGATCGCTGTAACTTGACTGTGCTGCTCCTGCCCTCTCAGCAGGATCTTGCCGGCTTTCTTGCGGCCCATCAGGTCGAGATTGTCGCGTCACTGCCCTATTACCGCGCATCGCAAACCGACGCGCAGCGGGGAGACGGCGTCTTCGACAAATCGATCGCGGCCATCCGTATCCTGAACCGTCTGGGGTACGGACAAGACGGGAGCGGGCTCGCCTTGAACTTGGTCTACAACCCGGCCGGCGCATTCTTGCCGCCGAAACAGGAGCCGACGGAAGCCCTGTTCAAACGGGAACTCTCCACCCGGTTCGGCATCATGTTCAACCGTCTCTACACGATCACCAATATGCCGATCAGCCGGTTTCTGGAGTTTCTTATCGAGAGCGGCAACTATGCCGGTTATATGGACCGCCTCGCCGATGCGTTCAATCCGGCTGCTGCCGCCGGTGTCATGTGCCGCACCACCCTTTCGGTCGGATGGGACGGCAGGCTCTACGACTGCGACTTCAATCAGATGCTTGATCTCCCGGTCGACCATGGCGCGCCGTCGCATATCCGCCACTTCGATCCGGCACAGCTCCATCGGCGCCGGATCGTAACCAGCAACCATTGCTACGGCTGCACGGCCGGATCTGGTTCGTCATGCAGCGGCGCGGTCACATAAAAAGAAGGCGCAGTTGAGTAAGACCTCAACCTCGACTCAATCATGGAATTCCTGGCCTTCATCCTGGTTCTTGCTCTGGCCTACGCCAACGGCACCAATGATGTGTCGAAAGCGATCGCCACGCTTGTGGGAAGCGGAGTCGCCGACTATCGAGCCGCTATCCTGTGGGGAACATGCTGGACCATGATTGGAGCGGGCGCCGCCGCATTCGTCGCCGGTGCGATGGTCAAAACGTTCAGCCACGGTCTGGTTCAAACCGGCACAGTGATCCCACCTTCCGTCACGATGGCTGTGTTGGCCGGAGCCATGACATGGGTGCTCTTGGCCTCGCGCACCGGTTTCCCGGTCTCAACCACTCATGCGCTGACCGGAGCCATCGTCGGCGCCGGCTTGGCCGCCTTCGCGGAAGAAGCGCTGCTCTGGCCCGCAGTCATCAAGAAGATCGCTCTGCCGTTACTCCTCAGTCCGTTCCTGGCCCTCGCACTTTCCTATCTTCTCTATCCATGCCTGCGGCTGCTCGCCGCGCGATGGGAAGGCACCTGCCTATGTGTGCTACCGGCCTCCCACGCATTGGTCGCCATTGATGCACAAGGCAGCACGAGAACACTGTTTCAAACTTCCACATTCGGCCGGCCGGTGCTGGCCGTCCCGTCGCAATGTGACCGCTCCGGATTACAGGGGTTGGTGGGACTCGATACCATTCATTGGCTGTCCAGCGGGCTGGCTTCGTTTGCTCGCGGGACCAACGACGCACCGAAAATCGTAGCCATGCTGCTGCTCAGCAGTGCAACCACAACCTGGCCCAGCGTTTCGATCCAGCTCGCCGTTTTTGGAGGAGTCACCCTTGCGATGGGTGTGGGGAGCTATATCGGAGGATTACGCGTGACCACGGTGCTCGCCGAAAACGTGACGACGATGAATCATATGGAAGGATTATCCACCAATCTGGTAACATCCTCGCTGGCCCTGCTTTCCAGCATATTGGGATTGCCTGTCTCGACCACGCATGTCAGCAGTTCGGCCATTATCGGCATCGGCCTGCGGAAGGGCAGGCAGGCAGTCCGCTGGCCTACCGTTCAACATATGCTCCTCGCCTGGATCGTCACTCTGCCAGCGACAGCCGTCCTAGCAGGCCTTTTGTATTGGATACTCTCTATGGTTTTTTAGACCTTGCCCCTCCTTTATCCACTCTGCTAAGGTGACGGCTATCTGATCTCTGCATAGGAAGACATCGAACAGCCGCATGGTCTGGGACCCCAAAGATCCTTGGAGTAAACGAAGCGACCCCCTTGAGGATGCCCTCAAGCAGGCGCAGTCTCAATTCAAGAATCTCTTTCCTCCCGGCGGATTCAAAAATCTGCTCCCTTCCGGCGGGGCCATGAACCTGATCCTGGCCGCCCTGTTGATATTTTTTGTCTGGCAGAGCGTCTTTATCGTCGCGCCCGATGAAGAAGGCGTCGTGAAGCGGTTCGGAACGCCGGTTCGGACGGTCGAGCCAGGTCCTCATTTCAAAATCCCGGTCATCGAAAGCGTGCTTCAACCGAAAGTCGCCAAACTCCACCGCGTGGAGGTGGGGTTCCGGACCAATCAGCAGGGCCGCCAGCAGATGGTCCCTCAGGAAGCCCTCATGCTGACCGGCGACATGAATATTCTCGCCATCGAGTTCATCGTCCAGTACAAGATCAAAGAATCAAGCGACTATCTCTTCAATGTGGCGGATATTCATGAAACCATCGGGAAAGCCGCCGAGGCTTCGATGCGTGAAGTAGTCGGCAAGAGCAAGATCGACGAGGCATTGACGACCGGGAAAGCCGACATTCAGCAAAGCATGATGGTCTTACTGCAAAGCATCCTCGATGACTACCATGCCGGCGTGCAGGTGGCTGCGGTGCAACTCCAAGACGTCGATCCACCCGAAGCCGTTGCTGCCGCCTTCAAAGACGTGACCAATGCCAAGGAAGATCGCGAAAAGCTGATCAATCAAGCCCAAGGGTATCGAAACGACATTATTCCCAGGGCAAAAGGCGAAGCTGCCGAATTGGTCAATCGCGCCAAGGGTTTTGCGCAGGCGCGGCTCAACCGCTCCCAAGGCGAGGCCAATCGGTTCCTGGCCACACTGAAGGAATACCAGCAAGCCAAAGACATCATCAGCAAGCGCATCTACATCGAAACGCTGGAGGAAATCCTCCCGAACGTAGAAAAGGTGATCATTGACGGAAAGGGCGGCGAACGCCTGTTACCCTATCTTCCTTTAGACCGTCTCTCGAAACCTGCTCCGAAACCGGCAAATGTGGAGCCCACACCATGACCAAACAAGGCCTTGCAATTGCGCTGACTGCAGTGGCTGTGGGGTTGTTCGTGCTGGGAGCCTCTCCCCTCTTCGTCGTCGATGTGACGCAGAACGCCATCGTCGTCCAACTCGGAAAGCCGGTGAGAAACATCACGGATCCCGGGTTGTATATGAAAGTGCCGTTCGTCCAGGAAGTCACCTATTTCGACAAACGGCTCTTGGATTATGACTCCAGCGCCCAGGACGTTATTACGCAGGATAAGAAGACCCTGCTGCTGGATAACTTCGCAAAGTGGCGGATTGTCGACCCCCTATTGGTATACCAGAACTTCCAAAGTCAGCGGGGCGCCCTGCAGCGGCTGCATGACATTATCTATTCCGAGCTGCGCGTCGAGCTGGGACGTCATGAGCTCTTGGAAATCGTGTCGAGCACGAGAGCCGACATCATGCGGGTGGTCTCCAAACGAGCGAACGAGAAAGCATCCACGTACGGCATTGAGATTCTGGATGTCCGGATCAAACGCGCCGATCTCCCCGAGCAAAACGAGAAAGCCGTATTCGCCCGCATGCAGGCCGAACGTGAGCGGCAAGCTAAGCAGTACCGTGCAGAGGGGGCTGAAGAAGCGCAAAAGATCCGGTCCGAAGCCGAGAAAGATCGAGAGATCATCTTGGCCCAGGCCTATAAAGAGTCGGAAGAGCTTCGTGGAAGCGGCGATGCGAAGGCGTTTCGCATCTACGCCGATGCCTACCGGCAGGACCAGAAGTTCTTCGAATTCACCCGCTCGATGGAAGCCTACAAGGCGACCTTCAAAGATAACAAGACGACGCTGGTGATGAGCCCCGATTCAGAATTCTTCCGATACCTGAAACAACGCTGAGTCTCCCGCAATCCGTGTAATGACCGTCCAGGTTCACACCCCTTACGACAACCCGACGATTGCTCCGTTCACCGGATCCAAGGCAATCCGTTCACCCGCCGGCTTCTTGGGCAATCCCGGCATCAATTGAATCCCTGAACAGACCGCCGTCACAAAACCAGCCCCGGCCAGAATTCGCAACTCCTTGATGGGAACTGTGAAGCCGGTGGGCCTCCCCTTGAGCGCCGGATCGTGAGACAGCGAGAGCGGCGTCTTGGCCATGCAGACAGGCAGCCGGCCAAATCCCAGAGCTTCCGCCCGCTCCATCTGACGCTCTGCTTCTGGCTCGAATGTCACGCTCCCTGCCCCATACATCCTGGTGGCAATCGTCTCGATCTTGGTTCTGATCGGCCAGGATAGTTCGTACAAATGCGTGAACCGGGACGGCTGATCACAGGCCTTGACCACGGCGGACGCCAGCTGTTCGGCGCCCTTTCCGCCATCGCTCCAGTGGGTCGAGACCACCGCATCGATCGCACCAACCTCCATTGATCGATCACAGACCCAGTCTAATTCGGCCCGCGAATCGTCCTTGAATGCGTTCACTGCCACAACG
>SXGS01025633.1_pt1 | contig 18433 bp, 20 predicted proteins | sample 3174681 | NCBI WGS metagenome assembly SXGS01 (sample SAMN11356861, study PRJNA531348) | freshwater metagenome | isolation source: freshwater sample F1-80 | place: China: Fuxian Lake, Yuxi | collected 2017-12-25 | reverse complement strand
GGAAATGCGAAGGCTTGGAGGAGCGCACGAAACACCAGCGTGGAATCCTTCGAGGTGAGCGGGGCGAGTCGCACGTTATTCAAACTCCTCGAAGTCGACCCGAGTCGGTGCCAGTTCCGTCCACTCACGGCGCACCTGGCCTTCGAGGCGTTCCCTCGTCTCGCGACAGAGTTCCTCGACGGCCGTGCGGGCCTCGGCGAACTCACTTTCAGTCGTTCGGGTTACCGCATCACACAGTGCCGCAGCGAGTGCGGCCTCCTTGTTCTCGCCGCTGACCATGGCCCAACCGTGAATCTCACCAACGAGGACCTCGCATCGCGTCACGACCACCTCGCCGAGGTAGAAGCGCTCGCGCCGCACCGGCTCGCGCACCTGCATCATGACGAGCCCAACGGTCGGGGGGTGAACAATCTTGAGGACGTCCGCCAGGAGTGGCATCGCCAGACACTGCTCACCAACTTCGATGAGACGGTGTGCCGCTGCCTGCATCAGCATGTCCCCGGCAAGATACGCCGATGCGGTGAACGCGAAGTTACGCGAGTGCGAACGCATGCCACCAATGAGGTGGCAAATGCGGGTTCATTCGGTGACGAGGACTCGTTCGATTTCGAATCGGAAGTCGGCGAGTGTTCGTCCGCTCGGCGTCAGGTCCTTGCCCCGTTCATCCCATCGACGCAGCGCAACCGCGCGCTCCGCGGCGGGGTGGTTGCGGAAACGATTCACTTCTTCGTCGTTCATACGTCCGCCCTGCACCTCCAGGCTGCGGATCGAGCCGACCGAGAGCGTCGAAAAGTACGACTCCTCCACGGTGCAGAGATAGCGCTTGGCCTCGACATGCAAGGCGATCGGTGCGGTGACCGACGTCGGGAAGTGTCGGGCAAGGTACGCGGCGCCGGTCGATTCGTGCGAGTCGTTTGCCGTGACGTCGACCGTGCCATTGCCGCGTTCGAGCGCCAAGAGATGTCCGACGTCGTGTAACAAGGCGGCAACGACGAGACCGTCGTCGGCACCCGCATCGCGGGCCAACTGTGCGCACTGGACGGCGTGCTCCAGTTGAGAGATTCGTTCGTCGTAGGTGTTGGTACCCCAACGAGTGAATAGCCGTTCGATGGCGGTGATTGGGTCGTTCATTTCGTAACCGGCCTTCCACGGAAATCGTCGATGAGTGAAATTTGTACCCGATCGTGTTGACCGTGCGACCTGGCAAACTCTCCTCGCTTTGCGGCGTAGTACTCCTCGCGGAGGTCTCCTTCGCTCGCGGCGTTGTAGGTGGGGTAGATTGCCCGACGGTCACGGGCGGACGTGTTGTCGCCGCTGCGATGCGGCGTGCGGGAATGAAACCACAGGGTCTGTCCTGCCAGCAGGGGAACGGGGACCCAGTCCAACGTCGCGGCAATGTCGTTTGGAATGCAGCCGCGCGCGTCGGTGGGAATCAACTCATGGTGAAGTCCCGAGACGACCTCCAAGCAGCCGTTGTCGGTGGTGGCGTCATCGACGGCAATCATGCAGGAAACATGGAGATCGATGAATGGATAAGCGGGTGCGTCCTGGTGTGGTTCCCAACCGGCACCGCCTGCCAGTTTGTAGTTGATCTTCTCCTTGTACAAGACCGCAGGTTCACCCAGCAATTCACTGGCAACGCTCACCATCGCGCCACCGCAGAGGAGGGCTTTCAGTGTGGGATGAAACGGTGTGAAATATTCCGTTCTGCACCGTCGAACACCGAGGTCGGTCAATTCATAATGATGCATCCACTCGCCGTCGTCCGACCACGATTGCACATCGTCGATTGATTGGCGGAGTTGCGTCATCTGCGTCGCGTCGAGCAGTGCCGTCAACACCCAACCCTGCTCGGCGAAGTGTGCGCACTGTTGCTCGGACAATCTTGGCGAGCTGATGGTCATCGTGCCAAAGCGTACGCACCAAAGGTGACGTGTTGGTGAATTGTGCGCTCGTTCAACGTTCGGAGTGTTCACCGAATATCTGATTGCCGTTCGTCGAAACGTCAAGTGGATGTAATCGGCGACTCGTAGTTTCTCCTTCGATGAAAACACGACACCTCACCACTGCAGCAATGTCCCTACTCCTTGCACTTGGTGCAGCGTTCATCGTCAGCCCGAGTGCTGGCGCGAGCACGCTGCAGCCGAACGGCAGCGAACTCAAGTTCGTCGCCCGCTATTTCACCGGCGCCGGATTGGGCGGTGCTGAGATTTCGGCGGTAGACGCGAAATCCAAGCGCCTGTTCATCACCAATGGTGCGAAGAACACGATCGACATCGTCGACATCAGCAACGTGCGCAAGCCCAAATTGGTGAAGGCAGTGTCGTTCTCGGCACTCGGTTCGTCGGGAATCCAGAGCGTGGCAGCCCGTGACGGTGTCGTCGTTGTCGCTGCGGCCGGCGCAACCAAGACGGCACCGGGCGTGCTCTTCGTCATGGACGTGAACGGCAAGATGCGTGCGGGCCTGCCCGGCGGGCTCACGGTCGGTGCGCTTCCAGACAGCGTCACCATCAGCAAGGACGGCAAGTACGCGGTTTCCGCCAACGAAGGCGAACCGAGCGACTACTGCCTCCTGAACGGCGCCCTGCCGGAGACCTCCGACCCGAAGGGCAGCATCTCGATCGTCGACTTGTCGGCGAAAGTTCCCTCGGTGAAGACGGTCGACTTCACGGCCTTCGCCCAGCGTAAGAACGCGATCATCTACGCCGGTGGTCGAATCTTCGGTCCGAATGCCAGTCTCGAGCAGGACATCGAACCTGAGTACGTCGCGATCGCCGACGACAACGCCACTGCCTTCGTCACCCTCCAGGAGAACAATGCAATTGCCACCGTCGACCTCGCCACTGCGACCATCACCAATGTGCTCGGGCTGGGATACAAGAACCACAATGTGTACAACCAGGGTCTCGACTCGTCGGATCGCGACAACCAAATCAACATCGTCGCGCGCGACCTCCAAGGCATGTACCTTCCGGATGCCATCGCAACCGTGACCGCAGGTGCCAACACCTACATGATCACGGCCAACGAGGGCGACGCGCGCGAATGGCCCTGCTTGCTCGGAGGCACCGACAAGGCAGTGCTCCAGGCCGAAGACCCGCGCTACGCGAGCGTTGGACTCAACACGAATCTCACCGCGGATGCAGTTGCAGGTCGGATGAGAGTAACGGTGTTCCCACCTGCGGTGGTCACTGGAACCGTCGTGACCTCATCCACGAAGGTGACACCTGCGTACACGTTCGGTGGTCGTTCCTTCACCGTCTGGAAGTCCAACGGCATTGACGGCGTGTTCGGAGCCGACATCGTCTACGACTCGGGTGACGAACTCGAGCGAATCGTTGCACGCAACAAGCCGCTGTTGTTCAACGCCGACTGGAATACCTCCACTGGATTGGTCGGCTCGTTCGAAGCCCGAAGTGCCTCCAAGGGTCCGGAGCCCGAGGGTTTGGCAGTCGGCAGTGCATACGGCCGTCAGTGGATGGTCGTTGCGATGGAACGTGACAGTGGTTTGGCGCTCTACGACATCACCAATCCGGTGAAGCCAATGTTCCGTCAGTACCTCAACACCTCACTGCCCGGCGGAGACATCCTGCTCGGATCGGCGGGCGACGTGTCGCCGGAAGGCGTTTTGTTCCTCGGAGCTTCGGAGAGCCCGTCCGGCAAGCCGATGTTCGTCGTCTCGTACGAACTCTCAGGATCGGTGGCGTTCTTCGAACTCACCGCACCAGGTGCCGCCAAGTAGAACTCGCCAACCAACCAACCCACCAAACAACCAACACCCAACCGTCAGCACCCCTACCCACAAAGGACACCAACATGAAACACACTTCCTTCATCACTCGCAAGGCAGGTCGCGTGCTCGCGATCGCGGCCTTCGTATGTGCCGCGACTGCACCCGTCCTGGCGAACGCAGCGCCGAGCCTCAAAGCCGGTGACGCGTGCAGCAAGACCCAACTCAACAAGAAGAGTGGAACGCTCACCTGCAAGTACAACTCCAAGACCAAGAAGTTCACGTGGACGGCTGCAGCAGCCAGCGCCACGGCTTCGCGTAAAGGTTGGCCGAGCAAGCTCGTAGTCGCGGCGGTGCCGAGTGAAAATGCCGCAACGATGACCCTGCGTTATCAGAACTTCGTGAAGGTACTCGAACAAGCCACGGGCTTGCCCACCACGTTCATTTCCGCCACCGACTACGCCGGAGTCATCGAGGCGCAGGTTGCGGGGCGAGCCGATGTGGTGTTCTACGGTCCGTTCTCGTACGTCCTCGCCATGGCGCGTGGCGCCAAAATCGAGGCGGTCGCCAGCTCCGTCGCCAACTCAACGGCTGCCTTCGGCTTCTACTTGTCGTACGCAGTAGCCCTCAAGTCCAACACCTCGATCAACTCGATCAAGGATTTCAAGGGCAAGAAGGTGTGCTTCGTCGATGCCGCGTCGACTTCCGGGTTCCTCTACCCGACGGCCGGATTGCTGGCCAACGGAATCCAAGCCACCGATTACACATCGGTGCTGGCGGGCGGCCACGACAAGTCGGTGCTCGCAGTGCAGGCCGGAACGTGCGACGTCGGGTTCGTCTACGACGACATGTTCGACAAGTTGCTGCCGGAGCGCGGGTTGATCAAGACCTCCGACTTCAAGGTGGTTTGGAAGAGCGGCGAGATCCCCAACTCTCCCATGGCGGTCCGCAAGGACATGCCCAAGGATCTGTTCGAGATCATCAAGAAGACCATTCTGGAAAAGATGAACAAGACCGAGTTCGTCAAGATGGGTCTTTGCGCCAACGAGACCGACTGCCGCGTCATCGAGGACAACACCTGGGGCTTCAAGCCGACCTCGGATGCCACATACGACCCGATTCGTCAGGTGTGCGAAGCCACGAAGTCCAGTCGTTGCCGATAACTCGGCGTCGACTCACGTCCCTTCCCACATGACAACATCATTCTCCGGTGGGGCTGATTCCCTCATCAGTCTCACCGGAGTCTCGAAGCGTTTTCCGAACGGCACTTTGGCGCTCGACAACGTATCGCTGACGGTCCCCAAGGGTCAGTTGCTCTCATTGATCGGGCTCTCCGGGTCGGGTAAGTCCACGCTGATGCGCCATCTCAACGGATTGCACCGCCCGACGAGTGGGTCGGTGCGAGTCCTCGGATGCGAAGTGTCGACGGCGCGCAGCAAGGAGTTGCGAACGGTGCGTCGAAACGTCGGTTTCGTTTTCCAGCAATTCGGCCTCGTTGGTCGCGCGACGTGCCTCGAGAACGTGCTGAGCGGAGCACTCGGCAGGTTACGCGGACCGCGGTACGGCGTGTGGGCGTATCCAAAGTCGTTGCGACGCGAGGCATTCGAACACCTCGATCGAGTCGGTCTGGCGCCCCAGGCGTACCAACGAGCCGACACGTTGTCGGGCGGCCAGATGCAGCGTGTGGCGATTGCGCGCACTGTGATGCAACAGCCCCAGATACTTCTCGCCGACGAGCCGGTCGCGTCGCTCGATCCGGAATCGAGTGCCCAGGTGCTCGAGCTTCTCCTCAAGGTTGCCACCGAGGAGAAGATGACGGTGATAGTGACGCTGCACCAGGTGGAGCTTGCGCTCGGCTGGGCGCACCGCATCGTTGGATTGCGTGATGGTCGGGTCGTGCTCGATCGGGATGCGCGAGGACTCAACCAGAACGATGTCCTCGAGGTGTATCGACGAGTGGATTCCGCCGTCGTGGACCGCGAAGGAGCATCGGCACCCGCGGTACCGACCGCCGTTCCAAAGGGTCACTGACATGACCGCTGCCCACGTCGAGCCCCTCGTACGGGCTCGTAGCAACAAACTTCCGCGCGCCCCGAAGCGTTGGCAGTCGGGCATGCTCACGCTGGTGTTCGTCGCCTACGTCGGCGCGACGGTGTGGTCGTGGAACTACATCGACATGACGCTGACGACGATCTTCGGCGGATTCACGGAACTCTGGAACCTGCTCACCTACATGTTCCCGCCGAATTTCGACAACATCAGAATCGTCTTGAAGGCAACCGTCGAAACGATCTGGATGGCGCTCATCGGCACCACCGTTTCGGTCCTGATCAGCGGACCACTTGCATTCATCGCCGCTCGAAACACCACACCCAATCCGGTGGTGTTCGCGATAGCGAGGGCGGTCATCACGCTCACTCGCGCCGTACCCACGTTGGTGTTGGCGGCCGTCTTCACCCTGCCGCTAGGCATCGGACCGTTACCCGGCATTCTCGCCCTGGCGATCCACTCCATCGGCATGATCGGCAAGTTGTTCACCGAGGCAATCGAGAACACGGAATCGATGTCGCGTGAAGCGGTGACGTCGACGGGTTCCGGCAAATGGCAGACGATTCTGGCCACGATCGTTCCCCAAATCACGCCATCTTGGATCGGAACCGGTTTGTACCGACTCGACATCAATCTCCGCGAGTCGGCGGTACTCGGCTTCGTCGGTGCCGGTGGCGTCGGTTTCGTCATCCAGTCGGAGTTGCGTGGTCTCGACTATCAACGCGCCATCAGCGCGGTATCGGTGATCTTCGTCGTCATCACGCTCATCGAAGTGGTCTCCGCCCGTTTGCGCGCGTCGATCATCGGAGATCACCTGTCGTCACCAACGAAGAAGACCGCCCGCACCATCTCGCGCGAGGCCCGCGACCATCGGCTGCTGGTCGACGCAGTGACACTCCGACGGCTAACACCACCGTGGACCTACGAGCGAATCCTGCGTACCTCGGCGGCCGGTGTATTCGTGGTTCTCCTCGTCGTTGCATTCCTCACCATCGAGATGCCGCTCGTGTCGGCGTTCGGTCTCGGCGACGAGGTTGTCGAGAGTTTCGGGAGGCTGTTTCCGCCGGACTTCACCACGGCCGGACCCGACCTCTGGCAGGGCATCCGTGAGACCATCGCCATTGGATTCATTGCCACCACTCTCGGCCTCGTGATCTCCGTGCCGCTCGGTATTCTCTCGGCGCGCAACATCGTGGTGAATCGCGTGGTGTACGGAACTACCCGACTGTTCATGCTGGTATTGCGAGGCTTGCCTGAGCTCATCGTCGCCGTGTTGTTCGTGGCGGCGATGGGTTTGGGACCGGTGCCCGGAACACTTGCCCTCACGCTCGGTACGGCAACGTTCATGGCCAAACTCATCGGTGACGCGCTCGAGGAAGTCTCACCTGCACCGCGTGAAGCAGTGTTCGCCACCGGTGCATCTCGATCGCAAGAGTTCATGACGGCGGTGATTCCCCAGGCGTTGCCGAATCTCGTGAGTCAAACGCTGTACATGCTCGACGTGAATCTCCGTTCGTCCACGGTTCTGGGAATCATCGGCGGCGGCGGAATCGGTTTCCTCCTGCTTTCGGCTCTACGAGTGCTGCAGGAGCCGACGGTGGGGGCGATCGTCATCACCATCTTCGTCATCGTCTATGCGATCGAGCTGGTCGGCTCCTTCGTGCGCTGGATGGTGGAGTAGACGCTCAGGTTCGGCGTTCCCAGCACCCCTTGTGCCAGTGGCGTCGTAGGTCGGGTGCCTCACTCGGCACGCATACCAAGTGGCCGACTCCCTTGGGAATCGTGCGGTGACAGCCGGGACATACGTATTCCTTGCGGGCCTCGTACGGTTGCACGCGGCGCACCTCCACCATTCCGTACGCTCCGTCCCACATCGATGGTTTCTTGACCGGGCGTCGGCGCGTCATGCCAGGAACGCCCACGCGACGAGACCAGCGATGATGACGAAGGCGCTCGCGATGACGGCGTAATCCAACGGAGTCGCCTTGTACTTGCGGTGCGGATCGAATCCCACCATGCAAGTATCGTCGGTGTATGGCTGAGATCGAGGTCACGCAATCAGATGCGATTGCGACCGTCACCATCAACAGACCCGAGCGCAAGAACGCCGTGACCGGCGACATGTGGGCCCAACTCGCCGAAACCTTCCGCGGACTGTCCGCCAATGCCGACGTTCGATGCGTCGTCATCACGGGTGCCGGGGGAGAGTTCTGTTCGGGCGCCGATCTCTCCGCCCGTGAAGGCAGCGGTCGACCGGTACATCAGCTCGCGGCGATGCGACACGTCAACGACGCCGCATTGTCGTTGCACCGCATGCCCCAACCGACCATCGCCAAGGTGCGCGGCGTCGCTGTCGGCGCGGGTTGCAACATGGCGCTCGGTTGCGACCTCGTCGTGGCGAGCGAGAACGCGCGCTTCAGCGAGATCTTCGCCAAACGCGGACTCTCGGTGGATTTCGGCGGTACATGGTTGTTGCCACGCCGCATCGGCCTGCACCGAGCGAAGGAGATGGCGCTGTTCGGTGACATCATCTCCGCCGCCGCTGCCCGCGAACTCGGATTGGTGAACCGAGTCCTTCCCGATACCGACATCGACGCATTCGTCGACGAGTGGGCACGACGACTGGCGGCTGGACCGCCGATTGCGCTGGCCCTCACCAAGCGAATGTTGAACAATTCGGCGCACGTCACGATGGAAGAAGCACTCGACGACGAGGGAGCGGCACAAACCGTGAACTTCGGAACCAAGGACACCATCGAGGCCATGGCGGCCTTCATGCAGAAGCGGGAGCCGAAATTCAAGGGCTACTGAGTGTCGTCGTTGCGACACTTGCGCTCCTAGCGCCCTTCGCCGACGAAGGCGACGGCACCGACGAACAAGGCGGAACCGACGCCACCGACACGCTCATCATCGAGTCGGCCGTCACCACGGTGCCTTCGTCGTGCACCACGCCCGAATCGTTGCGGAGCGTCTTCTTGGGAACCGTCGTGAGTGTGGAGGCGAACTTCGTCCTCTATTCGATTGATGCCGAGCGTTTCGGAGCCGTCACCGACCTGTTGCGCGACGGGGTGCTCACCGTGCGATACCCGATCGATGATGTGAAGTATCTCGACATCGGGGAACGGTTCCTGGTGGGAGCCGTCGCAGCGCCATCGGGAATTCGGGGTGATGTTCCGGTGTTGGAATCCAAGGTTCGTGTTCCGCCCGACATGTTCGGCGGCGATTCCGTCGCGGCGGTACAACGCGTCTCCTGCCCCGACTACGAGGACCCGGTGCGAACGCTCCTCGCCAACGGTGATCCCATCGACACCGGCATCCTGCGTCCGCTGCTACGAGATCGCAGTGGGTTGTTGCGCGCAATACTGCTGCCCGTCGTCGGTGGACTCGGCGTGCTGTTTCTCCTGGCTGCCAGCCGCTATCTGTTGGCGGGTGCTATCCGTGGAATGCGGAAGTAGCCAGGCCGCGCAACTCGCTCACGGCGTGACCGAGACCCTTCTCGTCGCGAAAGAGTGCACTACCGGCGATCAACACGTTGGCTCCCGCGCGTGCCGCGCCGGCGATGGTGGTCGGTGAGATGCCACCGTCGACCTCGAGATCGACCCGGTCGCTCAAATCGGCCCGGTTGATCATGTCGCGGACGATGCGAATCTTGGGTTCCATCGTCGAAATGTACGACTGACCACCGAACCCCGGGTTCACCGTCATGACGAGTACCAGGTCGACGAGGTCGAGCACGTTGGCGACCTCGTCGGGTGGAGTCGCCGGATTCAGCGCGACCGCGGCGGTTGCCCCGAGTTCGCGAATGTTCCCGAGTGTGCGGTGGAGGTGGTCGCACGCTTCGGCGTGCACGATGAGTCGCTGACAACCGGCCTCGACGTACCGCTTGGCCATCACGTCGGGCGTCAACACCATGAGGTGTGCCTCGAACGGCTTCGACGTGAGGTGCCGAGTCGAGGCGATGACGTCGGGACCGAAGGTGAGGTTCGGGACGAATTGACCGTCCATGACGTCCCACTGAATGAGGTCGACACCCGCCGCGTCGAGCGCGACGACCGCCTCGCCCAACTTGGAGAAATCCACGGGCAACACCGACGGAGCGATCTGCACGGGACGCATGTCGTTTCAAGCCTAGGGTCGGTACTCGTGACCGACGCCGAATCATCCGCGCAGGTCGGCGCAATTCGACGACTACACATCGAGCGACTCGTTGCCGGCGGTGACGGAATGGCACGTGATGCCGACGGGCGTGTCGTGTTCGTCGAGTCGGTCGTGGCGGGCGAGCACGTGGATGCCGAATTCGTGGAAGTGAAGCGCGACTTCGCACGAGCCCGCGTGGTTTCGGTGGTTGCACCGTCGATGGAACGCGTGCAGCCGCCGTGTCGGCACGTGGTCGACGGTTGCGGTGGTTGCAACTGGCAACACATCGCCACGACCGCCCAGCACGATGCGAAGGTGGAGATCGTTCGTGAGGCGTTCGCGCGAACCGCACGGCTCCCAGAGGTGCCAGTCACCCGTGGCGGCTCCGTCGGTCACGACGCACTTCGCACCACCGTGCGCATGGCGGTAACCGCCGACGGTCGGCTCGGTTTCCGTCGCGGAGCATCCCACGAAGTGGTGAACATCGAATCGTGCCTCGTCATGCATCCGCGAATCGCCGAACTCGTAGAAACCGCGGGAGTTCGCGTCGGGAAGGACGCTCACGGAACGCCTGAAGTTTCGTTGCGCTGCGGCGATGCCACCGGCGAACGTGGCGTGTGGTCGCACGATCGAGCGCGACTGCTCGGGCTGCCCGATGACGTGGTGACCGGTGCGGGAGCGGTGGTGCATGAAGAAGTGGCGGGTGTGCGATTGCGGGTCTCGATGGAGTCGTTCTTCCAGGCGTCACGCCAGGCGGCGGAGTTGTTGGTGGATGCCGTATCGCGTGCAGCGGACGGTTGCCTCGATGGTTCGGAGGGTCCGGTGATCGACGCGTACGGGGGAGTCGGGCTGTTCAGCGCCACGCTGGTGCCCATCGACGTGCAGGCAATCCTGGTGGAGTCGAGCAAGGCGGCGTGCGACGACGCCTACGCCAACCTGCGCGGTCACACCGCCGACATCGTGCAATCCCGATTCGAACAATGGAAACCGCAATCCGCGGGACTCGTCATCGCCGACCCCGCAAGGAGCGGTCTCGGCAAAGCCGCCGTGAGTGTGATTGCGCACACCGATGCGCCGCGGGTGGTGTTGGTGTCCTGCGACCCCGTGGCCGCCGCCCGCGACGCCCGACTGCTCGTGGACGCCGGATACTCACCCGACGCGGTGGAAGTGCTGGATCTCTTTCCGCACACCCACCATGTCGAAGTCGTGAGCACGTTCCGCCGTTAGACCCGAGTTACTTGCGTTCATAACATGGAGGGGTGGCTATTCGTGGCGGCGAACGTTCCGCGCACTTTCCTCGCATCGAAAAGAAGTACGGAAAGCCGGTGGCATTCTGGTTGAAGCAACTCGCATCGCTGCCGAGCGACAAGTACGCCGATCACATGGATTTCCTCCGCGAGCGTCACGGATTCAGTCGCGAGCACGCGAACGCACTCATCATGTTCAACCGCGGTTCAACCTCGTCGAAGCGACACGCCGACCCGAAGCAGTACCTCTCGACGCTCGACGCCAAGAAGGTCAAGACCGTCAAGGCGATCTTCAAGGCGGTTCAGACCAAGTATCCGAAACTCGAACTGGTGATGGCGTGGAACCAGCCAATGTTGACCACCGGTACGGCATACGTCATCGGGGTGTCGGTGTCGAAGAATCACATCACGCTCAACCCGTTCAGCAAGGCCGTCATGGACGAATTTCGCACGAAACTTGCGGCCTACGACCCGTTGAAACACACCTTCAAGGTGCCCGTGGACTGGAAGGTCGACGTCGGTCTCCTGCAGCGACTGGCCAAGGCCCGTCTCGCGGAAATCACGAAGTAACCGCCGACGAGAGCGAACTCAATTCGCGACGTCCCGTGCGGTAAGTCGCAAGGATGCAAACACCACTGTGGCGAGCCATGCCGAGCCGGTGACGAGCAACATCGAGGCAACGGGTGAATCGAAGGCGTCGCGAAGTTGTCCGCCGAGAATCGGGCCGAGTGATCCGCCCAGCGTGGACACCAATCCGACGCCGCCCATGATCGCACCGAGGTTCTCCGTGCCGATCACCGACCGGGCGATGACGCCGTCGAGTGCCGAAAGAGCCCCGATGGTGATACCCGCAATCGCCACGTAGATGATTGCGATGGCCCACTGTCCGCTGCCGAGAAGAAGCAGGGCGCCAACTCCGAGGAGTGCGCGTGCGGTGATCATCAGTCGCGGAGCACCGAATCGCTTCATCGCCGGAACGAGCGGCAGGCGACCCGCCAACTGCATCAATCCACGAGCACTCGCGAATCCGGCGGCGACGCTCGAGGTGGTTCCCGCCCATGTCATCGTGGGTACCTGGTACACGAGCAACGTCGATGCGGCGATGCCCGAGAGGAATGCGGCAAGTGTGAACCGACGCAGTCGCCAGTCGCGCGCCGCCATGCGGAGTGTGCCACCGAGCTTTTCCTTGGCCGGAGCGGACGCCGTGCGTGGTACGCAAATCGCGGCACATGTCACGAACACGATGCTTGTGACGAGTGCCGGAAAACGAATTGCAGATTCCCAACCGAATCGTGTTCGCAACGCTTCGGTGAGAGGAATCATGATCGGAGATGACAGGGCGCCCCAGATCGTCAGACGAGTGATCGCACGTGCCGCGTCGGAATCCACCGTGCGCACCGCAAGAGGCTGTGTGAACGAGTAGAACCCGCACGCACCCATGACGCCGCCCCCGAGGGCGTACGCAATCAGGAACGTCGTGCCGGAGAAATTCGCGCTGGCGGCATAGATGCAGGCGCCTATCGGGCCGATGATTCCCAGGACGGCTCGTGGTCCGATGGTGTCGAGACGGCGGCCGGTTGCGATGGCTCCGGCTCCGGCCAACAAGTTCGCCGCGCCATAGGTCAGGCCGAGCGTTCCGGAGGAAACTCGGTGGACGACGGTGAGATCCTCGAACAGCACCCCGAACCCGTAGAACCACGTGCCGTAAACGACGATCGTGAGAATGCCGAGTGCGTCAAGGCGCAACCAAGAGCGACCCGACGGCACGGGAATGATGACTTGCGACTAGACGCGCGCGGAGATGGAGACGTCCGTCGGCGATGGCGCGCAGCACATTTCCGGCTGTTGCGCGTCCGTCGAAGACTTCGGAGTGTTCTTCATCTGTTCTGCATCTGCGAGCACGGTGTAGACCTCGAACTTGTGGTCCCCACCCTCGACCCAGAACTTGTCCTGCACCGCATAGCAACAGGTGGTCTCACCCTCGACGAACGTCGGAAGCCCCACGTTCGTCACACGGGCGTGCTCGGAGCGAACCTCGTCGACCGACTGCACCTCGACACCGAGATGGTTGATCGAGTCGTCCGCACCTGGGTTCTCGATCAGTACGAGTTTGAGCGGGGGATTGCTGATGGCGAAATTTGCGTAGCCCGGACGTATCTTGGCCGGCGCCACTCCGAAGAGTTTCGTGTAGTGGGCGATTGCGGTGTCGAGGTGGTCGACGTTGAGGGCAAGTTGCAGACGGGACATGTCGTCACCTTACCGACACGAGGTGAACGATCAGGTGAACGAAGCAATCGCGGATCGGATGAGTGTCGTGCCCCCCCTCGGATTCGAACCGAGGACCTGCGGATTAAGAGTCCGATGCTCTAACCAACTGAGCTAGAGGGGCATCAATATGAAAATTGCAACGCCAGAGCCTAACTCGCACTGACATTGCGTGCCCTTTGCGAAGCCCAATTCGCATAAGGGTGGCACGTGCACGAATTGCCTTGGGGTGGACGACGGGGCTCGAACCCGCGACCTCCAGGACCACAACCTGGCGCTCTAGCCAACTGAGCTACGCCCACCAAGGGCGCTCCATTCTGCCACGAGTAGAGTGTGGGTACACACCTGTTTGGAGCTGATAACCATGCCAGCGGCTGATAAGACGCTGTCGCAATCACTAGTGACCCGGGCCAAGGAGATCACTGCCCGTGAACTGCAGGTGTATGCGCAACGAACTAAGGGTTCCCAGGCGGCGAATACGCGCGCCCGCAAATCGCTCCCGCTCGGCGTGCCGTCGAGTTTCCAGGATTACGACCCGTATCCCATCGTGCTCGCCCGTGCTCAGGAGTACTGGTCGGTCGATGTCGACGGCAATCGATACGTCGACTACAACATGGGCTTCGGCGCGTTGTTCGCCGGCCATATGCATCCCGCAGTGCGTGCAGCCGTCTCCGCCCAACTCGACGACGGCACTCTTTTCGTGACTCCCTGCCCGAGCAATGCGGAGGTGGCCGAGTTGCTCGCCGCCAGGTACGGATTCCCGCTGTGGCGCTTCACCAACTCGGGCACCGAAGCCACCATGGATGCGCTCCGCGTGGCACGCGCTGCCACCGGTCGAGAGAAGATCGTCAAGGTCGAAGGCGGATACCACGGACATCACGACGAGGTGATGGTCTCCATGAAGCCGTCGCTCGATGTGGCGGGTCCCGCCGATGCCCCAAATTCGGTGGCGTCCTCGGCAGGAATCACCAGGGGAGTCGTCGGCGACACCATCGTGGTGCCGTACAACGACCCCGAGGCGCTCGAGCGAGCACTGCGGAACCGTGACGTCGCGGCGTTCATCGTTGAGCCCGTGATGCAGAACATCGGCATCTGTCTGCCCGTCGACGGATATCTGCAGGCCGCGCGCGACATCACCCGCAAGTACGGCACGCTCCTCGTTTTCGATGAAGTGAAGACGGGCATCACGGCGGGTTGGTCGGGTGCCGCTGGTGCACTCGGAGTGGAGCCGGACCTCGTGGCGCTCGCAAAGTCGATCGGCGGCGGACTACCGCTCGGCGCGTTCGGCGGCAAGCAGGAGTACATGGACGAGATCACCAACCGACGCGTGGTGCACCTCGGCACCTACAACGGAAATCCGATGTGCATGGCAGCGGCTCGGGCCGTACTCACCGAAGTGTGCACGCCCGAAGCCACCCGCGAGGTCATCGCCCGCAACCACGCTCTGGTGGAGGCGTGTCGCTCCGTCATCACCCAGCACGGTCTGCCCGCCAACGTGGTGGAATTCGGCGCCAAGGGTTGCGTCACGTGGTCGCCCGAGCCGATTCGCAACTACCGCGACTACAAGGCAACCGACTTCGATCTCGCGTTCGCCCAGTGGATGCACGGAATCAATCGCGGCATCCTGTTGCCGCCTGGTCTGGACGAACAGTGGCTCATCTCGGTGATGCACACCGAGGAGGCAGCCATGACCTACGCCGGCGTCTTCGCCGATTTCGTCGAAGAACTCGTCCGCTGACGGCGATGCCGACGCAGCCGTCGCTCGGCAACATGTTGTGGCGCGGACTCCTTCGTCGATGTCCGAATTGCGGTGACCGTCGCGCGTTCTTCGTCAAGTGGTTCGCACGCCGTGAACGGTGCGCAGGCTGCGGAATTCGTTGGGAGCGTAACTACGAGGGCTTCATGCTCGGAGCGATGGCGATCAGTTTCATCACCACGGGAGGCTCGCTGATCATCACCATGGGTGTCGGCGTGGTTGTCACGTATCCCGACGTCGCACTCATGCCGGTACTCGGTAGCACCATCGCCGCGACACTGTTGGTGGGAGTCGGCGGATATCCCATCTCCTACACGCTGTGGCAGGCGATCGACCTGTATTTGCGACCACTGAACGAGGACGACGGCGAAGTCACCGCCCGCAGCGTGCGGGCATAGTCATGTCGGGCGCGCCGTTGGGTGACGGTGGGCCCAAGAGTTTCTCGCCCGACGATCGGGACACGGTCGTTGGTCCGCTCGGTCAACTCGTACATCGAGAGGGACTTCAACATTCCGAGCGACTTGCTCGTGCGTGGTACGACGTCGGAAACTCGGTGTGGTGCCTGGTCGGCAACGGCTTGTCGAACCAAACGTTCGTGCGTGGCCCCGAGGGAATCATCGCGATCGACTCCGGTGAGTCGTTGCAGGAGATGCGTCTCGCGCTCGCCGAGTTGCGTCGGCACACCTCGGAACCCATCGTCGCCGCGCTGTACACGCATTTTCACTACGTACAAGGCACCACGGCCATCGTGGAGGACCGTGAGCGAATGGGTATCACCGCACAACTCGCGGTGTACGGTCACGAACGCATCGCCCACAATCTGAGCCGCGCCGGTACGGCAATTGCGCCGACGTATACGCGCGGCCTCGTCGAACAGTTCGCTCTCGCTTTGCCGAACGACGGCCCCGACGGTGTGGTCAACGTCGGGCTCGGGCTCGCGTACCGCAATGCCGAGCACGCGCCATTCACGCTGGCGCACTTGCCCGTCACGCATCCGTTCTCGAATGCCACGACCTTGAAGATCGCCGGTCTCGACATCCACGTGCAACCCGCCCCATCGGATGCCGACGACTCGGTCACGTTCTGGTTTCCGTCGTTGCGGGTAGCGGTGAACAACCTCGTATGGCCGTTGCTCTTCAACATCTTTGCCATTCGCGGCGAGGAATACCGCGATCCACGAGTGCTCGTGACGGGGCTCGATCACCTCAGTGGATTGTGTGCCGACCACCTGGTGGGAACCCATGGTCCGCCAATTTCGGGTGCCGACGACGTGGCGCGTCGTGTCACCAAGTACCGCGATGCAATCCAGTTCCTGTGGGACCAGACGGTTCGTCACACGAACGCGGGTGCGACGTCGGTCGAACTCGCGCACGCCGTTCGACTACCCGCGGAGTACGAGGACGACTACCTGACCACGCAGTTCTACGGAGTGGTGGAGCACCACGTGCGACAAATTCGTAGCGGTCTCTTCGGCTGGTTCGATGGCGACCCGGTGAACCTCTTCCCTCTGGCGAGGGCCGATCGCGCGAATCGTCTCGTGCACGCGATGGGCGGCGCGGCCATCGTTCGCGCCCAATGTGCTGCGGCCACCGAAGCAGATCCGCGGTGGGCGTTGGAACTTGCAAGCCTTCTCGTGGCTCGTGACGACGCCTCAAACGACGACCAGCAACTGCTTGCCGGCGTGCTGCGGGTCATTGCGCGACGAACGACGGCCGCCAACATTCGCAATTGGTGCCTCACCAGGGCACGCGTGGCCGACGGGTCGTTCGATGCTCGTCGACTGCATGCCCATCGCTGGTCGCAGCGACAAGTGGAGTCGTGGGGGTTGGTCGCGACGCTCGACGTGTTGCGAGTGACGCTCGTTCCCGAGCGAGCAATCGGTGTGGACGTGCACGTTGCCTTCGTCGTGACCCGAACGAACGGCACGGTGAGTGCGGGGCTCCACGTACGAAACTTCATCGCCTGCCCGACCGATGGCACGGGAGCCACCGTCGAAGCGCGACTCTCCAGCGAAGCGTGGAACGCCCTCTTGGGTGGTGCCACCACCCTCGACGAGACGCTGGCGTCGTCATCGGTTGAGGTGATCGGCGACGAACGCGAGTTGCGTCAGGCACTCGGGGTGTTCGATCATCCGAGCCTGACCCGCTAGTACCCACTTCGTCGCGCGTTCCGCGCCAGTTGCGAGGAATTTCGGTCACATGATGTGCTTGGTGGTGACACGTCAGGTCCGTGGCGTATAGAACTATGGACGACATGAAGCGAACGCTCTTCATCCTTCTCGCGACGACGGTCGCATGGGGCTGTTCCGGAGGCGCAACGGGTGATTCGACGTCATGGAACTCGGCCGACGAAACGTTCGTGCAGAACATGATTCCGCACCACGAGCAGGCCATCGCCATGGCCGACCTCGTGGCGGAGAGATCGACCGACCAACGACTGATCACACTGGCCGATTCCATTCGCAGCGCTCAAGTGCCGGAAGTCGCCGCGTTGCGAGAACTTCTGGCGGAATGGGGAGTCTCGTCGGACGCCCACTCCGGCCACGGCGACAATGCTCATGCCGAACTCGGAATGATGACCGAAGCCGAACTCGAAGCACTCGCCGACACCACCGGCGCCGCGTTCGACGCGATGTGGCTGAGGATGATGATCGCCCACCATGACGGTGCCATTGCGATGGCCAACGAGGTGCTGGATGCCGGTTCGGACCCGGCAGTTCGAACCATCGCCGAGGCCGTCATTGCGGGTCAACGTGCCGAGGTGGCGTTCATGAACGGGCTGGTGTCGGGAGGCTGAGCGGGTCGGGGAGGCCCGGATGGGGTGGGGGTACCGATATGGTGCTTGACCGAACAGGTGTTCGTAGGTAAGGTCGTAGCAGTTCCCCGCTGGCTCATGCACACAGCAGCGGGAACTGGCAATCACATAGCACCCCATCCGTACGGTGCAACATTCCCCCAACCACCGATGAAAGGACACCCGCAATGAGCTTCGAAAAGAAGAACGAAAAGGCCCCAAAATCCACCGACAAGGTGGTCGATCGTCCCACCGAAAAGAAGGTGAAGCCGACCGCCGAGGGCGATCGTGCCCGTGCCTCGGAGCGCGCCAAGGCCCTCGAGGCCGCGCTCGGTCAGATCGACAAGCAGTTCGGTGCCGGCTCGGTGATGCGCATGGGCGAGAAGGAAACCATGGCGATCGAGGCGGTGTCCACGGGTGCCCTGGCTCTCGACATCGCCCTCGGAGTCGGCGGCG
>SXGS01160730.1_pt1 | contig 18435 bp, 9 predicted proteins | sample 3174681 | NCBI WGS metagenome assembly SXGS01 (sample SAMN11356861, study PRJNA531348) | freshwater metagenome | isolation source: freshwater sample F1-80 | place: China: Fuxian Lake, Yuxi | collected 2017-12-25 | reverse complement strand
TCTTGCCGATGGCCAGGCTGTCCTGGTAATAGCCCTGCGCCGCTGGCGTCTGGCCGAGCCGAAGGCTCACGTCGCCGAGATTGTTGAAGGAAATGGCCAGGTCGCGCTGGGCCTGAATGTCCTTGGGATCGGCGTCGGCCAGCTTCTTGTGGATGGCCAGGCTGTCCTGGTAATAGCCCTGCGCCGCTGGCACCTGGCCGAGCTGGAGGCTCACGTCGCCGAGCTTGGTGAAGGAAACGGACAGGTCGCGCTGGGCTTTACTGTCCTTGGGATCGTCGTCGGCCCGCTTCTTGCCGATGGCCAGGCTGTCCTGGAAATAGCCTTTCGCCGTTTGCACCTGGCCGAGCTGGAGGCTCACGTCGCCGAGTTTGTTGAAGGAAATGGCCAAGTCACGCTGCGCCTGGCTGTCTTCGGATTCGACGTCGACCCGTTGGGCGGCGATCGCGTGCGCTCGCTCGTACTGCTTGTGCGCCTGTTCAACGCCTGCCCCCGCGAGATTCAGGAACAGGTCGCCCAACTCGAAATGGGCCCAGACCGTGTGGTGATCGATCGCCTTGCTGTTGTCGGCGCTGCGGGCCACCTTTTTGAGGCCTTCGAGCGCCTTGTCGAGCAGCTTTTGCCGTAGCTCCTGCATGGCCGGCTTGTTCTTGAGCTGCACGTCGATGTCATCGACCACCAGCCGCAGCGTTTGCAAGGCGAGAGTGCGCTGCTCGGCGGCGAGCTTTTCGTTTGTTTGAGCTTCCTGGCGGGCGGCGGTTTCGGCGGCAACCGATTTCTTGAGGTCGTCGTTGGCCTTGCCGATGGCCGCGTTGGCATCTTTCAGCGCGGTGTTCTTGGCGGCAATCGTCGTGTTGGCGCTCTCCATCTCGGCGTTCTTGGCGCCAAGCACCACGGCCAGGGCGGCCAGGCTGACCACGCCGACCAGCACCGCGGCGGCGATGCCCGACACCGCGGCAGGGTGCTTACGCATCCAGCGGCGGGCGCGAACCAGCACCGGCTCCGGCGCGGCGCTCACCGGTTCGTCCGCCAGCCATTTTTCGACATCGTCCGCCAGCGCTTTCGGCGTCGCGTAACGGTCGCCCGGATTCAGCGCGATGGCCTTCAGGCAGATTGCTTCAAGGGCCGGACTGACGGCGGGCTTGTGCTGGCGCGGGCGGCGGATGTCGCCCGACTGCACCTTTTTCAGGACGACACCGATGTCGCGGTCCTCGATTGATGGCTTGCCAGTGAGCAGGACGTAGAGCGTGGCGCCGAGGCTGTAAACGTCGCTGGCAGGGCCGAGCTGGTCGAGGCGGCCGGCGGCCTGTTCGGGGCTCATGTAGGCGGGAGTGCCGATGGTGGAGCCGGCGATGGTTTCGGCGCTGCCGCTGGCGCTGGCGGGGCGCAAGGGGGACTCGGCGCCCCCTCGCTGGAGCTCGGGATCGGGCTTGGTCGTTGCTTTGGCGAGGCCCCAATCGACCACCAGCGTCTCGCCGTATCGGCCGAGCATGATGTTGCCGGGCTTGAGATCGCGGTGGAGGACGCCGCGGTCGTGGGCGTATTGCATGGCCTGGCAAACATCAATGAAACGGCCCAGGAGCTTGCGGAATTCCAGCTGGCGTTCACCCTCACCCCCGCCCCCTCTCCCTCGGGGAGAGGGGGGAGGATTGAGGAATTTCTCGATTGCATCTTGCAGGCTGTCGCCGCGGATGAAACGCATGGCGTAGAATGGGCGGCCGTCGGCGTATTGGCCGAGACCATAGACCGGCACGATGCCCGGATGTTCGAGGCCGCCGGTGATCTCGGCTTCGAGCATGAATCTTGCCCGGCTCTCCTGGTTGTCGGCGTGGCGGTCCTGGATTTCCTTGAGGGCGACTTCGCGGTGCAGTTCCTCGTCGTGGGCGACGAAGACCTCGCCGAGGCCGCCCTTGGCGTGCGGGCGCAAGATGCGAAAACGCTGTCCGGTTGCCGTGGGCGCGCCGATCGAGACGGTGGCGTACAGGTCGTCGAGTTCCGCCGCCGCGCCCCCGGCCTCTCGTTCTTTGGCGGGAGAAGAAAGAGCAATCATGCTGGCCTGTACGTCGGGATCGGCGATTTGTTCCAGGTGCTTCTTGACGGAGCCGACAGACGAGACCGCAGCCAGACTTTGCTGCGGATCGTTGCCGTGCAGCGCGAGATGCTTTTGCACCAGTGCTTCCAGCAAGGCGTGCGTTTCACTCGTCAGCGCGTTCTGCTCAAGAAGAATCTGGCCGAGCGGCCTGGCCTTCTTGAGAACCCAGGCGTGCATGGCGTTGACCAGCGCGTCGCGGCTGATGAAGTCCATCTGCACGGCGAGAATGCCGAACAGCAGATTGCGATCCGAGGCTTCGCGGGGCATGGGTCGACCTCCGGTTGCGGAGCTGTGAGATTTGCCTTTAGCGCCCAGCAATGGTATTCGCGGCATAACAAGAACGCAAGGAAAAAGCCGATTCTGTCATGACGCAATAGAAATGTCCTCATTTTGGCTGCATTTGAAATGTCCACATACATTTCCCTATGCCTTCTTTTTGAAGCCCTTGCGGTACTTGGTTGGGGATCTCATTAATTTTCGTTGCATCCGGACATAAAGCGGGTAAAGTAGCAAGGATAGCCACTGCCTTGAATTCCGCGTTTCTACCGACCCGCTTGAGGCCAGCAACACTCCGCACGGCCATGAATGAAACAATAACGCCCCCCACATACCAGTAAGCGGCACGTTTGAAGGCCGCTCTGGCTCCGTTGTGACAAACCCGCCTGTCAGTGATAAAGGGAAAAAGAGGCTTCCATGAAACCACCCGTGAGATGTCAAGGCCCGGTGGGCCTTTCCCGGCGTAATATGCTGCAAATCGGAGCCATCGGCGCCCTGAATCTGGCACTGCCCCAGGTGCTGGCTGCTGGCGAACGATTGTCGCAGCGTGGCATGACTCCGAAGGCGGATTCGTGCATTCTCGTGTTCCTGAATGGCGGCCCCAGCCATCTGGATATGTGGGACATGAAACCGGATTTGCCGCAGGAAATGCGCAGTGAATTTCAGCCCATTGCCACCTCGGTTCCAGGCGTTCAGGTTTGCGAGCACTTGCCAAAGCTCGCGCGGTTGATGTCTCGTTGCACGCTCGTGCGTTCCGTTCACCACGACCAGGTGGCACATGCGCCCGCCGTTTACACCGCTCTCACCGGCATCAGGAGCAATGTGCGCGCCGGTATCGTTGGCGCCAAAGCCACCGACCATCCCGCGATCGGTTCGGTCGTCGGCCACGTTCGTCCGCCGAGTTCTCAGATCACGCCGTATGTCTTGTTGCCCCACCTGACAGCGGAGGGCGCCGGGGGCCCGCCACAGCCTGGGTTCCTGGGCGGCTGGTTGGGCCGAACGAATGATCCTTTCCTCGTACTGCAAAACGGGGGCGGACTCAACCTGCCCACGCTCTCTCCCGGCCTGGGCATGACCTTGGAGCGTGTTGAGGGACGCAGGCAGTTACTGACCGGGCTAAATCAAACGGGCGTTTCCGTCCGCGCCGGCCAGGCTCAGGAGATGGAGCGCCTGCAAGGGAGGGCTTGCGACCTTCTCACCTCCTCGGCGGCACAGCGAGCTTTTCAACTGGATCAGGAACCGATGCAGTTGCGCGACGCCTACGGCCGTAACATCTACGGCCAAAGTATGCTGCTGGCCCGCCGCCTGGTGGAAGCCGGCACTCGGCTCACGTGCATTTCCTGGGCACCCGATGCGAACGCGACGTGGGACACCCATGGCGGCAACTTTGTCAAACTCCGGAATCAACTGCTGCCGCCTTTCGATGCCGCCATCTCCAGTCTGTTGAGCGACCTGACGGATCGCGGCCTTCTGGAACGTACGCTGGTGGTCGTCATGGGGGAAATCGGCCGCACGCCCCGAATCAACAACGGCGCGGGCCGGGATCACTGGGAGTTCTGCTATTCCGTCATGCTGGCCGGTGGCGGGACCAAGGGCGGCTTTACCTACGGGTCCAGTGATCGCCGGGGCGCCTATCCCAACAGTTGTCCGGTCACCGCCAGCGACATCGTCGCCACGATCTACCATGGGCTGGGGATTCCCGCCGACCTGGACATCCACGATCGTCAGAATCGCCCCGTTTTGTTGATGCCGGAAGGCTCCCCGGTTCGGGCCGTGTTCGCATGACAAACCATATACGCCTGCCACACCCATGTGAATTGGGCAGGGAAAATACCGGCGTAACGAAAAGCAGGTGGAAGTCATGGTACTGAGGGTTGTTGCGTTTCTGGCAGCGCCCGTGGTGATTCACGCCGGCGCTTGCCATGCGGGGTGACGTTTTATGAGTCGGACGCTTTCTCGTTGTCTGGCCTTCTTAGCGGCATTGCTCGCCATGACGGGGCCATTGTCCGCTCAGGAGAAAGGGAAATCTCCCTTGGCCGCGCAGTACGGCAGCGCGATCCGGCCTCTTCTGACCAAGTATTGCGGTTCGTGCCACGGAGCGACCAAACCCAAAGGCGGGCTTGACCTGGCGTCACGCAACGGCACAGAGAAGCCCGATCACTGGAAGGATACCTGGGAACGCCTGCGCAGCCGGCACATGCCGCCTTCGGGCAAGCCGCAACCGACCGCGACCGAGCGGGAGAAGCTGCTGGCATGGATCGAGAGCGTATTCGCCAATGCGACGCTGGCCGGCCATGCCGACCCGGGGCCGTTGCGTCCGCGCCGGCTGAACGTGCGCGAGTATGCGAATACGATTCGCGATCTGTTTGTCACGGGCGCCCGATCGTCGGTGCGCAATACCTCCTTCGCGCCGCTCAAGGATGGCCGCATCAGCATGTATCGCATGTTTCCGCCGCCGGAGCATCCCACGCAATTCGTCGTTCGCTTCTTGCCGCAGGACACCAATGACGGCGGTTTTGACACGATTGCCGAGGGGCTCTCTATCCCCCCATTCCATGTCGAGAAGCACCTGCGCGCGACCAAGGTTCTTCTCGAAGACATGGTCACCCTCAATGTCAAACGACCTGGTTCCTATCAATGGCCGCTCTATGCAAGCGTGTTGAAGTTGGAGAAAGGCCCACATCCGAAGGGGATGACCCAACGGCAAGCGGTCGCCGCTTTTCTGAAGGATTTCGCCAGTCGGGCCTTTCGGCGGCCGGTGCTGACGGAAGAAGCGGAAAGGTACGCCAAGCTCTTCGATCAGGCCCAGGTCAAAGGCGAAGACTTCGAATCGTCGATGCGGATGCCGCTCCAGGCCATTTTGGTTGCACCCGGCTTTACTCTGCTGTGGAGCGACCCGGGACAGGCGAACGCGGACATGCCGGTTCGCGCCCTGAACGACCATGAAATCGCGACCCGGCTCTCGTACTTCCTTTGGAGCACGATGCCGGATCAGGAACTCGTCAAACTCGCCGACAAGGGGCAGCTACGCGACGAGAAAGTTTTCGACACGCAGGTTCGCCGCATGATGGGCGACTGGCGCTCGCGCGACGGCCTGCTCCTGGGGTTCCTCATGCAATGGCTGCAGCTCGACCGGCTCGATCGCGCCGCTCCCGATGCCGAGAAGTACCCCGCGTATTTCAAGAACAACCTCGGCGATTTGATGAAGCAGGAACTGATGCTCTTCGCCGACGCCATCGTCGTGGAAGACCGCAGCATCCTGGAGTTCATTGACGCCGACTGGGGATTCCTTTGTTACCCTCTGGCGGAGCACTATGGCGTCGGCGATTTTCCCGGCAAGAAGACGACCAGCGACGAGCCCCCCTGGTATCGCGTCAAGTATGCGGACAAGCGGCGCGGCGGCGTCCTGACGATGGGCAAAGTGCTGACCGGCACGTCGCAACCGCTCCGGACGAGCCCGGTGCATCGCGGCAAGTGGATACTGGAGACCATCCTGGGAACGCCGCCGCCCCCGCCGCCTCCGGAAGTGGACAACGTTCTCAAAGAGGAACCGGATGGCAAGAAAAAGCTGACCGTGCCGCAGCTCATGGCCCGGCATCGCGACAACCCGTCTTGCTTCGCGTGCCACCAGTTGATCGATCCGCTTGGGATAGCCTTCGAGAGCTTCGACCCGACCGGCAAATGGCGCGACAAGGACCAGGATCAACCGATCGACACGCGCGCCGAGCTGGTGGACGGCACGAAGTTCAACGGCATCGCGGAACTCAAAGCAGTGCTTGTCTCTCGCAAGGAAGAATTCACTCGCGGTTTCGTGGAAAAGATGCTAACCTACGCTCTGGGCCGACAGTTGGATTACTACGACGTCGCGACCGTGAATCGCATCACACAGGCCGTGAAGGACGACGGCTACCGGTTTTCACGGGTCGTGATCGAGGTTGCCAAGAGCTACCCGTTCCGCAATTGCCGGGCGAATGATACGAAATTGAAATGACCAATTGCGACGCGAAGCGTCGCACCACAATGTGGCACGACGCTCCGCGTCGTGAATAAAAAGGGGGGGAATCATGCCCAAGGGTGAGCCAATCACGCGGCGAACGGTGCTTCAAGGGTTGGGGGCGGCTGTCGCACTGCCCTGGCTGGAAGCGATGACGCCCGCTCAGGAACCTGTCAATCGGAATCCCTTGCGCACCATCTTCCTTTATCATCCTCTCGGCGCTGAAACGACCGCCTGGAAGGGAGTGACCGGTGCAGGCAGGGACATGCGGCTTACACCAACCCTTCGGCCTCTGGAGCGATTCAAAGAGAAGCTGCTTATTCTGGACGGGTTGAACGGCCGGCGGCATCCGACTTCGGGCCATAATCGCTCCGCCTGTCTGTGGCTGAGCAGCGCCGCGCCGGGCCGCCGCGACACCTGGGGCGCCGAGACGGATGCGACGCTCGATCAAGTGCTGGCGCCGCGGTTGAGCCGCGGCGCCCGGCAGCAATCGCTCGAACTGAGCTGCACCACCGTCGGCAACTTGATGCACGCGATGAATCTGTCCTGGCGCGGCCCCGGCGCGCCGGTGGGCGCCGAGAGCCGGCCGCGCGACGTCTTCGCCCGGATGTTCGGCGATGCCCAGCAAGACCAGCGGCACGCGAGCATCCTCGACATTGTCGGCGAGGACGCGCGCCATTTGCGTTCGCGCGTCGGGAATGCCGACCAGGGTCGGCTCGATGAATATCTCGAATCGGTGCGCTCGCTGGAACGGCGCATCGCGGCGTCCCGTAACGACACAAATCGCCAACCGGCGCCTCCCCTCAATGTGCCCGAACTGATGCCGGAAAGCTTGCGCGACCACGTCCGGCTCATGCTCGATCTGCTGGTCATCGCGATGCAAACCGGTTTCACGCGTGTCGCCACCTGCGCACTGGGGGACGAAAGCGAAGGTGCGGCGGGGACGACGTACAACCGCCGCCTGGTTGATTTCGGCATCGATCGCGCGACGCTGGCGGGACGCGTGGAGGCTCGGTATCTCGACTGGGGCCATCACCAGTGCAGCCACGACCCTAGACCCACGCTGCCGATAATCCAGGCGATGGACTACTGGTACGTCGAGCAACTCGCCTATTTCCTGGGTCGGCTGCAAGGGATCAACGAAGGGGGCGCGACGCTACTCGACAACAGCATTGTCGTCTACGGATCGACCAACGCGGGTGGTGGGACTGCGCCAGGTGGATGGCCGGGCCATGGCTTGCGCGACGTTGCGTGCCTTATCGCCGGCGGCGGCGGTGGACTCCTGCGGCGGCCGGGTCGCGTGCTGCAGTACCACGGCATGCGCAACCAGGGCGTCTCGCTTTCCAACCTGTGGCTGACGCTGGCGCAACTGGCCGGGATCGAACGCCGCGAGTTCGGCGCCAGCACCGGCACGTTGACCGACCTGGGGTAATGTGGTGCGATGCTCCGCGTCGCAATTCACGACGCGGAGCGTCGTGCCACAATAAAGTGAGGACGATGATCGTGATACACAATCGACTTTGCCTTGTCATCGGTTTGGTGTTGGCATTGACGACGGTCGCAGGCGCGCAGGAAAAGACCCACCTCATCGGCACGGGCGAGTTGCGTTCACTTTCAGCGCTCTCCGAAAAAGTTGTGCTACGCGGCGCCGGCCAGTTGCAGCAACTCGTCATCACCGGCCACCACGCCAACGGCGGCATCCGCGATCTAACGAGACAGGTCAAATACCGTACCCTCGACCCGCAGGTGGCAACCATCGACGCGCACGGATTGGTGACAGCGCTCAAGAACGGGACGACCGAGATCCTTGCCGAGGTGGATGGCAAGGCGGTCAAGATCGGCGTCACCGTCGAGGGGGCGGACCGCGAACAACCGATTAACTTCACCAATGAGATTGTGCCGCTCTTCAGCAAGCTTGGCTGCAACAGCGGCGCCTGTCACGGCAAATCGACGGGGCAGAATGGCTTCCGCCTGTCGCTGCTCGGCTTTGAACCCCGGATCGACTTCGAGGCCTTGACGCGCGAGGCGCGTGGACGGCGCATCATTCCCTCGGCGCCGGAGGTCAGCTTGCTGTTGCAGAAGCCAACCGGCCTGATGCCTCACGGCGGCGGTAGACGCCTGAGCGTTGATTCGCGCGATTACCAGACGCTCTTACGCTGGATTCGCGCTGGCGCCCCATTCGGCAACGACACCGACCCGAAGGTCGTCGGCTTGACGGTCGCGCCGGCTCAGCGATTGGCGCCGTCCAAGTCGGCGCTGCAAATCACCGTGACTGCGCTTCTCAGCGACGGCTCGCGCCGCGACGTCACGGCCGATGCCGAGTATTCGAGCAACAATCCGGAGATCGCGGCCGTCGCGGAAGGCGGCCTCGTCGAGACGCTTGACGTTCCTGGCGACGGCGCCATCATGGTGCGCTACCTGGGACACGTCGGCGTGTTCCGGGCCACCGTTCCGCAGGGCGCTCCGCTGGAGAAGTACACGTTTCCCAAACCGGCGAATTTCATCGACGGACACGTCCACGCCAAGCTGAAGCAACTCGGCTTGCCGCCGTCGGCATTGTGCAGCGATAGCGAATTTCTCCGCCGCGCGAGCCTCGACATCACCGGCACGCTGCCGACCGCGAAAGAGGCCGAGAAATTCCTCGCCGATACGGATCCGGGGAAACGCGAGAAACTCGTGGATTCATTGCTCGACCGGCCTGCCTACGCCAGCTACTTCGCCCTGAAGTGGGGCGACATCCTGCGCAACAAACGCGACGGCATCGTCGGCGTCGGCGGCAAGCAAGAACGCACGCACGCCCTGCACGGCTGGATTCGCGATAGCCTGGCCGCGAACAAGCCTTATGACCAGTTCGTGCGCGAAATCCTCACCGCCACGGGGGATTTCTCCGGGCCGAAAGCGCAGCCGCCGGTCGGGTGGTACAACGTGCTACGCACGCCGGAAGCCCTTGTTGATGACACGGCCCAGGTGTTTCTCGGCACGCGCATCCAGTGCGCCCAGTGTCATCATCATCCTTACGAGAAGTGGAGCCAGGACGACTACTGGGGCCTGGCCGCGTTTTTCGCGCGCGTCCAGCTCGTCAATCCCAAGAACCCGGTTCAGGCCAAGAAAGGCAACGCCAAGGCCAACGCCAACGCCAACGACACCCGACTCGTGCTGGTTTCCGAAGGCCGCGTCACCGGACCGCACGGCAAGAGTTATGCGAAACCGCGCCCCCTCGACGGCAAGGAGCTGGACGTGCCCGGCTCGGACGATCCACGGCAAAAGCTGGTGGACTGGATGGTGCGAGCGGACAACCCGTATTTCGCCCGGGCGATCGCCAATCGCTACTGGGCCCATTTCTTCGGCCGCGGCATCGTGGACATGCCGGACGACATGCGCGTCAGCAATCCGCCGAGCAATGAGCCGCTGCTCGACGCGCTGGCGCAGGACTTCATCGATCACAAGTTCGACCTCAAGCATTTGATCCGTACCATCTGCGCCAGCACGACCTATCAGATGTCGTCGCTTCCCAACGAACACAACCACAAGGACAAGCAGAACCACGCGCGCTTCTATCCTCGACGTTTGCCCGCGGAGGTGCTGTTCGACGCATTCGATCAGGTGACCGGCGCCTCGGTCAAGTTCGTCTCTACCAAGGGGGCAGGGTCGGCCAAGACTCCTGCGACGCGCGCGATCGAGCTGCCGGACGAAGCGGTCAAGACGCCCTTGTTGATGGCGTTTGGGAAACCCGACCGTAGTTCCGCTTGCGAATGCGAACGCAGCGGGGCCGCCACGCTCAACCAAAGTCTGTATCTCATCGGCTCGACCGAGTTGCACAACAAGCTGAAGGATAAGAGCGGCCGCGCCGCCCAGCTTGCGACGGATACACGACCCGTGAGCGAGAAAGTTCGCGAGATTTACTTCTGGGTGTACGCCCGGCCGCCTGTTGCCGAGGAGTTGCAGACCGTCGAGCGATTTCTGAACGCTGGCGGAAATCGCAAGGAGGCGTATGAGGACGTTCTGTGGGCGTTATTGAATACCAAGGAATTTTTGTTCAATCATTAGCCGCTATCTTTGTTTAGCGTTCGCAGGTTCCCGATTCTAGAATGAAACAAGGGGAACCGCGAACGCTAAACAAGAAGTATTACCATCGAGGGGGGAGATTCAGCCATGTTCAACCTGTTCAGCGAATCCTCGCGCAACTGCGAAGGCGTTTCGCGTCGTTCATTCTTGAGACTCGGTACCCTTGGGGTAGGCGCCCTGACGTTGCCGGACCTGTTGCGCTTGCGGGCGCAAGATCGTGCAACGTCCGACACTGCGGTGATCCTGCTCTGGATGGATGGCGGCCCGTCGCAGTTCGAGACCTACGATCCCAAGCCCGACGCGCCGGCCGAATACCGCGGGCCGTATCAGACGATCCGGACCAACGTGCCCGGTCTCGATCTTTGCGAAACGCTGCCGCTGCATGCGCAGAGCGCCGATAAGTTTGCCGTCATCCGCTCCGTCGCGCACCGGGAGAGCGGCCACGGCAGCGCGATCAAGAATCTGAACACCGGCTATCCTCATCCCCCGGGAACGAACGAGGGGACGTTCCTCTATCCGGGCGTCGGCGCCATCGTGGCCAAGGCGCGCGAGCAGGAACGGCGCGGCCTGCCTCATTATGTCTGCGTGCCGACTGCGGGCATCTTCAAAGGCGATGTCGGCGGCGGCGCCTACCTGGGCAGCGCATATGATCCGTTTGCCGCCAACCCTGGCGATGGCGCCGGGGCGCTCATTCCGCCGGCCGACCTGTCATTGTCGCGCTTGCAAAACCGGCGTGCGCTCCTCTCGTCGCTCGATCGCATGCGCCGCGACGTCGATACCAGCGGCATGATGGAAGGGATGGACGCCTTCACGCGCCAGGCGTTTGAGATGGTGACCGGCCCGAGGGCGCGTGAGGCCCTCGACCTTAGCCGCGAACCGGCGGCGATCCGCAATCGCTACGGCGCCTCCGTCGAGCGTGCGCAACCGTGGGGCCAGAGTTGCCTCTTGGCGCGTCGCCTGGTCGAGGCGGGCGTCAGTTTCGTCGGCATCGGCATGGGCGGCTGGGACGATCACGGCGAAGCGCTGGTGCAAAACCTGCCGAGGCGTGCGCGTATCTACGACATCGCCGTGACGGCCCTGATCGAAGACCTGCACGCGCGTGGCCTCGATCGAAAAGTCCTCGTGTTGGCCTGGGGCGAGTTCGGCCGCACGCCGCGCATCAATCGCGGCGGCCGCGACCACTGGCCCAGCAGCATGTCGGTCATGCTCGCTGGCGGCGGCATGCGCATGGGCCAGGCGATCGGTTCGACCAACGCCCGCGGCGAACGCCCTCAGGACCGCCCGCTGCATCCCAACGACGTGCTCGCCACCGTCTACCGCCATCTCGGCATCGACCACACCCGCGCCTTCGTCAATCCTCAAGGCCGACCGATCCCGCTTCTGCCCAACGGGGAGCCGATCGCGGAATTATTGTAGACGACATCCAAGTCTCCTGAAAGGAGAGCCATGCGAACATCATTGTTTTGCTTCCTGTTCGGGTGGCTCGTCCTCATTGGTACGGCGGCGGGCCAGCAGAAGAAGCCGGCCCTGATTGACCCGACCAAGGTGGACGCGGACTTTGACGTACAGGGGGAATACGTCGGCGCTATCAGCGAAGACGGCAAGGCGCAGAAGTACGGCGTGCGCGTCGGCATCACGCAGAACGTCGGCGAATTCAAGGCGATCGCCTATCGCGGCGGCTTGCCGGGCGCGGGCTGGGACAAAAAGTTCTTCGATGAAAAGAACAAGCGGCTTGTCGAATGGTCCGGACAGACCAAAGACGGCTCAACCGCGTTCCCCAAGTTTCTCCGTGGCAGTGCGGTCGTGCGCAACGGAGTGATGACGGTCGTTGCCCCAGGCGGCGACACGATCGGCGAACTGAAGCGCGTCATCCGCCAAAGCCCGACGCTGGGAGCGAAACCGCCGCCGGGCGCCGTCGTCCTCTTTGACGGCAACGGTCTGGATCATTTCGTGCTCCCCCGGTCCAAGATGACCGACGACAAGCTGCTGATGATCGGCGCGCGAACCAAACAGAGCTTCACGGAGTTTTCCCTGCACCTGGAGTTCCGAGTTCCCTACTTGCGCAGCCCCGGCCATAGCGCGGTCTTTTTACAAAACAGCTATCACCTTGCGGTGGCCGGACGCTCGTTTGGCACGGGCGCCGTTTCGGATCTCGGCTGCGGCGGCATACGCTGGGTGCGCGCGCCCGACGAGAACATGTGCCTCCCCCCGCTGACCTGGCAGACTTTCGACGTGGATTACACCGCGGCCCGTTTCGGCGGCGATGGCAAGATTGTCCAGAAACCGATCGTCACCGTCCGTCAAAACGGCGTCCTGATCCACGATCGCGTCGAGTTGCCGGACATGCCGCCGTTCTATCGCGGCGGCGGGACCGATCCTCTGTCTCCGCAAGGGGGGCCGTTGCAGTTCCAAAGCCATGCGGACGACAGGCACTACGTCTATCGCAACATCTGGGTCCTGGAACGAAAGCAGCAATGATGCAATGAAGTCGCCCGCGTTCGGGAACAACGACACAATTTTTCAAGGGGGATGCCATGAAGTTGACATCGGGAATGTGCCTGGCGGCGGCGCTGGTCTTTGGATTCTGTCTTGAGACTCATTCGACCCGCGCCGGCGACGATTTCACGCCGGAGCCTGGCTATACGAGCCTCTTCAACGGCAAGGACCTGACTGGCTGGCGTCTGGGCAAAGAGATCTTGAACGGCCAGACCGAGACCAAGAACAAGAAATGGCATGTGACGAACGGCGCCATCGTCATTGACGGCGGGGGCGGCGGCGACATCTATACCGCCCAGGACTTCACCAAGAATTACAACCTCAAACTCGAATTCCGCGCCTCTCCCAAGGCCGACAGCGGCGTCTACGTCCGCGGCGTCCAGTTGCAGGTGCGCGATTACCCAACCGCCGGCCCGTACAAAAAAGTCAAGTTCAACGACGGCGGCTGGAACCTGCTCGACATCACCGTCAAGGGGCCGGTCTACACCACGACCGTCAACGGCAAGGCGGTGAGCGAAAAGGACGTGCTCGACCTCACCGTCAAGGACGGCAAGCCGGCCGCGCGGCTGAACAACACCCCGCTCGACTTCAGCACCATCGCGCTCTCCGTCGGCGCCGCCGCCGAGTGCAAGTGCAACGGCGAAGTGATCGAAAAAAACCTCAAGGTCGGCGTGGGCGGGGGCGTCGGCCTGCAATCCGAGACCGGCAAGTTCGAGTTCCGCCGCATTCGCATCAAGGAGTTGCCGTGATTCGAGCGGCCCGTGTCAATTCTGTGTGGTCAAGCCATCGTTTGGGAAGTCAATGGAAACGACCAGAACACATCCCTGCCAGCGACAGTCATTCACTTTTACACGGTGCCTCCACGTCCTTCTTTTCGGCGGCCGCCACGACCGCGGCGCTGCCGGCAAGGACCGCCTTCAAGACGGTCCCCTCGGCGCCTGTGCAACCTGCCACAAGGCCCACCAAGTAGTCCAGTGCCAGCGCTCCTTCGCTTGCTCATGTGTCCCTCCCTGGACTATGCCAGGGAGACTACCATAACATCTGGACCAGATTTTGGGGAGCCGACTACAACTGCTACCAATTGACGATGCCCCCCCCCTCTGATACAGATAATTCGGGAACTAGGGTCCGGATGTATTGCGGCAGACCAACTTCCGAACGAAACGTGCGCGTGTAGATTTTGATTTTACAACAGAAAGGCACCGTGCTCACCATGGCTGAAGAAAAAGACACCAAGCTCAAGACCGCGCTGCGGCTGGCCAAGCAGCAGCCGATGCGATTTGCGTTCGTTCTCGCCGGGCAAGGCGAGGGCATTTTGATCGTCTCGAAGAAGAAGATTCCGATCAAGGAAGTCAACGAGGCCAAGTCGGAGTCAGGGGGTAAGAAGGTCTTCCGCGGCCTCTGTCAGGTGATCGACGGCAAGCTCGTGTTCGATGTGGCGAAGGAGCCGCCGAGCACGCTTGCGAAAACGCTGAAGGCAGTGATCCACGAGAAGGTAGGCATAATTCTGAAGGTGGAAACGCGCCTCGCGCCGGACCTGGAGGAGGAAGAGGAGGACGAACCGCTGACCAAGCAGCAGGATCCCGATGCGGCGCGTTTCGCGAATCGGCTCAAGGCGCTGGCCCCAATCGTCCCCAAGGCAGAGGCGACCGGCAGTGATTTCGGCCGGCAAGCCAAGGTCCAGATCAGCGAGGCGAACAAGCTCTTCGTCGCCAAGCAATACGTTGACGCCAACGCAGCACTGGACCGGGCGGAAGCGTTGCTCACGCAGGCGCTCTCAGGCACGAAGGCAGGCGGCGTATCGATCCCGAAACTGAGCAAAGCACGCCTCGAATGGCGAGGAATCCAGGCCGGCGCGGTCGCGGGCATCAAACGCTTGCAAACCGCCTTGCAATCGTTATTCGCTGACGACACCGAGCAGCAGGCGCAACTCGGCTCGGCCTTGAAGAAACTGGATGCCTTCATCACCGATTTCAATGAGGAGCTTGGCAACCAACTCGATTCCGTGCTGGAAGCCAAGGATGAAGCCGAGAGGCGGAAAACGGCCGCGACCGTGAAAGCGACCATGCAGCGATTCATGCAAAAGATTGACAGCGACCCGATCATGGCGGCTCTGGACGGCAATGAAGTCCTCCCCGACACCCTGATCACCGCTCCGGTGCAGGCGAAGCTGCGCGAGATCGCGGCGGCGCTGGGTTAAGGATACCACCAACGACGCAACCAGCAAGCAACGATCTCTCACAAAAAGCGGCGGCATAGATGCGCCATCTAAAGCCGCGCTGTACTACTGACCACTGAGATGTAAACATGGGCAAGAAAAAGACGAGTTTGTTGGAAACGCTGGGCTTTAGAAAAAAGAAACCGATTGATGATGGCGAAGTGAAAGCGAACTTGAAACGCCTTCTCGATCTCAAGCTTATGGCCAATAGTAAAGGTTTGACGTTAAACGGCAGCCTGGACGGACAACTGCAAACACTCAAAGCGCTTGTCGCAATTAATGACTTTGAAGAATACCTGAAAAAACTCGAAGACGACTTGGAGATGGAGAGCAAAGAACGGAAAGTCCTGAAAGACCAGATAGCCGAACGCTACAACGAGACCAAGGCGTATGTGGCCAAGAAGGTATTTTTGAATTATAACGACGAGGCGCGGGCGGCTGGACAACTGCTTTGGATCGAAAAATATATCGACGACGAATTTTCCCCCATCGAAATGACTATGGCCGCCGACTCATCGCTGACGCGCCTCCGCAAATTTTTGGAAATGAATGAGCAGATAAAAAAAGAATCGCAGGATTTGGAATCAAGCGATAAACCGCAGGACTTGAAGTCAAGCGATAAGAAGAAACCGATTGATGAGGGCGAAGTGAATTCGAGATTGGTCCGCCTAAACGAACTCCAGCGTATGGCCGTTGGTGAACGATTGATGGTGAACACCCTATCTGAACGAGCGATTGCAATTGAGAAGATTGTAGGAACTGAAGACTTTGAAGAACACCTGAAAAAGCTCCAAGACGACCTGCACCAAGAACAGAATTACCGGAACGACCTGAGAGGCCGGGTAACCAATCGCTATTACGGGCTCAAGAAGAAACTAGAAGACTTGCAAGAATCGACGATTTATCTCGAAGAGCTTCGTGCACTGAATATCCTCCAAGAACACATCGACACCAAAGCTTTCGTCATCTCTATAATCGAGCGGACCGACAAAGAACTGACGGAGATCGAAGAACGAGTCAACAATAAGCTGCAGGATTTGGAACCAAGCGATAAGCCGCAGGACTTGAATTCAAGCGATAAAAAGAAACCGATTGATGAGGGCATAGAAAAAGAATCGCAGGATTTGAGTTATCCGAAATCAAGCGATCAACCGCAGGACTTGAATTCAAGCGATAAAAAGAAACCGATTGATGAGGGCATAGAAAAAGAATCGCAGGATTTGAGTTATCCGAAATCAAGCGATCAGCCGCAGGACTTGAATTCAAGCGATAAAAAGAAACCGATTGATGAGGGCGAAGTGAAGGCAAGATCGGACCGCCTTGACGAGCTCAAGGGTTTGGCCATTCGCGAAAAATTGATGCGATATACCTTCCATAAACGATTGAGAACACTCCGTGAGAATGTAGAAACTGAACACTTTGAAAAACTCCTGGAAAAGTTCTGCGATGACATGAACCAAGAAAGGAATGACCTGAAAGACCTGAAAGACCGGCTACCCGACCGCTATAACAAGCTCAAGATGCAACTAGACGCGCGAAAATCGGAGCTTTATGGCCGCTGGGATGAATCAATGGAAAAGATCCAATCTTGCATCGCCGACAAAGTTCTCGTCTACGATATCGATACAATCCAGCGGTACCACTCACTACTGACGATGATCGCAGAATCAATCGACAGCGATGATTTGAAATCAACCTATCAAGTGCAGGCCCGTGCGGTATCGAAAAGATACTCCGCCGCCGTGGTGTATCTCCTCAATGATAGTTCTCTTAAGCAGACGGTGAGAGATGCCGCCACAGAGTCAATGGTAACGCGCAGTAAACTGGAAGCCCACAGCCGTTGGGACGAGGCGATAAGTCACCTGAGCGTGCAATCTGCGGCCTTCGAAGCCCTGTATTTCGAAAATCAAAAACACGAAGAATACTTGGTTTTATTTGATAAGCACTCAATGAAAGAAAAAGAGCGGGAGGCAACTTCGAAAATTATGTTTATTCCTCAGGCTGAAATGAACCCAACTTGCCTTGGCATGCTTGAAATCAGCAAAAAATTCAGTGCTTTCCTGGAAACGTTAGATTGGGCGGAAGCAATTATTTTGATGCCGTCTGTTGCCGAAGCGTATGACAAAGTCATAGCGTATGACAAAGTCATAGCGCATGACAAAGTCATAGCGTATGACAAAGTCAAAACAAAGTTAATCTCCGCCACTGAATTTAAAAACAAGATGGCAACGGTCGCCGGTTACGAGGCGGCTAAGAAACTGGCTGAGGCAAAATCGTCGGAGCTGGCGAAAGAGATCCAAGCTTTCATTTCTGCCGACGCCGAGGTGACGAGGTGCAGTTCCGCCGAGGATTGGACCGAAGCGATCCCAAAGGTCGATGCCCTGAAGAGGGCGACCGCTGAACTGATCCAAACGTACAACGGTATCCACAACAACGGTGCATACCAAAAGAAGTGTAGTGATAAACTTCAAAAACTCATGAAGAAGGTCGACGAGGCCGGCAAGTCTTCCAACGAACCCACGAATTTCCTCAAAACGCTCTCGACCGAGGTGAGCACTCAGATCGGTGCCATCAAAAAACTTCTGTGGGATAGTAATGATTTCGCCGGATTCGACTTGGGCGTTGTGGAGGCCGCGATGGCCCTGGTTAAGTTGAATAAGGCAAAGGAGGAATACCAAAGTTACGCCAAAAAGTTGGCGAAAGTCGACGAGTTGCTCAAAAAAACGCTCAATATCAGGGGTCTTCCGGGTAGCACGAAGAATGCGTTGGAAGCCATAAGAGCTAACATCGTTAAGCTCGCGGACGCTGGCGACATGATCGAGGCGAACAGGCAGGTGGACGCATTGCACGATCAGGCCAAAGCGGCGAGAAGAAATTGAGGTCTTCAATAGTTTTGAAACCAGATCGATCGGCGCGCAACTTGGGATTGATGCTGCGAAAGTTGTTCGGCATTGGCACGGCCAGAAGTCTGCAAGGCCTGGCCGGCCTTTTTCGGTCTCTCTATTTTGCCGGCGAAGTTGCTTTGGAATCGTATCTGGGTCGGCGGACCATCCAAGAATGCCAATGCTCCGCCCCGCCATCTTCTGATCGACGCCGTCGCGCTCGCTATGATCGGCGCCGAAATAACGACTAAATCAACGGGCTGTTAACCGCAAACTGTATTGCCTCAGTCGAATCTGGAAAATCGCTTCGTTCGGGTTAGTCTAACCTGAACGGAGGTTCCATCATGAACAACGAACGTCGGCACGTCGGGCCTCACGAGAGGATCGTCGCCCTCAAGCGGCATCTGCTCGAAGG
>SXGS01103740.1_pt1 | contig 18439 bp, 16 predicted proteins | sample 3174681 | NCBI WGS metagenome assembly SXGS01 (sample SAMN11356861, study PRJNA531348) | freshwater metagenome | isolation source: freshwater sample F1-80 | place: China: Fuxian Lake, Yuxi | collected 2017-12-25 | reverse complement strand
GCGAGAATGTTCACGCCTTCGACCATACGTTGACGGGCTTCCCCGCCAAAAATTACTTCTTTAGCTGCCATGTTGATATCTCCAGAATTCGTTGGTTAATTACTTCTCGACCACAGCAAACAGGTCGTCTTCTTTCATGACGAGCAGTTCGTCGCCGTCGACCTTGACGGTCTGGCCGCTGTACTTGCCAAACAGCACGCGGTCACCGACCTTGACTGCCATGGGGCTGATCTCGCCCTTGTCGTTCTTTTTGCCAGGGCCAACTGCCAGCACTTCGCCTTGATCAGGCTTTTCTGCGGCGCTGTCAGGGATGACGATGCCGGAGGCGGTTTTGGTTTCGTTTTCCACACGTTTGACGATCACGCGATCGTGCAGGGGGCGAAGTTTCATGAAAGCTCCTTGAGTTATTGAAACAGGGTTAAAAATAACAGCGCCAACCCAAAGTTGGCGCTCATTAACTTGAGGCAGGTGTGCCGCAGAAACTGTTAGCACTCGCTGTCTAAGAGTGCCAATGATAAGGGTTTTTGGCGGCGTTTCAAGGCTCGGGGCTGCAAAGTTTGTAAAAACAGCGTGCCCAACCCTTTGCTAACCGGCGAAAGTCGTCTCGGGCAAGCCCCTCACGCCGGGTATGCGGATGGCGAACAGGGAGCCCGATTGTGGTGCAGCCAGCAATGCCGCTTCGTTTAAGCGCACCGAGGCGCTCGTGACATACAGGGTGTCGAGGTTGGCGCCGCCAAAACAACAACTGGTGGGCCGGGGAACCGGCATGCGAATGCGCAGCAACTCTTGCCCGTCCGGCGAATAGCGTGACACGCGCCAGGCATCCCAGACCGCCACCCACAGGCAGCCCTGCTCGTCCACGGTCAGGCCATCGGGCGTGCCGTCGCGGCCGTCCAGGGTGATGAAGGGCTGGCGGTTGCGGATGGTGCCGGCCAGCAGGTCAAAGTCATAGCGGTAAATGGTTCGCCTTGGGGTGTCGGTGAAATACATGTGCCGGTCGTCCGGGCTCCAGCCCAAGCCGTTGGCCACGGTGAAGCCGGAGTCCATCTTGCGCCAGCTGGCGTCCGAGTCAACCCGAAACAACTGCCCCCGGTTGGCCGCAGTGCCCATGTCCAGCGTGCCAATCCACAAGCGCCCCAGGCGGTCGCACTTGCCGTCGTTGTACCGGTTGCCCGGCCGCTCGGACTCGGGGTGACAAAACGGCAGCAGGGTTTTGTGTGCCAAATCCAGGGTCATCAAGCCGCTCGGCGTGGCTACCAGCAGGCCGCCGGTCGCCTTGGGAATGGCAACGCTGACCATGGAGCCGAGTTTGCTCTCGGTGTTTTGGCCTTTGAGCACGTTATAACAGTGCACTGCCGGGGTCAGGATGTCAACCCAGTACAGGCAGCCGTCGCGCGGCGACCAGGTCGGACCCTCGCCCAGCAGGGAGCGGGTCTGGGTGATGCACTGCACCTCAAAACTGTGCTCGGTATCGGGCACTTTTCGGGGCGTGATGGACATGACCTGACCGCCCGCATTGTGCGAGATGGCGCGCGCGGCTCCAATCAACGTGGACGACAAGGCGTGGGCCCGCGCAAGATCGACCCGGTCTGAGCTGGCGGCCACTGCCAAGGCGCCAATGGGGCGGCCCTCGATATCGAAAACCGGCGCTGCCACCACAACATTTGTCCCGCCTGGTGCGGGCAGCTCGACGGCATAGCCGCGAGCCCGCGTGAGATCGAGCTCACGCCGTAAATCTGCCAAATTGGCGGGTTCTTCATGCGGGCCCTGCGGGTGGTAGAGGGTGGCTAGCAGCTCCAGCTGTCGCGCGGGCTCCAGGTTGGCGACGATCACCCGCCCCAAAGCGCTGCTGTGCAGCGGCAGCTTCATGCCCACTTTGGAGCTGTTTTGCAGCTCACGCCCAGCGTCTTCAACCGCAATTAACACGATCTTGCCAGCATCGAGCACGGCCAGTTGCACGGTTTCGCCCACCGCATTGCGCAGGCGTACCAGCTCATCCTGGGCGGCCAGCCGCAAATCGAAGTCGCTCCAGACCTCATGGGCCAGTTCCAGCAAGCGCAGACCGAGCCGGTAAGTTTTGGTGTAAGGGTCGTGCCGCAACAGACCCTCCCGGGTCAGTGTGGCAAGAATGCGGTGCAGGGTAGCCTTGGGCAGCGAGCCGGCGCGCAGCAGCTCGGTAAAGGTCATCGGCGCCGGCGCCGACGAGACGATGTTGAGCAGGTGCATGGCCTTCTCCAGCACACCTGCTCCGGCTACGACGGGGGAGTCGTCGGCGGGTATTTCGGCTGGATTGATCGGCATGAGATAACTCCTCTTGTAGCGAGGTGGTGGTTTCATTCATTGAAACCTTACGGTGTCGGCGCCCTCAGGTCACCCGTGAATTCACAAGCCAAATCGCGGCTTGTTTGTCAATTTTAGCTAGGGTATATACCAATGGATGGAGCTACTGGCCTCAAGCACAATCCACACATCAATTTTGTTCCATTCAATGAAACTTATCAGAATTCATCATGATCAGGAACGACACTAGACCCATTGCAGGCGTATTTCCGGTGCTGCCGACGCCCTTTGCTGCTGACAAACAATCTGATCGCGCCGCGCTGCAGGTGCTGGTGCGCTACCTCCTGCGCTGCGGCGTTGACGGCATGACCTTCCCAGGTGTGGCCAGCGAGGTGTCTGAACTCACCGAGGACGAGCGCCTGTCCCTGACGCAACTGGTATTGTTGGAAGTGGCAGGGCGGGTGCCGGTGGTGGTCGGTGTTTCGAGCAACAAGCCCGCTGTCACCATCGCGCTGGCCAAGGCCGCTGCGGATGTCGGTGCTGCGGCCGTGATGGTGGCCGCACCGGCCGCCTTCACCACCGCAGCTGCCCAAGTGTCCCACTTCACTGCGCTGGCTGCCGCTGTACCCGGCCTGCCCATCATGCTGCAAAACGTGCCGCCACCCGTGGGCGCCGGCCTGGCGCCGGAGGTGGTGGCCGAGATCCTGCATGCCGTCCCTGCGATTCGCTATGTGAAGGAAGAAACCCTACCCAGCGGTCAGCGGCTGAGCGTGATTCGCCAACTTGCGCCGGGCTCACTGATGGGTGTGCTGGGTGGCGCTGGGGGCCGATACATCACTGACGAATTGCGTCGCGGTGCGATCGGCACCATGCCCGCCATTGAACTCGCCGAGGTGCACGTGGCGCTGTTCAAAGCGCACCGTGCGGGCGAAGCGGCGCGGGCGCGACAGCTGTTCACAAGAATGCTGCCCATCCTCAATATCCAGGCTGTGTTTCGCTGGTCGCTAACCAAGTATGTGCTGCACCGCCGCGGGCTGATCTCAGACACGTCCCAGCGCATTGCTGGGCCGCGACTCGATGTCCTGGACCAGCAGGATGTGGATGCTTTCCTGGTTGATATCCATGATTTGCTGCTGCCACAGGCGGCACTGGACCAGTGCCACAGTGCGCCCGGCTCCGGTTTTGAAGGCGGCGAACGGTGAAGCCTGCACCTTGGCCGGGCCAACTACCCCACCTGTTCCAAATCCGACTTGAACCATGTTTGCCAAGATAAAGACTGTCGAATCCTTCATCGTCTCGATACCGCGCGACACGCCCTACCTTGGTGCCCTGGGGCCGGGTGAGCGGGTCACCGAGTGTGGTTATTTGATCCGCCAGGGCAACGGCACCATTTACCCCACCACCGACCGCTCGGTGCTGATCAAGATCACCGCCGACGACGGCACCGTGGGCTGGGGCGAAACCTATGGCATTGTGGCCCCGACGGCCGTGACCAGCATCATTGACGATGTGCTCGGGCCGGTGATCGTGGGTCGGGACCCGCGCGACCCGATGGTGATCCAGGAGGACCTGTATGACCTGATGCGCGTGCGCGGCTGCTTTGGCGGTTTCTATGTGGATGCCATTGCCGGGGTGGACATTGCGGTCTGGGACCTTTACGGCAAGCTGCTTGGCCAACCTCTGGTGAAACTGCTAGGTGGTCAGCGGCGATCCACGGTACCAGCCTATGTGTCGGGTTTGCCCGGGGCCACACTCGACCAGCGTCTGGCCATGGCGCGCGGCTTTCAGGCCCGTGGCTTTGACGCTTTCAAGTATGCCGCGGTGGTGTCATTTGACGGCATCGTGCAGGAGATGCGGGTGTTGCGTGAGGGCCTGGGCCAGGATGTCAGGCTGATGGTTGATCTGCACTGGAAGTTCACGGCGCAGGAGGCGATTCAGCTCATTGAGCAACTGATGCCCTACCGCCCTTACTTTGTCGAAGCCCCCTGCCAGCCCGAAGACCTGGAGGGCCAGGCCCATGTGGGCGCCAGCATCAAGGTGCCCCTTGCGTTGGGCGAGGAGTGGCGCACGGTGTACGAGTACCGGCCGCGCATGGAGCGGCGCGCCATGTCGATCGTGCAGCCCGAGATGGGTCACACCGGTGTGAGCCAATTCATGCAGATCGCACGCATGGCCAACGCCTTTCACATGAAGGTCATACCCCACGCCAGCATCGGCATCGGGATTTTTCAGGCCGCCAGTTTGCATGCGGCGGCGGCCTTGCCGAATTGCCCGATGCATGAATACCAGCACTCGGTGTTTGACCGCAACCTGCAGTACGTGCAAACCAGCATGCGCTGCGCAGCGGGTGCCTTCACATTGCCCGACGGTCCCGGCCTGGGCATTGAGCCGGCCGACAGCCTGTGGCAGTTTCTTTGCCCCAAAATTTAACTTTGATCCTTAAGGAGATGTCCATGCAAATCAGTTTTTCAACTTTGTTGCGCAGCTTGTTGGCTGTATGCCTGCTAAGTACCAGTGTGGCTCAGGCGCAGGACGCTGCCAGCTATCCCAATAAGCCCATCCGGCTGATCGTGCCGGTGCCGCCGGGCGGTGCAGCCGACGGCATGGCCCGGCTGGTGGCTGACCACCTGCAGGCCAAGTGGGGCCAGCCGGTGTTGGTCGACAACAAGCCCGGTGCCGCATCGGCGATCGGCCTGGGACTGCTTTCCAAGGCACCCGCCGATGGCTACACCATCGGCATGGGCAACATCGCGGCCAACGCGATCAACCCGGCCCTGCAGCTGGCCAACTTTCCGTTTCACCCGGTCAAGGACTTCGCGGCCATCTCGCTGATCGGCGTCACCCCGTTGATCTTGGTGGTCAATGCTGACAAAGTGCCGTCCAAGACCATCCCCGAGTTCATTGCCTACCTGAAGGCCAACCCGGGGAAAATTGCCTACGGCTCTTCCGGCACCGGCTCATCGTTGCACATCGCCATGGAGCTGTTCATGCAAAAAACGGGTACCACCATGCTGCACGTTCCCTACAAGGGCTCGGCACCCATGATGACCGATCTGTTGGGTGGCCAGGTGCTCGCGTCCATGGACGCGGCCACCACGTCCTGGCCCCAAGTTCAGGCAGGCAAGTTGCGCGCCTTGGGTGTGGCCGGCTCCGAGCGTGCGTTTTTCGCGCCTGATTTGCCCTTGGTGCGTGACATCGTGAGTGGCTTCGATGTCAAACCCTGGCACGGCTTGATGGCCCCGGCCGGTACCCCGCCGGCCATTGTCAACAAGCTCTCAGAGGAGATTCAGGCATTTTTGCGCACATCCGCCGCACAGGCCAAACTGCAAGCCGCAGGCATTGTGCGGGTTGGCAATTCAGCCGCTGAGTTCCAAGCCTTCATGGCCAGTGAATTCGAGCTGTATAAAAAAATTATTCAGGAAGCCGGTATCAAGGCTGAATAAAACGACAAAAAACCATGGGCAACGCGCCCCACCAATCGCGGGTGGTCTCTGCGCGGCACGACATGACGACAATATGCCATGCCTGACCCACACCTGATCGCCCTCGACTGGGGCACCTCCAACCTGCGGGCCAGCCTGCTCGATGCCCACGGCCAAGCTTTGGAGACACGCAGTGCCATAGGCGGTGTGATGGCGGTGCAGGGCGGCCAATTTGCCCCGGCTTTGCAGGCGTTGTGCGCTGACTGGCTGGCGCAGACCACCTGCCCACTCATAGCCAGCGGCATGATTGGCAGCCGACAGGGTTGGCGTGAAGCGCCCTACCTGGACGCGCCGACCAGCCTGGCGCTGGCCGCTAGGCAACTTATCACGGTGCCGGTGATGATGCCCGACGGCCGCGCTGAGCGCCTGCTGCACATTGCGCCGGGCCTGCGCTACCTGGACAGCGCCGGCGAGTTTGACGTGATGCGTGGCGAAGAGACCCAGATTTGGGGTGCCGACCTGCCAGCCAACAGCTGCTGTGTGCTGCCGGGCACCCACAGCAAGTGGGCCTGGCTGGGCGAGGGCGGCGCAATTCGCCACTTCAAGACCTTCATGACCGGCGAGTTGTATGGCGTGCTGACGCAGCACAGCATCCTGGGCCGGCTGATGGTGTTTGGTGCCGAGCCGGGCGCATCGCAGCACGAAGCCTTTGCCGCCGGGGTTCGGCTGGGCCTGCGCGGCCACGCCGAGCTGCCGCACACCCTGTTTGCGGCCCGAACGGCCGGCCTGATGGGCCGGGTGCCTCCCGAGGCCCTGCCGGACTTTTTATCGGGCATCCTGCTCGGGGCTGAAGTCGGTGGCGCCACCGCCGCCATCGAGCCATTGCAGCACGTCACCTTGATTGGCGACGAAGCCTTGTGCCAGCGATACGCCCTGGCGCTGGAGATCAAGGGCCTGGCGGTGAGTCGCGCCAGTGACGGCGCCACCACCCGGGGCCAGTGGCTGCTGGCCGGCGCGGCCGGGCTACTGGGAACGACCCAATGAATGCCCCCTTGACGCAATTACTGGCCCACCCAGTGGTGGCGATCCTGCGTGGCGTCACCCCCGACACCGTGCTGGGCGTGGCTCAGGTGCTGCTGGAGGCCGGTTTTCGGGTGATCGAGGTGCCGCTGAATTCACCCGCGCCGATGGCGAGCATCGAAGCATTAGCGCGTGAATTTGGTAAGTACGTGTTGGTCGGTGCCGGCACCGTGCTCAGCCCGGCGCAGGTGGATGAGGTGGTGGCTGCCGGCGCTGGGCTGGTGCTCTCGCCGAATTGCCACCTGCCAGTGATTGCCCAAACCCTGCATCATGGCGTGCTGTCGATGCCGGGCGTGGCCACGCCCTCCGAGGCGTTCGCCGCGTTGGGGGCCGGCGCGCAGACCCTCAAGCTGTTTCCGGCCGATGTCCTGGGCCCAGCTAGCTTCAAGGGCTGGCGTGCGGTCTTGCCCACAGGCACACCGATGTTTGGTGTTGGCGGTATTGGCGTCGACAACCTGGCCAGCTTTCGCCGGGCCAGTGCCAACGGTGTCGGCCTGGGCTCGTCACTCTATGTGCCGGGTATCGGCCTGCCGGAGTTGGCGCAGCGGGCGCGGCAGATGTTGGCGGCTTGGCAGGCCGCGGCTTGAGGTAGCAGTGCTTAAGGTGAGCGGGCCTGGCGGGCGATGAAATCTGTCATGGCCTGGAAAAACTGCGCACGCGCCTCAGGCGTGGCACCCAGCGAGGCACCCAGAGTCTGACCACTGCCCCAGGTGGCGCGCTGCTGGACCAAGGGGCCAAAGTAAGCGTTGTGCGCCATGTTCTCAAAATAGGCGATCTCGATTGGGGCACTGCGGTCTTGGATGCTGTCTACCCAGGCCAGAGGGTTGGGCGTCATCTCAGTCGGGCCGCTGCCGCTGTTGCAACGCTCGGCAGTGCCCGGGGGGGCGAGTTCAAAACGGATATTGAAGCGGCAGGGGTCGCTGAGTAGCCAGCGCATCATCTTGGGGTCGGCCGCGCCAAAGTCATCGAGCCGGCCAAACGCCAGCAGCAAAGGCACCCGGGTCTGGTTGGGCAGACCCAGGCCGACCGGCGTGATGCCCTCAGCAATCACGCCGCGCACCTGCTGCGGCTCTACCATGGCAGCCAGATTGGCCGCCACCGCCGCGCCATTGGAAATGCCAAAAATATAAATCTGCCGGGTGTCAATGTCCTTGCGCTGAATCGCCCATTGGTAGGCGGCCCAGGCAGTGCTGAGCAGCATGCGTTGGCGCGCTTCGTTGCTCACCTGGCGTGCCCAGAACAGTGAGCCGCGCCCGGTAAAGCGGTTCATCTCATGGGCGTCAAAGGTCAGGGTCGCCATGCCATGCTCAAAAAAAGCCTGGTCCGAAGCCAGCACGTCCTTGATGCCACCACCGCCGTGCAAGCTGATCATCAGCGGCGGCCGCACCACACCGGCCGGCAGCCGAAAGCGTACCGAAGCCTGGCAGGGGTCAAAGCCCGCCAGTGTGCCTTGTACGGTATGCAGCCCCGGCCGCAGGGCTTGCAACTGGGCTTGGCCCTGTTGGTCCGGGCGACAGTCGGCCGCGCTGAGTTGGGACCCTGTCTGCGCCTGGCTTGGCACCAGGCTTGACAGGCCAAACAGCAGCGTGACAAGGACAGAAAAAACCGACATGCCGACATGATAGCGATGGCCTTATCGCCGTAACTTCTGGCCGTAACTACCAGCCGAAGCTACCAGCCGTAACGACTCGCCGCAACTACTTTTGGCGTGTGGGTTGCCAGGCTACGCCAGCAGGCAATTGCGCGAGGCCACCGCCCAAACAAAATAGCCCGAGAAAAGCCCCGCCACCCTGGTGTCGCCCAAGGATCGACAATAGGGCACTTTCACCACCCCGCTGCCCCATGCTCTACGCCCTGCTCAAAACCCTGCATCTGCTGTGTGTCATCCTCTGGGTGGGCGGCATGGTGTTTGCCCATTTCTTTTTGCGCCCCGCGCTGGCTGAGCTCGATGCGCCGGTGCGCTTGCGCCTGATGCAGGTGGTGTTGGGGCGGTTTTTTAATGCGGTGCTGGTGGCCTCGGCGCTGGTGCTGGCCAGCGGGGTGTGGATGATTGGCCGCAGCGCGCGCAGCATGGTGCAAGCGGGCCTGCCGTTCAGCATGCCGCTGGCCTGGTGGGTGATGGCGGTGCTGGGTCTGCTGATGCTGGCGATTTTTGGTCATCTGCGCTTTGGTCTCTACCCGCGCCTGTGCCGCGCCGTGGCGGGGCAGGCCTGGCCCGCTGGCGCAGCAGCCTTGCAGACGATTCGCCGCTGGGTGATGTTGAACCTGGGCCTGGGCATAGTGGTTGTGGTGGTGACGCTGCTGGGTGCATCGAGCTGATGCGCCCTGCATGAACCCCGACGCGCAACAACTCTGGCGCGCACCGCGCTGGGCCTTGGCGGTGCTGCTGGCCCTGCTGGGCATGCTGGGGCCGTTCTCGATCGACACTTATCTGCCGGCCTTTGGCGGCATGGCCCGCTCGCTTGGCGCCACGCCGGTGCAGATGCAGCAGACGCTGTCGGGCTACCTGTTCGGCTTTGCTTTCATGAGCCTGTTTCATGGCGCGCTGTCCGACAGTCTGGGGCGCCGCCCGGTGGTGCTGTGGGGCTTGGCGGCCTTCACGCTGGCCTCGCTGGGTTGTGCGTTGTCCCAAAGCATCGGTCAATTGATTTTCTTCCGCACCCTGCAAGGCCTGTCTACCGGCGCGGGCATTGTGGTGGCGCGCGCGGTGGTGCGTGACATGTTTGAGCCCAGTCAGGCGCAGCGGGTGATGAGCCAAATCACCATTTTTTTTGGCATTGCTCCGGCGATTGCGCCGCTCATCGGCGGTTGGTTGTATGTGCACCTAGGCTGGCATAGCGTGTTCGGGTTCTTGACCGCTTTTGGTGTGGCCCTGTGGTGGGCGAATTACAAGCTGCTGCCAGAGACCCTGCACATCACACAGCGCCAGCCCCTGCGGGTGACCAACCTCTTGCAAGGTTATTGGCAGCTGGGCCTGGATCCGCGGTTTTTGTTGCTGGCCCTAGCCAGCAGCGTGCCTTTTAATGGCATGTTTTTATACGTGCTGTCGGCGCCGGCTTTTCTGGGCGATATTCTGAGCCTGGAGCCCACTCAGTATTTCTGGTTTTTTGTGCTCAATATCGCCGGCATCATGGCGGGCGCCTGGCTGAGTGGGCGCATGGCCGGCAAGCTGGCACCCAAACAGCAGATTCGGCACGGCTTTGTGGTCATGCTGCTCAGCGCAATCGTCAATTTTGGGGCTAATTTTTTATTCCAGCCGCATGTTGCCTGGGCATTGCTGCCCCTGGCGCTGTATGCCTTTGGCTGGGCCATGATGGTGCCGGTGGTTACGCTGCTGGTGCTCGACCTGCACCCCGAGCGGCGCGGCATGGCCTCGTCGCTGCAGTCCTTCATTGGCGCTACCGCCAACGGCTTGGTGGCCGGCGTGATCGCGCCGCTGGTGATGCACTCTGTCATAGCGCTGGCGCTGGCCTCGTTGCTGATGCTGGGCCTGGGGCTGCTGGCCTGGCTGTGGGCGCACCAGCGCTGGCCCGATATCGGCCGCAGCATAGACCACCCGCGGGCCTGAGCCGGGCCTGCGCCAGCGCGCCTGTCGCTGCCGGCTCTTATCTTCCGCCCCGCCACTGGCATGGTTGCGGATGTCTTGGCTGCGGCCCATGTTGTTTTGTCGCCATGGCACTTTGTCTATATACTGTGTTTTTAACCAGTTATCAGGCCCTGTTGAGGCCAGCCCAAGTCTGCTGGGCTGTCGCAGCGCGCCATGGGCCTGCAGTTCCTCCATGAACAGTTTTTCAAAGGTTTCATATGACATCGTCCCCAAAGCCTGGCGAGCCCTGGTTGGCCGGCCTGGGTGAAGCCGTTTGGCGTGCCGATGCGCTGGGCGGTACGCCGGGGGCTACCCTGAGCAGCGGTCATTTGGCGCTGGACCAGGTTTTGCCGGGTGGCGGTTGGCCGCTCGATGCCCTGAGCGAGGTGTTGCAGCCCCCGGGCCTGCACGGCGAGTGGCGTTTGCTGTTGCCGGTTTTGCTGCGTCTGCAGCAGACCGGCAGCGGTGCGCTGGTGCTGGTTGGCCCGCCCCATGTGCCGTTTGGTCCGGCCCTGCAGGCCCAGGGGCTGGCTGTGCAGCGTCTGCTGTGGGTGAACCCAAGCCAAATGCAGGCCTGTTTGTGGGCCGCCGAGCAGGCGCTGCGTTGCGCCGGCGTGCTGGCGGTGCTGGCCTGGTTACCCCAGGATTTGCGGGTACGTCCTGAGCAACTGCGCCGCTTGCAACTGGCGGCGCAGAGTTATGGCAAGCCCTTGTTTGCGATGCGTCCAGCCCAGGCGCAGGGGGAATCATCGCCGGCGGTGTTGCGCCTGTTGCTGGCCCCCTTGCCCGGCCAGCCCGCCGGGCAGGCCCAGGGTACTGATGGCCTGCAGTTGCAGGTGCTCAAACGGCGCGGCCCGCCCTTGGCACAGCCGCTGCAACTCGCCGGGCGCCAGGGCCGCTTGGTGGCTGGGCTATCGATTGGGCTGGCACTGGCCGCGCGGTCCGCTCCACCCGGCTAGCACCATGCACTGGATCGCCCTGCAGCCCGGGGCTCAGAACCAGACCGCCGTTGCTGCGCCACCTGCAAGCGGCCTGCCCGATGTCTGGAGCGCGCTGGCCTGGTGGGCTTTGCAGTTCACCCCGCGGGTGGTACAGCTGGAGGACGCACTGCTGTTGGAGGTGTCTGGCAGCGAGCGTTTATGGGGCGGCAGGGCCGGTTTACGGCAACTGCTGTTTGAAGAAAAAAAACCTCCCGTGGCTGTGCGCCACGCCTATGGTGCGACATCCCTAGCAGCCAAAGCGCGTTTGCTGCCAGGGCTTTTGCAGACCCCCGGGCCTGAGCTGCCCTTGGCGGCACTGGCGGCGGCCCGTCCGCACCTTGCCACGCTGGCGGCCCTGGGCTGCACCCGCTGGGGTGAGTTGCGGGCCCTGCCGCGTGCTGGCGTGGCGCGGCGTTTTGGTGCGCCACTGTTGCAGGCGCTCGACCAGGCCTGCGGCCAGGGCCCAGACAGTTACCCCTGGCTGCTGCTGCCCGAGGTGTTTGAGGCCAGGCTGGAACTGGCCGCCCAGGTCGAAACCGCTCCGGCGCTGCTGTTTGGTGCGCGCCGACTGCTCGAGCAACTGCAGTACTGGCTGCAACTGCGCCAGCAGGCGGTGCTGGCGCTGGTGCTGAGCTGGACCATGGATGCACGCCGCGACACCGCCAGCCAAGGCGAATTGCTGCTGCGCTGCGCCGAGCCCAGTTGCGACACCGCCCACCTGCAGCGCCTGCTGGCCGAACACCTGGCACGCATCAGCCTGCCAGCGCCAGTGCTGTACTTGCAGTTGCGCAGCGTCGAGACCCTGCCACGCGCTGGGCACAGCGCCAGCCTGCTGCCCGAGGCACAGCGCCCCGGGGATAGCTTGCAGCAGCTGCTCGAGCGTCTGGCAGCACGGCTGGGGCAGCCGCAGGTCTTGCAATGGTCGCCACGGGCCGACCACCGGCCCGAGCGTATGCAGCTGTGGCAGGCGGCGTCAAAGGCCACTGTGTTCATGGCCCAAGAAGCAAGCCGTTCAGGGCCAGGGGGCTTCCCTGGCGGCACAGCCCCCAGCACTGGACCTGCCATCGATCTGGCCAGCTGCCCGGCCTGGCTGCTGGCCACGCCGCAACGCCTGGCGGTGCGCCAGGGCCGCCCTTTGTGCCCTGACCCGCTCACCCTGCTGGCCGGGCCGCAGCGGCTGGAGGCCGGTTGGTGGGACCTTGGCCCCAGCGCTCTGCGCGACTATTACGTGGCACGCAGCAGCCGCAGCGGCCTGCTCTGGGTTTACCGCGAACGGCTGGACCCATCCTCGCCCGGCTTTGACATGGTGCCGCGCTGGTACCTGCACGGGGTGTTTGGCTGAGGTGGGCATCACCCTCTACCAGGGGGAGTTCACCTTTCCCTGGCCAATCATCTCGGCGGCCCTGATTGTGGCGATCGTGCCAATTGTGGCGATCGTGCCAATCGCGATTTTGATCGCGCTGTTTCAGGAGCGCGTGGTGGGCGGCCTCACACAGGGCGGCATCAAGGGCTGAAGCCCCGCAGCTCAGGGTTTCGGGGGCGGCGCCTCGAGAGGCTCAAACTGCCCGAAGCGGCTGCGCCAAAAACCCAGGGCCGCGCTGTCCTGCCAGCCAAAATCGCGCACCGCGCAGAGCACGATGGTGTGGTCACCAGCTTCCACGAGCTGGTGCAAATCGCATTCAAACCAAGCCACACAGCCCTCCACGCGCAGTCGCCCGCCGGCCTCGCGCTGCGCCCGCACACCGGCAAAACGCTCGCTCATGCTGCCGGTGGCAAACTGTCTGGCCAGCGCCTGCTGTGACTGCGCCAGCACACTGATGGTGAAGCCCGCGCCCTGGGTGAAGGCGGTCAGGCTGCTGGACTCGCGGCGAATGCTCCACAGCACTAGGCGCGGGTTGAGCGAGACCGAATTGAAAGAATTGCAGGTCATTCCCCAGTCTTGCCCCTGCCAGTGCGTGGTGACTACGGTGACCCCGGTGGCAAAGCATGACAGGGCTTTGCGGTAGTCAGCCCCGTCAGCAGGCGGCGCCGGTGTTGCCAGGGCCTTGCTATGGGTGTTGGTGTGAGTGATGGTGTTGGGGCAGTTGCTGTCTTGCGTATGTCGCATGGAGGTTCTTTTAAAAATGTAAATGAATAATATATGAATTTAAGTGTCGCATGAGCAAGCTCAGTTGAATGCTGCTCTGCCTTGTGCGCAGATGTCGTCGAAAAGCGCCAGCATCTGCGTGCCTGCAAGGCCGCAGCGGCCGATGCCGATGTCGCCAACGCGCCACCATTGCCCGCCGAGTCCTCGCTTGCCCCGAGCCTTGCCAAAGCCTGCGCGCTGCCGCACCACCACACAAACCAGGGTCAACCAAGCCTACCCGATTTGGACGGGTAGGCGCGGAGTTTCTAGCAGAAGATACCGAAGAAGACACCGCATAAACTACGGGGTATGAACCCAAACTCCCCTGCCGCTGACGGCATCCTTGCAAATGCCTCTGCTGCCAGTGCCGGGCCCGACCTTCAATCTGTGTCTGAGGAAGACGACGAGATCAGTCTCCTGGACCTGCTGCAGGTGGTTGCCGACAATTTGCGCCTGCTGGTTCTAGGCCCCCTTGTGGCTGGCCTGGCGGCCCTGGGTATCAGCTTTACCATTGCGCCTACCTTTACAGCCACCACCAAATTCATGCCGCCTCAGCAGCAGCAAAGCGGGGCTGCCGCCATGCTGGCCGGTTTGGGTGCCTTGGGCGGGCTGGCGGGCGCTGCCGGCATCAAGAGCCCGGCAGACCAGTATGTGGCTTTTCTCAAAAGTAACAGCGTGCAAGACGCGCTGGTAGACCGTCTCAAGCTGCTTGAGCGTTATGAGAGCAAATTTCGCCAAGACGCCCGGCTTGCGCTGAGTGGCAACGTTGTTATTGCCAGCGGCAAAGACGGCCTGATCAGCATAGAAGCTAGCGACACAGACCCGGCCTTTGCCGCCCAACTGGCCAACGCCCATTTGGAAGAGCTGGGCAAGCTGCTCAACCGCCTCGCCGTCACCGAGGCTCAGCAGCGCAGGTTGTTTTTCGAAAAACAGCTGACCAGTGCCAAAGACAGTCTCACCAAGGCTGACCAAGCCCTCAAAGCCAGCGGCGTCAACAGCAATGTGCTCAAGGCCACGCCAGCGGCGGCCGTAGAGGGGATGGCCAAGCTCAAAGCTGGCATCGCTGCACAAGAGATCAAGCTGGCCAGCATGCGAGGCTACTTGACCGAATCCGCACCCGACTTCAAACAGGCCCAAACTGAGTTGGGAGCGATGCGCGCCCAGATGGCAAGAGCCGAAAAGGAAGAGCCCGCTACCAACCCGGGCGACAGTGATTACATCGCCAGGTTTCGCGACTACAAATACCATGAGACCCTGTTCGAACTTTTTGCCAAACAGTACGAGCTGGCCCGCATCGACGAGAGTCGCGAAGGCGCGGTCATCCAAGTGCTTGATGTTGCTCAGCCGCCCGAGCGCAAAAGCAAACCGAAAAAGGCGCTCATAGCCATGGTGAGCGCTCTGGCCGCTGGCTTTGCGCTGCTGCTCTTCGTCTTCATTCGCCAAGCGCTGCGCGGCGCCAGCCAAACGCCCGAGTCTGCTGAAAAACTAAGCCGGCTGCAAGCCGCCTTCTTCAGAGCCATCGGCCGCAAGCCCTGAGGTCCGGTCGGCCGGCCATGGCCTGTTAAATCCGGGAAGTTCAAAACCATCGGGTTGCTGGCCGCTTTGCTGCTTGCGCCCCAAGACCAATGCCAGGGCTGCGGCCGGCCCCGCCTTTTTGTCATACTCTGACCCATGAAAGTGCTCAACCCGGCAAAACCGCTGCCTGTTTACATGCAAATTGCCGAGTTGCTGGCCCGCCAAATCAAGGCGGGTTACTGGCGGGGCGACGAGCGATTGCCTACCGAAGCTGAGCTCGCGCAAACGCTTGGCGTGGCCATCGGGACCCTCAGAAAAGGCCTGGCCTTGCTGGAGCAGCAGGGGGTGCTGGAGCGCATACAGGGCTCGGGCACCTATGTCCGTTCCGGGGCGGGCAAGCAGCAAATTTATGAATTGTTTCGCCTTGAGTTGACCGATGGCCCGGGTTTCCCGACCGCCAGGGTGCTGGAGCTGAGCCGGCAGGCGAGGCCTGCTGGAGTGCCCGCCATGGACCCTGATGGTCCGGGCGCCTGTTGGCGGGTGCGTCGCCTGCGCTACCTCAGCCTGGTGCCAGTGGCGCTGGAAGAAATCTGGTTTGACGCGGGCGCCAGCGCCACACTCAGCCCGCAAGAGCTGGGTGACTCGATGTACCTGTTCTACCAGCAGCGTTTTCAGGTCTGGATTGCCCGTGTTGAAGACCAGATTGCAGTCGGCCCGGCGCCTGATTGGGCAGCAGCACCCATCGGTTTGCGCCCCGGCGCTTGTGCTGGCTACATCGAGCGCACCTCCTGGACCGCCAGCAACCGACTTGCAGAGTATTCCAAAACCTGGTTCGATTCGGCGGTGTGCCGCTATACCTCCAGGATGAGCCAATGAGCTCAGCATCAGCCGCGACAGGCCTTTGGTTGTGAATGCCACACTGCAGCAGACCGAGCCAGTGGGCGCGCCACGGGTGATTGACAGCCACTGCCATGTCATCTCACAGCGCCACTTCAGCTACCCCTGGCTGGCCCAGGTGCCGCAGCTTGCCCATGATTTTTTACTGCAAGACTATGCGCCGCAGGCCCAGGCTGCGGGGGTGACAGCTTGTGTGTTTGTCGAGGTCGATGTGCAGGCCTCGCAGATGGCGGCTGAGGCGCTGTTTGCTGCCAACTTGGGCGGCGGTGTGGTGGCGGTGGTGGCTGCGTGCCGGCCCGAGTCGAGCGACTTTGCTGCTGACCTCGAACGCATCGCAGCACAGCCGCTGGTGAAGGGCTTGCGCCGGGTCTTGCACACGCAAGACGATGCTCTGTCGCAGCAACCGGGGTTTGCCAGCAACCTCGGGCGCCTGGCCCGTTATGGCCTGAGTTTTGACTTGTGCGTCAAAGCAACACAGTTGCCGCTGGCGCGGGCCTTGGTGGCGCAATGTCCCCAGGTGCAGTTTGTGTTGGACCACTGCGGCAACCCTGACTTGCAGGGCGGCCGTCTGGCCGCTTGGCGTGCCGATCTGCAGGCACTGGCAGCCCTGCCCAATGTGGTCTGCAAAGTGTCTGGCTTGATGACCCAGTTGCCAGCCCGCAGCCCTGGTGCGCCAGACCTGCGCCCGGTGTTTGAGCATGTGCTGGCCTGCTTTGGTTGGCAGCGTCTGTTGTGGGGTTCGGACTGGCCGGTATGCACCTTGGCGGCACCGCTGGGTCGCTGGATGGACTGCACCCGGCAACTGATCGCCCAGGCCAGCGTTGACGAAGCCGCCCAATTGTTCAGCCTGAACGCCACGCGCATTTATCGGCTGGCCTGAGAGCGCTTGTCGCTCCAAGCCCTGGCTTCAGGCCAAGTGGCTGGGCCAAGGCCCACGCCCCGGTAGGTCTTGGTAGGCGTAGCTCACTATACTGATGTTTTAAACAGTATTTGATGCCTTTGTCTCCATGCGCACCCCCCTGCCGGACTACGCCGAGTTGCATTGCCTGTCGAGTTTTAGCTTTCAGCGCGGCGCCTCGCTGCCCGAAGAGCTGGTGGTGCGCGCGGCGGCCCTGGGTTACACGGCGCTGGCCATCACCGATGAGTGTTCGGTCGCTGGGGTGGTGCGGGCGCACACCCAGGCCAAGGTGCTTGGCTTAAAGCTGCTGCTGGGGGCTGAGTTCCGCTTGTCCGAGCCGCAACTCACGCTGGTGCTGCTGGCACACAGCCTGCAGGGCTGGGGTAACTTGTGCGAGTTCATCACGGCGGCGCGCAGCAGGGCGCTCAAGGGCAGTTATGAGATCTCTTGGTGCGCCAGTGATTTCGCGTTGCTGGAAGATTGCGAGGTCTTGCTGGTGGCACCGCGCGGGCTGTCGTTCGAGGCTCTGTGCACGCATGCCATGCACCTGAAGAAAATCTTTGGTCCCCGGCTCTGGATTGCCTTGGAGTTGTTGCACGGTCGGAGCGACGAGTTGTGGCAACACAAGCTCGAGCGTGTTTCGCAATTTACTGATGTACCTCTGGTGGCCGCCGGCGGGGTGCAGATGCATGTGCGCTCGCGCAAGCCGCTGCACGATGTGCTCGCCGCCATCGGCCTGGGCCGGCTGGTGGCGGACTGTGGTTTTGCCCTGCAGCCCAACGCCGAGGCGCATCTGCGCACCCGACTGCGCTTGGCGCGGCTGTACCCGCCGCAGCTGCTGGCCAACACGCTGGTGGTGGCGGCGCGCTGCCACTTCAACCTGGACGAGTTGCGCTACCAGTACCCGCAAGAGAGCGTGCTGCCGGGGCTGAGTCCGAGCCAGACCCTGCACCACTACACCCACGAGGGCGCAGCCAGGCGCTACCCGCAGGGCCTGCCGCCGGGCGTGGCGCAGCAGGTGGCGCATGAGCTGGTGCTGATTGCCGAGCTGCGCTACGAGATGTATTTCTTGACTGTGTATGACATCGTCCGCTTTGCCAGGGGCCAAGGCATTCTGTGCCAGGGCCGGGGCTCGGCCGCCAATTCGGCGGTGTGCTACTGCCTCGGCGTGACCGAGGTCGACCCGGCGCACGCCAGCCTGCTGTTTGAGCGCTTCATCAGCCGCGCCCGCAACGAGCCGCCCGACATTGATGTTGATTTTGAACACGAGCGGCGCGAGGAAGTCATCCAGTACATCTACGCCCGCTACGGCCGCGAGCGTGCCGCCCTCACCGCCACCGTGGTCAGCTACCGGCCGCGCAGCGCCCTGCGCGATGTTGGCCGGGCGCTGGGCGTGGATGAGGCGCTGATCGACCGCCTGGCCAAGTCGCACCACTGGTTTGACGGCCGCAGCATCAAGGACGAAGAATTTGCCCATGCCGGGCTGGATCCGCAGGACCGGCAGCTGGCCCTGTGGCGCAGCCTGGTGGCCCAGTTGCTGGGGTTCCCGCGCCACCTGAGCCAGCATGTGGGTGGTTTTGTGCTGACCCAGGGCAAGCTCACCCGCCTTGTGCCGGTAGAAAACGCAGCCATGCCCGAGCGCAGCATCATCCAGTG
>SXGS01720706.1_pt1 | contig 18440 bp, 11 predicted proteins | sample 3174681 | NCBI WGS metagenome assembly SXGS01 (sample SAMN11356861, study PRJNA531348) | freshwater metagenome | isolation source: freshwater sample F1-80 | place: China: Fuxian Lake, Yuxi | collected 2017-12-25 | reverse complement strand
GCGCGGCCCCCTACATCCGCGGCCGACGTGTCACAGGCGCAGACGCAGGCGGTCGTCTTCAAAGACTGGATGGTGCGCGGCGGTGCGGAGATGCTCCTCGTGCTGCGCGCCGTGGTGGTGATCTACTTTCACCTTGTGATGGTGCTGTCGATCGCAACCACCTTCTCCCTTTTCATGGCCCCCACGGTGAACTTCGCGGTCACTGCCCTGATCTGGGTGCTGGGCCAGTTCCAGGACGTTCTTTTCGGGTGGGCGGGCAATGGCTTTTTGCAGTGGCCCGTACGGATCTTCTCCTACTTCCTCCCGCACTTTCACGATTTCAACATTATGGGGAGCATCATTCACCCGGCTGCGATGGGGGATTTCCCACACTGGGTGTTCGCGGGGGGCGTGAGCCTGTACGGCTGTCTCTTCTCAGGGGTGGTGCTCCTTATCGGGGTGCTGCTCTTCGATCAGAAGGAGGTGTGAGATGATGACTGCCACCCATCGGCAGAGGGTGTGGATCCTCATGGCCGTCTTCTTTCTGATCAGCATCGGAGCCAGCGAGGCAATTCGCCCGTTCCACCGGCAGTATGTGGATGCGGGGCAGGCGGCTGAGGTGGTGAGCGCCCGGGATGTGGAAGGAAACCAGGGGGTCTTGCGGGGCACGAGCTTCCAGACGCTGGTTCCGACGCTCCTCGGCGTTCGGGAGGTGCTCGCCTCTCTGATGTGGGTTCGAGCGGACGACTACTTCCACCGCGGGGAGTATCGCCCGATCATTTCCATGGTGCGCCAGATCACGACCATTGATCCGCACCAGCTCGATGTGTATGCCACCGGCGCCTGGCACATGGCCTACAACTTCATGGACAAGCGCCTGATTGCCGATGGCGTCAAGTTCCTCGAAGAGGGGTCCAAGAACAACGACAACGTGTATGACCTCTACTTCGAGTTGGGGTACATGCATTACGACAAGACAAAAGACTTCCCCCAGTCGGTGAAGGCGTACCAGTCAGCCAGTACCCGCGGCACTACCATTGCCGGCCGTTCCCGGCCGCCGTCCTATGTGCGGCACCAACTGGCCCACGCCATTGAAAAGATGGGGGACATTGATCGGTGCATCATCCAGTGGCGGGATAACCTCCGGGTGGCGGATGAACTCCGCGCCAGGGGAGAAACCGAACTGGGGGCTGCGGGCGTCAACACCTCGGCCGCCCGGCACAACCTCTACATCAACGAGCGCCGGCTCAACGAGCGCCTCGCCGCGATGGCGGAGCGTGCCGGAGACGCAGCCACCGCACTCAAGCACTGGAGCGGCAACGTCCAGTTGGCGAATGCCTGGCTGAAAGACGAGCCCGGTCACACCGCGATGATGGCGGACCTCCAGAAGGCCAACCTCGAAGTGAGTCGGTTGCGCGGCGGCAAGCTGCGACCGGTGGATCCGACCAACGTAGCAGTGGACTTCAAGATCACCCGGATGGCGCCCAAAAAGTTGCTCGTCGAAGGGACCATCAACGTCCTCCATCTCTCTCGAATCCTGGTCCGGATCGCCGACAAGGACTATGACAAGCGGGTCGAGAAGGGCTTCGACTTCAAAATGAGCAATTGCACGCTGGAATACGATGCCGTGTCGTGCCAGCGGGGCAAGTTCCGCCGCGAGTTCGATCTGAACAAGGACCCTGCCGATATGGGTCGGGAGGCGACCGAGGTCTATCCGCTCAAGGCGGATGAATACGAGGTGAGCTTCACCTACAACCCTCGAGCTCAGGCGGTGTTCATTCAGGACCGCTACGGCTGGAACGGGGAGGGGCTCACTGCTCCGTCCGGTGATCTGGTTGAGGACACCACCCGCATGGGTGTGATCGAAGGGAAGCGCTACCCACTGCGTCTCGTCCGCAAGAGCATCATCTTGAAGCGCGAAGACATCGTGGGCGGCGGCAAGAAGCAGTTGTATCCGCCTGCCCCCGGCGCCTGATCCGGCGTGCGGGGACACACCGGACCGGGGCGGGGTAGTTCTACCCCGCCCCGGCCTATCTTGTGATACCTGCTCCTACTCCGGTTTCCGCAACTGCGGCGGCAGGCCCAGCCCGAAACGTCCTGCCAGCAGTGCCATGTCCCGGAAGTCTTTCTCAACTGGGACATAGCCGTGCGCGTGGCAAAAAATCTGCACCGCGGGGGAGAGGCAACGTACTCGGAGTGCTCCGACGTACCCTTGCCCCTCAAATCCCTCAGCAGGATAGATCCACTCGGCTCCGTTCTGCATCCGGTACACGCCGTTCCCCTCTGCGTCGAACGTGACGGCGTGGACATCTACTTCCAGCCCGGCTCCATCCGCGAGCACAAACGAGTGCGGTGGGCTTCCTTCCCGGACTGTGAACCCCCTGCCGGTCAGGACCGCCTCCAGGCGTGGGACGTCCGGGATAGTCACGACGAGGTCCACATCCCGGTGCCGGCGCGTCTGTTCGTGCAGAAGTGCGTCCACGCCCCACCCACCATCCAGCCACAAGGGGATGCCGGCGGAATCGCACCGGCGAAGCAAGTCGGTCAGTGCGGCGAGGGTCATCTCCGGATCCGCTTCGCCCTTCCTGACAGTGAGTTCCCGTCGCCGCAGCCGTTGCACTGCCTGCCGTTCCCGGCGCGCCCGGAGCTTTCGAGCATCTTCCAGGTCCCCGCCTTGAAGAAACCGTTCCTCGTACTCTGCCAGGAGTGCTGGCGCACGCAACATCTCTGCAACTCGACCTGCCCACTGCTCCACACGCCGGTCATCGAAACGGCAGCCGCCGTACTTCCACACCAGGATGTGGCGTCCGTGCTGCGCTGCGTATTCGTCCGCGGAGAGGCCCCCCGCCATCAGTGCGCGGACGAGCGTGTCATCCCGATCAGTAGCCCGGTGCTGCGCCTCAAACCACTCCGAAGTCGTGCGGTCACAACGACTCCTCACCTCACCCTCCGCCAACCAATCGTCCGCAGTACGACCCTGGCTGTCTTCCAACGTCAGGTCTGCCCCCGCTGCCTCCAGTAAGGCGACGACCACACCGGCATCAGCGCGTGCAGCAAGGATCGCGGGAGAGCACCAGTCAGCCGTGAGCCCGTTGACCGGTGCGCCATGTGCCAGCAACGCTTGGACGATGTTCAGATGCCCTCCTCCGGCCGCAAAGTGCAGGGCGGTGCGTCCATCGGGGTGCACCAGCCGGACATTTGCCCCCGCATCGAGCAGCAGGCGCACGACCGGCAGGTGCCCTTCTCGCGCAGCCAGCATCAGCGGAGAATAGTGGTGAACACTCATTGCGTTCCCATCCTCCCCGCGTGCCAGACAAACGGCGACCTCGTCGAGCGCGCCAAGACGCGCGGCCCGATGAAGATGGCTCATGTGCTTCGCCTCAAGTCGCCGGGTGGGCTTGTTTCGCCCGGTGAGTGCGCATTCCTCTCCCGCGCTGCCTCCCGCCATTCGAGGGTTCGTCCGCCTGCATACAGACTGCACGGGCGACTTGGGCAATGTTCCGGCGCGCCGGATCCACATCGGAGCGGTTTGTGATCGGCCTGAACCGTTGAATCACTCGGTGTCCTTGACAAACCCATAGTAGCGCCCCATCCAGTACGCATGCAGGAAGTCAGCGGCCCCCGTTTCCTGCTCGGGCCAGATGTGCAGTTCTGCCCAGGTGCGTCCGTCCCGGGTGATGTAGCAGCCGGCGGGTCCGCCGGCAATGACGCCGTGGGGGGTGGTGAAAACGTAGTGCGCGATGGGCAGTCGCCAGCCGGTCATGGCAGGCGCCGCGGTGCGTCCTCCGTCATCCGATCGCTCCAGTTGCTCGTTTTGGCCGACGCGGAAAGAGAGGCCGGACAAACTCGACGTGGAAACCGCTACGGCCTGACGGGTGCCTTCGACGCCGGTGGCAGGGGCGCCGGCGGGCTGCACCCAGGTGTTGAACCGAGGTGTGGGAAACGCTGGGGGGTGTTCCCCGGTCGGCAATTCCCGCCAGCTTGCACCCCCATCTCGCGTGACGACGGAGCCGCGATCCGTTCGGGCGTACACGACAAACGTGCGCCGATCTGAGGGCACGAACGCCTGCACTCGGGCGCCCATCAGCCCAGAGTTCATCTCTTCCCACCGCACGCCGCTATCCAGCGTGCGGTAGAGGCGGCCGGCGCCATCGAGCGCCCAGGCCACCAGCGGATCGTCGCAGGAGGGCTGGTAGGAGAGCAGGTTCGGCTTCAGCCACCCATCGAGCTGGTAGGGGTTCCCTTTCCACTCGTATTCGTTGTCCTTGGGCCGCCGGTCAATACGGAGTGGGTGTGCACTCTGTTTGGAGCCGAACCGATCCGCAAAAGAATTGCGTTCGATGCTCGTATCCCGAGAATTCATCACGGGCCGGAAGACCCGATCCACAGGGAAGTGGCGGAGCGTCTCCACTGCCCGCCGAAGCCCCTCCTCACTGTGTGGCGTCGTTTCGGTAGCAATCGTCGTTACCCCGGGCTGCTTCGGTGCGCGATACTCCGGCAACAGGGCGGCGGACATGAAAGAAAACAGTGAGTTCCCCTCCATCCAGTTCATGTCCCACAGATCCTGCACCCACCCGCGGTAGACGGAGAGCAGGGACGGGTCTCGCTCGTACCGGATCAGGTTGTACAGTGCTTCGTAACTCTGCCCTTCGCTGGAGTGGTTCACCCGCGCCAGACGTTCAAGGGAGAACGGCCCAGAGTTCCGGAGGCGGTCCGGGTTGCTCCGGAAGCGGGCGATCACTGTGTCATAGAGTGCGCGGTAGCGCGGGTTTCCGGTGATATGGTCTGCGATCAGAAGATCGGGCAACAGCATCAGACTGGACCGCAGCCCCGGCCGCCAGGGTTGATCCTGCTGGCCGGTGCGGGTCAGTAGGGCCCCGTACACCTTCTTGTAGTACTCATCGCGGGCCGGATCGGGATCAATACCCACATGTCCGTACTGGGTGACCTCACCGTCCACATCTATGATGCGGCAGTGATTGGCCAGCAAGTGGTTCATCAGCCGGTCCACGTCATAGGCGATGAAGCGCTTCTGCGACTCGGTGGCGGCGAGATCGAAGTAGATCGCGTAACCGTACAAGACCGCGTTGAGGTTGTCCACACTGACGTCGCCGTACCATCGGTAGTCGGCGTACTTTTCCTGACCCTGATGCCACTCCTTCGAGTCTGCTCCGCTGCGCTCCCAGTCCTGCACAGGTCCGTGACCGCGCACGTAGCCCCGGGCGAGCAACCCCGGCTTCCCGGTCACTTCCTGTAGTTGCCGGAGGCCCTGGAGCAGTTCCTGTGCGTGACGCCGCACTGACGGATCCCGGGTCGCTGCATACCAGTACCCTACGCCGGCGAGATACCGCCCCGTCCATACGCCGGCGTGGATGACGTTCCCCGGCTCGTTTACGGTGTGCGGCAACTTCGTGCCCGCGGGTACGCTCGGAACGATGGAGACGTAAAGTCCTTCAAGCAGGTGCTTGTCCACCAAGTCACGGTGGAAGTACCGTGCCTTCTCCCGCATTGAGGCGGTATCACTCGGAGGGCGTAATTCAGCCCTGCCAACGGCCCCCATCCCCAGGAACAGGGTCAGCAGAAGGGATAGGTAGGGGGAGGGAAGCCTGCTGGTGACCGCCCAGTGACGGGTAGTAGGGGGTTGCATAGGGGTGTATCTCGGCGTAGGGCGCGCGTGTAAGGGCTGAGGTGTGACTCCGCTAGACTCAAGTGTCAGGCTTCGCCACAGGTGGGCAGGAACCCTTCCTCGCTTAGTAGGTCAGATGTGGCCACTCGCCGGGCCGGTTGTCGCAGCAAAAAGAGTCGAAGGGGGTGATGTTGCCGGCGAAGTCCGGCTGCCGACGATATGAATCAGAGATTGCTGCTTCCAGACCCCTGCGCACTGATGGACCCTACACCGTTCCCTGAAACGACCACGGCCCGGATGGACCACGACCAACTCTTCAAGCGGCTGTTTGAAGCTTTCCTGCAGGAGTTTTTCACCCTGCTGCGGCCGGAGATTGCGGCCCGTCTCGACTTTTCTCAAGTCCGCTTTCACTCCCAGGAGGTCTTCACCGATATCCCGCACGGTGATCGCAACCTGCTGGACGTGGTCGCCGAGTTGGGATCGGCGGCGACCGGCGGGCGGGTCGTCATCCTCCATGCGGAGGTCGAGTACGACCGCCGCATCAGGCTGCTCGAAGAGATGTTTGACATCTACGGGTGGCTGCGGAAGCGGTTTCGGCGGCCCGTCCTTCCGTTCGCCCTCTACCTGACCGGTAGAGCCGACGGCCGCAGTGAAGAGGTCTACACGGAAGGGGTGGACGACTACGAGATTATCCGGTTTCGCTTTCCGTGCATTGCCCTCCCGGCCCTGAATGGGCTAAAGTACCGAGAAGATCCGAACCCATTAGGCCCGGCTCTGGCAGCGCTGATGGACCGCGGTGGCGAAGCGCGGGTGCAGCACAAAGCATACTGCCTGCGTGGGGTGGCTCGTGCCGAGGTGAGCGATTCCGGGCGGGTGTTGTTGCAGCATGTCGTCGAGACATATCTGCCACTGGGTGAAGCCGAACAGAAGGAGTTTGCAGCAATGATTGCGGCCCCCCCGTTTCACGAAGTTCAGGAACTGCTCAGCCCGTACGAAATGCGTGGGATTGAGCGTGGCATCGAGCGTGGCATCGAGCGTGGCATCGAGTGTGGGGAAGAGAGAGCGGCCCGCCGCCTTCTCCTACAGGTGCTTCGGAAGAAGTTCGGTGGGCTCACCGACGCGCAGGTAGCACGGATTGAGATGGCCGACGCTGCCTGGTGCGAGAAGCGGCTGCTCCAGGCGGTGGAGTGGCAGTCTCCATCAGAGTTGGATCTCGCCTAGTCAACGGTCCCCGGGGAGGCTTCCCGGAGGTGGTGCGCGCGCCGTGGGTGGGCAGCGGGCCCGGCGCCGGCAACACCGCTGGTCTTGCAATCTCAGCGACGGAGTCGGGCGCGGGCATCCACGGCGGCTGCCAGGAGGATGATGGCGCCGCGGATCACGAGCCGCCAGTTGGGCGACACCACATCCCCGACCATCTGCAGGCCGTTGTCAATCACCCCGAGGGTAAGCACGCCCAGGAGGACCTGGCTCGCACTGCCGATCCCGCCGCCGAGGGCGATGCCCCCGATGATGCAGCTCGCCAGACTCTCCAGCTCATACCCCTGGCCCGCGACGGGGCTGGCCTGCCCGGCTCGGGCAATCACTACCTGGCCGGCGGCAGCAGCGAGCAGTCCCGAGAGGACATAGGTCATTCCCTTCAAGCGCACCGTATCGAGGCCCGCCAGCCGGCAGGCTTCCTCATTCCCACCAAGAGTGTAGACGTGCTGTCCGAACGGGAGCAGGTTGAGGGTGAACCAGAGGAGTGCTGCAAGCGCCAGGAATAGGAGCGAGGCGTAGGAGAAGCCGGCCAACTGTCCGAACGAGAGCTGCCGGAACACATCTCCCTGTGGGCCCAGCGAGAGGGGCTGGTTATTGGTGAAAACGTTGGTTGCCCCGAAAAAAGTGATTTGGGTACCCAGCGTGGCAACGAACGGGTTCATCCCCACCCGAGCCACAAGGAACCCGTTCGCCAGGCCCATTGCTGCGCCGCTGACGAGGCCGAGCGCCACCGCCACGGGAATCGGCAGCCCCGAGGCGCTCATCAGGCTTGCGGTGACCGCGCCGGAAAAGCTGGCGATGGCGCCCTGGGAGAGGTCGAAGCCGCCGCCGATCAGCGGGAAAGATTGCCCCACGGCGAGAATGCCGAAGATCGCCACCGCGTTCAGGATGTTGAAGAAGTTTTCCGGACTGAAGAAGCGCGGGCGGCTGACTCCAAAGATCGCGCACAGGAGCGCGAGCGCCAGGATGCCCGTGTAGGGACGGAGGCGCGCGAGTCCGTGCCGTGCCCCGGCGGGGCGCGCACTCTCGGCAGCCACCGGGGTTCCGTCTTCATTGGGGGCGGTCATGCGGCGGCCCCCAGCAGTGCGCCCATCAGCGCCCCCTCGGTGACGGCATCACGAGCAGCCAGCGTCACCAGCCTCCCCTGACGCATCACGCCGATTCGATCTCCGATCCGCATTGCTTCGAGAAGGTCAGGCGTGGCGACCATCACGGCGGCGCCTCGCGCTGCAAGTTGCCGGATGAGTGTGTAGAGTTCCTCGCGTGCTCCCACATCCACACCGCGTGTTGGTTCATCGAAGAGGTACACCTGCCCGGTGCGCTCTGCCGCACGCCCCACTACGACCTTTTGCTGGTTGCCGCCGGACAGGAGACGGATTTCCTGTGCAGGACTCGCGCACCGGACGCCGTACTTCCGGACACGCTCCGCCGCTGCCCGGCGCACTGCGCTCAGTTGCAGCACTCCGGCCCGCTGCCACCGTTCCAGGTCCGCGAACGTGAGATTGACTCCGACGCTGAGTCCCGCCGCGATGCCGAGATTCTTGCGATCTCCCGGCGCGAGCAGCACGCCCGCCTGCACCGCCTCCCGCACGGTGCGCCAGCGCACCCGGCGGCCCCCCAGGAGCACCGTCCCCTGCCGGAACGGCCGCGCTCCCCCCAGTGCCCAGCACAGCTCGGTCTGCCCTGCCCCCGCCGCGCCCGCCAGTGCCAGGATCTCCCCGCGCCGCAGAGCCAGGGATACGTCATGAAACCCAACGCCCGTGAGGTCCTCCAGTTCCAGTAGAGGTGCACCGGCTTCCGCCGGCGGGCGTGTCTCCAGCCGAACCTCCCCCCCGACCATTGCGCGCACGAGTTCGGCTTCCGTCACCTCGCCGCGGGCCCAGGGTGCTACGTTCGCGCCGTCCCGCAAGACCGTGATCCGGTCGGCGATGGAGAAGACCTCCTCCAGGTGATGGGAGATGTAGATCAGGCCAAGCCCCCGCTCACGCAGTTCCCCCATGTGCGCAAACAGCCGCTCGGTTTCGCGGCGGGACAGTGCTGCTGTCGGTTCGTCGAGCACCAGGATGCGGGCCCGCCGGTGAAGCGCCTTCGCGATTTCGACAAGTTGGGCGCCGGCAGTATTCAACTCTCGCACGTACTGCCCGGCGTCCAGCGGAAAACCCAGGGCATCCAGGTGCCGTCGCCCCTCCTCGACCAGCGCGCGCCGGTCGAGGAGGCGGAGGAACCCAAGCGCCCGTCGGGTCGGCTCCTGACCAAGCAGCAAGTTTTCTGCGACGGTAAACTCCGGGACGAGCGCGAACTCCTGATAGATCACGCCGATCCCCAGGCGCAGCGCGTCCTGGGGCGTTCGGATGCTGACTGGCGCTCCCTCAATGCGGATCTCGCCGGCATCCCGCACATACGCGCCTGCCAGGATTTTGATCAGGGTGGACTTCCCTGCCCCGTTCGCTCCCACGAGAGCGTGAATCTCGCCTGGTCGAAGGTCGAAGCTTACCCTGCGAAGAACGGGAGCGCCCGCAAAGGACTTTTCGATCTGTTGGAGCTGGAGGAGTGACATAGTGCGCCGGAGAACTCCGGCTCGTTCGCCAGTTGACCACACTGTTCCTCCCACGTGTAAGGGGTCGGGAAGGGTCAGGTGCGGTGTGAAGGCTTGTAATCGAGATCATTTGTGCTACAAGAAAATCGTTGCCACTGGAAGACCCTTTTCCAACAGGAGTCCGTCCTATGTTCCCATGCGATGCTCCACCAAGCGAATTCGAGTTCCTCATCCGCCGAGCCGAGGGCAGGTCCTGCTATTTTGAGTGGTCCGGTGGAAAGCTGCAGTGGTACCACGAGTCGGTATCGGGGCTGGCTCCGTTGGAGTGCCGTCCACCCGGCGCGGCGTGGCAGCAGTTCTGGGAAGCGGTGGAGGGGGCGAGCACGTGGGACTGGGAGAAGGTCTATGCGATGCAAGGGGATGAGGTGCCGGAAGTGGAGGCCTGGCGCCTGCATCTGGTGCGAGGAGCGCAGAGGGTGACCAGTCGGGGGGGCAGGGCGCACGCCGGGGAGCCGTTGCCGCCGTCACCAAGGGGCCTGGCGCTCCTCATAGATGCAGTGCAGCGGTTGGTGGGAGGCTGAGGCAGTGCCTCCGGGGAGAGAACGGCTGGTGTCGCTTGAGGCGCTGGGCCTTGCGCCGGACGTGGCTGAGCGTCTCCCGGATGGCCTGCGGCGGCAGGTGCTGCGCTTCCTGCTGCGCTGGCAGCCGGCCGGCAGTACTGCTGGGGGAATGGTAGGGGTACTGCCCCAAACGGACGCGGGTCCGCGTGACACCTACGATCGCTGTCGCGTTCTGGTGGCGGCGGGGGAGCTGGGGCGGGCTCGGAATCTCGCCCGGGAACTGGTCAACCGTCCCGACGCAGGGCCGTGGGGCAACCGCGCGGTGGGCGAGGTGTTCCTGGCGCTGGAACGTCCGGATCGCGCGGACGAGCGATTTCGTGCGGGGGATGATCCGGTTGGGCGTGCCCGGGCCTGGCTTCTGCTCGGGCGTCCGGACCGCGCCGTCGAATTCCTTCGGGGCGCGGACGACCAGGACCCGCTCGTTCTGCGGGTGCGCGCTGAGGCGCTGCGGCGTCTGGGGGACCAGTGTCCCGTCGCCCACGCGGATCTGGGCAGCCTCTATGAAGAGGAACTCTTTGAGCTCCAGCAGGCCCTGGACACCGCTCCGGAGGAACTCGCAGAGGAGCGCTCAGGAGCTTTGCCCCAGAACCCGAAGGAGTTGCAGGCGGAGGTGGATCGGGTATTCGGCTACGACACGCTCCGGCCCGGTCAGGAAGACATCATCCTGCCCCTCCTGCGCGGCGAGTCTGTGTTGGGGTTGATGCCAACCGGAGCGGGCAAGTCTCTCTGTTTCCAGCTTCCGGCGGCGCTACTTCCGGGCGCCACGCTGGTGCTCTCCCCGCTCATTGCGTTGATGAAGGATCAGGTCGAAGGGTTACCGCCCCGACTCTATCGTCGGGCGCTGGTGCTGCACGGGCAGTTGGAGCCCGGCGAGGCCGCCCGCCGGCAGGCCGCAATCGCGCGTGGCGACGGATCCCTGATCTATGCGGCCCCGGAACGGCTGCGTTCGCCGGCATTTGTGCGGGCGCTGCAGCGGCGCAGTGTTTCGCTTCTGGTGGTGGACGAGGCGCACTGCGTGTCGCTCTGGGGCCACGATTTTCGCCCTGACTACCTTTTCATTCGTCAGGCGCATCAGGACCTTGGGAGACCGGTCGTCCTGGCGCTGACCGCGACCGCGACACCGGAAATGCAGCAGGATATCGGCCGCCAACTGGACGTCCGTTTTCGGGTCGTGAATCTAGGCACGTTCCGGCCCAATCTGCACTTCTCCGTGAGTCGCGCGCAGAGCGATGTAGAGCGCCAGGACCGTCTGGTGCGGCTGCTCCAGGAAGAACGCGGCGCGGCGATTGTTTATGTAGATCGCCGGAAACGGGCCGAAGAGCTGGCTGAGCGGCTGCATACCGACGGCGTATTGGCCGCAGCCTACCACGCAGGTCTCGATCGGGCCCGCCGGGAGCTTGCCCAGGATCGGTTCATGCGCGGGGACCTGCGGGTCATTGTCGCCACGATTGCGTTCGGCATGGGCGTGGACAAGTCAGACGTGCGGCTGGTCGCGCACTACACGCTGCCGCGCAGCCTGGAGGCCTACTATCAGGAAGCCGGCCGCGCTGGACGTGACGGGCTGCCCGCGCGGTGCGTGCTGCTGTACACTGCGTACGATCTGGAAGTCTGTGCGCGGCGCGGAGAGCAGGACCGGCTCCGCAGCGCGGAAGTGCTGCGGCTGCATGATCTGCTCCGGGAGTACCTGGCAACCGATGGGGGGCCACTTCCACTGGACAAGTTGGAGCGTGCCTCCGGCATGGATTCGGTCCGGCTGCGCGTGGGAATCAGCTTGCTCGAACAACTCGGGCTGGTGCGGCGGAGCTACGATGTGCCGGGGACGATCTGGCTTGCGCAGCAACGGCACCGCAACATCGGCGAAGCGCCGCCGGAGACCCCCGCCGGCTCCGCCCGGCATGCGCTGGCAAACCTCGGCTGCGCAGATGGGAATGCCCGGACGCTTCCTGCGGGGCGTGTCGCGGCCGTGCTCGGCCTGCCTCTGCCGGAGCTGGAGATGGTGTTGCACCAGTGGGAAGAGGCAGGCTGGATTCGGTTCCGATCCAGTGGTCGCGGTCCGGGACTGGTCCTCACCAGCGATCGTCACCGTTTGGAGCAGCTCCTTCCGGAAGCCCTGGCGAGCCTTGCAGAGCGCGACGAACACCGCGTACGAGCGCTGCTCGGATACGTAGAGGCTATGGCGTGCCGCCAGGCCATCATCAGCAGCTATTTCGGCCGCACGCTCTCGAAACCGTGCGGGGTCTGTGATCGCTGTGAGCAGAGCCCGCGAGTAGCGGAATCCGGGCCTCGTGTCTACGCCGCACCCGGCAGGAAGGCTTCTGAACCCAGTGACTCCACGCCCGGTCTGGAAGCGGGCGTGGCGCTCTCCGCGCTTGAGGCCTCGGTTCTTGAACGGCTCCGTACCTGGAGACGTGCTCAGGCGCGTCAGGAAGGAGTCCCTGAGTATGCGATCCTCTCCGATCGTGCGCTTCTTGGCATCGCGCGGCGCCAGCCGCGAACGCTCCCGGCTTTAGCGGAGCTGACTGGGATCAGTCGGTCACGTCTCCGGCGATACGGGGACGTGATCCTCCAGACGGTGCGGATAGGGTAGGGGAGTCAGGGGTTGTGAGCCCGCCCGGCATCCGGATAGGGGTGCTCCTCCCCGGCATAGGGGACAGAGCTGTCGCGCAATGTCGGCCTATTCTGGTTATCTGGGTGGGCGCAATAAAAAAACCCCGGAGCGGTCCTCCGCAACTACTCCGGGGAGAGCAGTAGAACACTGCCTGTGGCTAATTGTGGGAGAACAGCCAGGCATCCGGTGTGATCCGGGTCATAGCCGGCAGGTGGGCTATCACATTGTCATGGCCCCATGCTCTTGCGGATCTCACAGGCGCCGCCGGATGCTCGCGGAAAACCAGGGTCCACGGTCTCGAGCTGCGGGGCCGGTTACCTGCCACCACCACCACGAAAGATCGGAGTAGGTGGGCCCGCGCACCGACAGGACCGCGCTGCGAACTTCCCACACCCTGCCATCTCGCCGCGCGAGGAAACGCCGCCACACGCCGTGCGTGACCGTGTCATCTCCGTCCTGCCCAAACTCTGCCGGCCCCGGAGCGAGCGCCAGAACGGGCGCCAGTGGCTCAACTTCGTAGCCGTGCGCCCGGTAGCAGTCTTCCACGGGGTGCAGCCCCCGGCTTGCTGCATGCGGGAGCCAACGCAGCAGCAACTCTGAACCATCTCTCATTGCGAAGCGAGCGATCGCATCGTCCGTTACCCACATTCGGTCCATGGGCGTCGGGGGGAGTGCGCGCAGGGGAGCACCCAGCCATCGTGCCGGCCACCGAGGCGCCTGCCCTGCCATGCGGGCCTCCTTCTCCGGTTGGAACGGGGCAACCGCGGCCAGCACGCAAAGCACGACGATCCACCCAGGCGCCAGTCTGCCGGACAGCGAGATCCGACCATGCCTCCGACAAGGCCCGCCTGCGGGGGCGCAGGGGAGCGGTAGGGCCACCGCGCCCGCATCCGATCCGGGGATTGGTTCCGGCGACTCGCCGGAACCAATCCCCGGGAAGCGCAGCGAGAGTACAAGTAAGCCCCACGCGACAGATACCAGCAGGCCCAGCAGTTCGTGCATCACCGGCTCGGGGAGCCCGCCGGACGGGCTTCCAACGCGAATCCAAAGGGCGAGTGCAGCAGCTCTCAGGACGTTGGCTGGAAGGGCCAGCCCCACGGCGGATGCGACCAGAAGCAGCGTTCCGACCGGACTCCAGCGACGAGCCGTTGCCACGATGGCGGCGCACGTGCCCGCGGTCCAGATGCCATGCACGCCCGAGCAGGGTGCATCCACGTTCACGAGCACGCCAGCCACCCGCAGCGACGTTCCCTGCACCTCCACGGGCACCGAGCACAGGCTCAGCCAGAATGCCGTGAGAGGGGTTGTGAGGGCTCGGAGGGGCCCGCCCAGGAAGAAAGCAAGGGACTCCGTGGATGGCGCTGCGAGTACCACCAACAGCGCCAACCCGGACCGTTCCTGCCAGCGGATGCCGCTCAGCGGGAACGCCGTGAGCACCACCGCCAGGAGGCCCAGCACCGCCCGCACAAGCGCGGGCGCCAGGGGGTACGAGGCGGCATATAGCCCCAGCACGAGGGCCAGCGTCCAGTGCCACTGAGTCGGCCCCTGTTGCCTGCCCCATTGCTCACGTGCAAGCCAGACGCCCCAGCACCCCGTCCCCAGCAGAACCCAGACTCCGGTCGGGTCGCATTGTCGAAGTACGCTCCGGTAGGCGAGGTACGCCCAGACCGGCCACACCGCGACCACAACGGCCAGCCCAACCCCGAGTTGACCGAGGGCGGAGAGGGCGCCAGCCCTGACTGACCCCCCACGAAAAGCCGCATCCAGTGGGGCGGCGACACGGGGTCGAGGCGGACTGCTGTTCGTTTGGAGTAGGTGGTTCCGCACAGGGGCGCCTCCTGGTATCTTCTGCTCCACCCCTATCTACCCCGCACAAGGCCTGACAGAGCTTTCCTGTGACTCCGAGTCTCTCGGTTCAGCAGGCGCCACTCTCACACACTGGAGTCGAAGGCGGTGCCCCTTCGCGAGTCGCCGCAACCCCGCTGCCACTCCTCCCGCGCCCAGTAGGGCCAGCAGGCCGGGTTCGGGGACACTCGGAATGGCATCCTCGTTCACCGAGTTACTCAATCCGAACGCCTCGTACTGTTCCCTCCGTTCCAGCACTACGGCCCCGGTGTAAGGGGTTACCAGCCGATGCCCGACTCCGAGACGGGTCCAGTCATTTGCCTGGGTGCCCACCGCCTGTCGTTGATACCAGTGAGCCTGGATCTGGGCTGCAAGCGCCAGGCGGAACGACCGTGATGTGGGACTGCCGTGGGGGACGGAGCCGGTTCCCGATGCAGTGCAGACCCCGTTGATCGGGGGCCAGTGCCCCCCCAAAGGCACGCTGCCGGGCGGGATGACGGTGGCGGGCTGCGGCGGTGGAATGGCTGCAATGTGGGCCAGCCGAACCGCAGCAAGCCAGGTGTCCCGGCCCTCTCGCAGGCTGAGCGCGTGAACTGCCCGGTGCGAGGAAAGGGCTCGCAGCAGCGCGTCCGGACCTGGGCGACAGAGCACACCGGCAATAGGAATGCGCTCGCCCGAGGCTTCCAGCGCCTGGTCGAGTGTACCTGCCGTTTCCAACTCCGGGGGATTCGGTCCATGCACCCACAGCACTGCCGCAGGACGGTTCGATCGGAGTGCCAGGTCCCAGGCGCGCTGGAGAATCGGCTCGGACTCCAGTCCCCCCTCACACGGACGATTCGCGATCCGAGTAATCTCGCGAGCGGCAGCCGGCGCGTCGAGCCACCGGGAGACCGGCGGTGTGTTAGTTAGGGCAACTTCTCGCGCATCCAGTACGAGGAAGCGGGACCGTGGGTAGCGGGCGAGGGCCGCGCACAGACGTTGCTGTTCAGCCCTCGGGAACGCGCGGGACATGCTGCGCGACCGGTCGAGAAGAACCACCAGGTCCACCGCGTGCGCCGGCCGTGTAAGGGGTTGAAAGGCCCTCACCCACCCCGGTGCCACCTGCGTGCCCACTACCGGGTTCCTCCATCCTTCGACCCGCAGCGAGGGAGGGGCGAGCAGCTCGCGGGGCCCCCCGGCGAGGCGGGCGTCGTAGTGGACGCTGCCTCCCGGCATGGCGCCGGAGTGGGTGAGTTGCCATCCAGCTCCCTCCAGTGTTGGTCCCGACGAACTCCCGGGGGGAGTAGTCCACCCGGCCTGATACCAGAGCGTGTGGCGCACGTTGCCGGGAATGGAGAAGTTGACGTGTTGGAGGGCTGGGGGAGTGAGTGCCAGGTAGGGGGCATCAGGGCTCTCCCAGATCACGGGTGAGGACATGCCGATACGTATCTGCATCGTCCCTCTGCGGGGTACGGGGAAGCACTGTACCTGGACACGGTCCGGGGAACGGTACGTGACGAGCAACGGGTCACGCCGTTGAACCACCGCGACAGACTGGTAGGCAGCCCTGACCTGCGCCTGCTCCCCGAACGCGGCTGGGTGTTCCTTGCCATCAATCCAGAGGGATGCCTGGTCCACGACGGCTCCATCCGGCAATAACAGCTCGGCGCGGGCCTCCTGGTCCGCATCGGAGTCGTTGCGGAAAACGAGAGTCCAGCGACTGTAGGCGGTCTCTGTAGTCGGGTCCAGCACTCCCTCGATAGTAGAGGTGGTGAGACTGAGTCCGGGAAGTGCTGTGCCGACCAGTTCTCCGCCCCTCTCGCTCTCAACTGGATCCCGTTCGATCAGACCGGATGCGTTTCGCACACGCGCGGAGGGCGGCGACTGGGTGTAGGGCTCCCCGGTCGTGAGGTAGTAGAGCCGCCGGGCGTCTGCGCTGCCCGGCGCGGGTCGAGGCGAAACAGTGAGTTGCCCGATCCAGACCCACAGCGGGGGGCGAGCTGTGAAGCACAGATCATGGAGATAGGGCTCAGCGCGTAGGAAGCGAACAAGGCCGACTCCGGCCTCACGGTTGTCAGGGGTAGTCAGGGCCCACCCGATGGCCATGCCGCTCGTCAGTGGGTGCGCCGCCACGAGGAGCGGGCCCGCCGCCGCACAAACATAGATGCCTATTCGGAGGCGGGGATTCGGCGCCAGACCCATCGCCCGGCGCCGATCGCGCAGCCGGTTGCTCTGACCCCAGAGCAGTCCCAGGTTGAGGAAGGGACTCCAGGGGAAGATGCCCACGCCGATGACCAGTGCGACCACCGCGATCGGGAGTATCGGCGCAAACATGGCAGCGTAGAGTCCGGCGATCCCGAGCGCGAGGGCGGTTCCCAGTGTGGCCGATACCATCAGGCGACGTCCACTGGTGTTCGGGAGAAATCGCCCGCCTTCGCCGCGCAGTGGACCGTGGCCCGGGGTAGTCCGGGCCAGCACCCGCTCGTTGATCACGAGCATCACGGGAAGGAAGAGGTACGCAGCCCAGGCAATCGGGTCGGGCAGTGGGTCGAAGAAGAATTGCGCGCAAACGTGGGACCACGCTTCCACAGCAAGGGCGCCGGCGCTGAGCAACACCGAGACGATGACCCAACCTGGCAGGCGGGTCGAGGCGTGCGAAGTGTTCATAGGAGTTATGCTTTGTGAAACAGAGTGCTTTTGATCGTAGTGTATCGTCCCGCGCAGCACTCGTCAACCTTGCCCAGCCGGACACACCGACCCTTTTCCGGTACAATGGAAGTGGCCGAAGTCGCCGCCTTGACGGCGGCGGATTCAGCCCGGTGAGGCGCGCGGCATCGCGCCGCGTAGCTGTCGGGGTACGTCCTGCTGGACGCCCGTCTTTCCGACGGCCCGCCGAGCACTGAGAGAGGCTATGAAGAGCACATCGCGACTGGTTCGACGCCTGGCGCCGACGTTGGCCCTGGTGGGTCTGGCGGCGGCATGTTTCCCCCTTTCGGCCGGGGCCCAGGGGGGCTCTCAGCCGGGAAGCGCCCCCCCACGATTTTCCAGCAGCACCGTTCCCGGCAGCATGGGCATACCGCAGCCCGAGCCGCGAATTACGCTGACGCTGCCCGTGAAGCGAACTCTGGCGCGAGTTCTCCACGAGGTGTTCAAGCAGGCGTCCGGGTACGAGTACCGGGTTGCAGTTCCCTCCGAGGGATTGTACGCTGCCGACTTCAAAGACGAGCCACTGTCGCAGGTCCTGCGGAAGGTGGCGGCGCAGGCGCCCGGCGCCGAACCGCTCGTCTTCGGATTCCAGCGCAACTTGATCGGCGGTGGCGGAACCTATGTCTTTCACCGCGAATATATGGAAGTGGGCCTCATCCAGGGTGAGCCGCGGGTCAGTGTTGCAAACGCACGGCTGACCCAGGTGCTGCCCGAGATCTTCAAGGTGTTGAAGGTGCCTTACCGCATCGAGAAGGACGTGCCTCCGGTGCTGGTGTCCCTCCAGTTGCGCCCGACGAATTGGGATCAGGTGCTGCCCCAGTTGATGTTGGAAGCGCACCGGGTCGAGCCGGGTCTCGGGTATAGCAGAGACGGGGATACCTATGTGATCCATCTCCATAAGAGCCCGACCGGGATCAGCGCAACCGGGCAGCCGGTCCCGGGTTTCAACGGACGCCGCACGAATATTGCGGTGGTCAACACGCCGCTGCGGGATGCGGTTGCCCAGTTGCTCCGGGGCTCTACCTGGAAGTACCAGGTGGCCCGCCCCCTTGAGGAAGTACGGGTGACCTACAGCACCACGAACTACCCGGAGCTCGCCGCACTGGCGCCGGACAAAGCCACCGAGCTATGAGCAAGGCGGGATTGCCCGACATAACGATATATCTTTTCGGTATACTGCTGGTTGAGGTGAGCATGCACGATACCGCAAAGGTCTTCTGGAGTGGACGGTCGCAGGCGGTGCGCCTTCCGATGGAGTTCCGCTTTCAAGGGCAGGAAGTGCGC
>SXGS01086916.1_pt1 | contig 18442 bp, 16 predicted proteins | sample 3174681 | NCBI WGS metagenome assembly SXGS01 (sample SAMN11356861, study PRJNA531348) | freshwater metagenome | isolation source: freshwater sample F1-80 | place: China: Fuxian Lake, Yuxi | collected 2017-12-25 | reverse complement strand
TGATGAGTCAGCCGGAGCGGCCGCGAACTTTGAGAAACCGGACAAAGGGCCGGGAGACCGGCCGCTTTCAAAACTTGCGGAACTTTCACGCGTGTCTGGGGTTGGCTTCTTGCTTTCAGTGCCCTCCGACACCAAGAAACCCGCCGAGACATGGGGGGTGGTGAACGCAGATCAATCCGCCGACTGGGTGAGAACCACGATGGACAGTTTTCGGGCGCTTGGAGAAAGCCTTAAAGCGGGTCCCCTCCAACGCGTGGAGATTGTGGGCTCCGAGCATCATCTCGCGATCGTGCCGCGCGAGGGGATGGATTTATGTGTAGGATTTCATCGATCCTTGTCGATGGAGTTAGCCCGTGAAACTTTAAAATCAATCCTGACGCGATGGGGCTCCTGAATTGGTTCTCAAAGCCGGCCGAACCGGTGCTTTCGCGGTTGCCTACCGGGAGTTTTACTTTCGATTCGGAGGGGCGCATCCTGGCGTCAACGCTCCCGCAGTCGTTTTCGGCGGCGCATATGCGAGGCATTTCGCAATTAATTCTCTCGACGTTCCGGAAAGCGCAGCAGCTGCAAATGCCGTCTGGGGAGTTGATTGCCGAGTATGGATCGTTGAGGCTAACCGCGCGCGAACTGCGTGGCGGGGCCATCGTTTTTTTAAACCCGCGTTCACTGAGTCAGAAATAGAGTGCCAGGCCGGGTCTTGGCATTGGTCAGCGCCATCCTGGATGCAATTTTATGGATAACAAGAAACTGGATCAGTTGATCTTGCAGTTGGAGAGTTACTTGGAGTGTTGGAAGCAATTCAACCATTACGTGAACCTTGCCCGCACCAAGAAGTTCGAGCAGGAAGACGAAAGTCAGTTCCTTGAGGTGAAGAGCGTGATCACCCAGGAGTTGGAGATGATCCTTTCGAGCATTGAAGCGGGCGCCCCGTCCAAGGAGGACGTCCACGCCCTGATCAGCAACGCTCCTTCCATCCGTTTTGTAAGCGAATTAAGCGATGGATCCCTTCGAGCTCTTGAGAATCAGTGGCACAAAGTGTACATCGCCTGGCAATCCATCCTAGGACAGTTGAAAGTGCAACAGAAAGTGTCTCACTCCAAGCCCGCTTGGAGCCGTCTTTTCGGCGGAAAATAAGCCCGGTCGGCAGCCTGCGGGGCGGGAGACTGTTCCCTGCATCTTTTGCTTCGAAACCAGATCCGGGAAACGACGCCGCATCGGCGCATCTCCACCGTGATCTATCTCGGGTTCTCAAGTCATTTGGCGGGAGTTTGCGTCAAGAGGTTGACTTTGCTGATCTTTAGAGTCTTGGCGAGGTCCATGAGGTTCACGATCTTTCCGACTGGAGCTTGAGTGTCGGCTCTCAGGGAGAGGGTGGTGTTTGGATTGCGTCTGATCCGGGCAGTCACCTCTTCCTCCAGCTTTTGCATCGTGATGGGACGCGCCTCCAGATAGAGGAATGGCTCCTTGTTCGCGATCGTGATCACCAAATGCTCTTGAGAGACCCCTTCCTGGCCCGCTTGCTTTGATTCTGGCAATGCCAATTGGATCGCCGGGCGTGTTCTGAAAGAGGTGGACACCATCATAAAGATCAGGAGGACGATGAGGATGTCGATCAGCGAGACGATGATGATCGCGGGGGTTTGTCGTCTTTTGCGGTTGGCGAAACGCATGCGGCGAGTCGAGGTTGAAGCGTCGGGTCCTCGCTGGTTCAGCGATGCCTATAGACCCGTCGAACGAATTCGTCGCAGAGGGTCTCAAGCTCGATGGTCAGCGTCTCAATTTTTTTCGTGAAGTAGCTCCAGGCCACGAGCGATGGAATGGCAATCAGCAGGCCCATGAGCGTCGCGTTGAGCGCGAAGGCGATGCCTTTGGCCAGCGCCTCATTGCTCGCGGCGCTGGCTTTTCCGAAATCTCCAAAGATGGTGATCAGCCCGTGGATCGTGCCCACAAGCCCCAGCAAAGGAGCGATGCCCACCACCACCTCCACGAAGACGAGGCCTCGCTCCATGGACGCGACTTCCTTTCGCGCGCGAATTTGGATGGCATCGACATTTTCCGCGATCGGCCAGTCGAGGTGCGATGCCGCGGCGACCAAAAGCCGGCTTGCGGCCGATGGATGTTGTTCGCACACTTCCTTGAGAACGGGGATGTCGCGCTTGCCCTGGCAATTTTCAACCGCGGATTCCACCGCTTGCGGGACGATTCGCGTCCATCGCAAAGCCCAGGCCCGTTCCAGGATGTAAGTCAATGACACCAGCGAGGTGATCATAAGGAGCCACATGTAAGGGCCGCCAGTTTTAATAAATTCCAGCATAATAGGGAGTTTTGGTCCTGTTTAATTGTAGTAAAAGGTAAAACGCACATCCCGGAAGCCGCTGCTGTAGAGCAACCGCATGTCCGAAGGCCATTTGGCGTAATGCGCGGGATCCTTGACTGCCCGCATGCAGAGCAGCGCCAGCACATCTCCAACGCTCGTTTCAATGACTTTCAAATCCGACACGGAGCCGTCGTATTTGAGTTTAAACTCGAGAATCACTTTGCCGACCCGCTCTCCGGAAAAAGAATTCTCCTCCAATAACTGGAACCAACGTTCTTCGATGGCCTGTATCACCGCCCGATCATACGCGCCAAAAAGCGAGGCCCGCACATCGTGCGCGGCGGTTACCGAGCGCTTCTTGACGCCACCGGCCTGCTTGAATTTTTCACCTCGCAGCTTTGGATTCTGCTCAATTGCCTGGGCGAGCGTCCGAGGCCTTGGAACCCGCTTTGAAGGAGGGGGAGTATTCGGGTTGGGAGGCGTGGCGGGCGCACTCAATGGGGGCGTTTGTGGGGTTAACGGAGGGGAAGGCGTGGTCAAAGCGAGCTCTCCGATCTTAGGCGCTTCCTCGGGCTTTGTTGGGGCAGGGTCGGGAATTGGAGGGCTGGGCGGCTTGGGTTCTGGTTGAACTTGAACTGCCGGCGGTTCCGGAGGCGCTGGAGGCGTGGGCGGCGCAGGTTGGGACCTCTGGTTGTCCGCTAACCGGATGACTTGATCCTGGCTGCCATCCAGCTTGGGCTTTTCGGTTAACTTCAATGGTTCCGGTTCTGGATTCGCTGCGACGGAAGAGTTGTCCGAGTAATATTTTGTGGATTTGGGAGGCTCCACAAGATCCTCTGTTTTGGGTATCTCAACAAACACTGTTGGGTATTCGGGTTCGGGATCTCGTGACTGGTCCTTGAGCTTCGTTGAGTTAGCCAAGAGTTCCTTGAGAGATTCTTCCTGGGAAATAAGGGCCCCGAGGACCCGGTTTCTTCGAGCCCACTCCCATTGCGGGACATAATGGGCTAGCAATCCGAGCAACAGATGAATGAGAACCGAAACGCCCAGAGCCACGAAGAGCGGACGATTCGGTGGCCGGATCAGATGTTTCGAGATGCCGTCAACCATTGCCAGGGGGCAACATGCACGACGCAACGGAGATGGTCAAACTTCGTCGACAGCGGATCGGCATCTGTTTGAAGAAACGGGATCGACGGGCGTGACGCCGTGGTTGGGCGGCATTCAGCAGCCTCCGGGCGGACCTGCCCGACCACGCGGGCCGCCCTGAGTCAAGCGGTTTGTCTGTTCGCCTCGCGGTTTCTTGAACCACCGCGATCATGCGGTCAAAAACTTCGGGGCAGGGCGTCTGGAGTTACCTCCGGCTGAATTGGGAGTTAGCCACTTCGCGGGGAGCATCCGGTTCACGAAAAGTAATTCGAGCTTTCTTAAGGTCGTAAGGGGACATCTGCACGCGGACCTTGTCCCCGGGGCTGATGCGGATGAAATTCTTCCGCATTTTACCGCTGATATGGGCGAGTACTTCGTGCCCGTTGGGGAGGTTGACTCGAAACATCGTGCCGGGCAGGACCTGCATCACTGCGCCCGTCAACTCGATCGGTTCTTCTTTTGCCATTCCGTTAATGGTTATTGAAAAATGCCTGGCCTGGGCCTGGCAGCGACGGGACAATGATCCGGATTCCGACCGAAATCAAGAGGATGTTTCAAGCGTGAAGAATCCGCTTGGATGGCGTCGAGGCAGCCGCTACATTCGTCCCGAATTTGTTTATGAAGACGAAACCCATCGCGGCGCTGTTGGTGACATTGCTTTTTATCAGCGCCCTCATGACCGCGTTTCTCGCGACGCGCTATTTTTTCACGGTTCGTTCGCTCAAGAAAATGCAGATGCAAGTGAACGCGGTCCAACAAAGCCGGTCGGTCATCCACAAACTAGCTTTGGAGGCCGTGGAATACAGCAAGAAGGATCCATCTATCGATCCCATCCTCGTCAAATTCGAAATCAAAGGCAAAGGAGGAACCTCGGGTTCGCTTGTTCCAGCGAATCCATGAGCCCTTTTGGAACTCTTTGTCCACATTCCCTGAGAATTTATGTCTGACACCGATTTAAATCTCCCACCGACTGAAGATCCCACTCCCGAGATGGAGACGCTGCGGGCGGAGGTGAAGTCGCTGCAAAATCTCTTGCTCGCGGGATTGGCGGCGCTTTTATTGTTGAGCGGGAGCGTTAATTTTTTATTGTTATGGCAGGTGATGTCCGTGAGCCGGGAGTATCAAACTCAACGTCCTGGAGTGACTCAAATACTCAATGATTACGAGCGTGTGAGCAAGCCGATGATTACTCGCTTTGTGTCGGATTTGCAGGAATACGCGAAAACCCACCCTGGATTTCAAGAAGTGCTGGGCAGATTCTTGAAATCGCCCGCGCCCGCAGCGCCTGGCGGCGTGAACGAGGGGTTGCCATCGCCCCCCACAAAATAGGGTATTCAAGCGGCGGCTTCGCAGGGGCGGGGCCTTGGACTACTTCGTTTTTGGGAGGTCAGTGTGGCTTTCCGCAGGCTTGGGTCCTGAATTCTTCAGTGCTAGGGAGAGCGTTTCCGCTTTGCTGGCGATTCCTGTCCGAGACACGCCAGTGACCGCCACGGCCAGAGGAGCCTGGGACTTGGCGAGTTGAGGAATCAAAAAACTTGTGGCGGAAGCGGGCAAGATGGTCGTGGTCCAAGAATTGGTCCGCCTCACTTGAACCACCCATCGGGAAATGGGGCTGTTGGTGTTTATGGAGGGCGCCGACCAAGTGACATTCCAACGGCCCTTGTTGAATTTAGCGCCAACGACGGGACTGGGAGGGATTTCTTTGTCCAGCCAAGGAGAAGCCGGCACGAGGGCAGGTTCCGTATAGCTGTGATTTCGGATCCACCCATCAAAGGAATTGGTCCGGCTGAAAAGGACATTGGCTCCCCAGTGAACGTGCCCGGTGGAACCTTTCTGGGAACGGGTGAGAGCGATCTGACCCTTGATTTCCTCTGGTTTCCACGTTTTGGACAGGTTGGCGCTTGCCATCCCCGGCCAAATATGCCGGTCCATATCATTCTGTTCGGTCCACCATCGCAAGAGGGCTTGGAAACTCTGCTCCTTTGAATCCATGCGCCAATAAAGTTGCGGCGCCGCGTAATCCAGCCAGCCCTTCTTCAGCCAGAGCCGCGCATCAGCGGCCAGGCTTTCGTAGGCGTCCAAGCCTTTCACGCCTCGAGGGTTGTCCGGGCGCCATATCCCGAAAGGGCTGATTCCGACTTTGACCCAAGGTTTATTGCATCTGACAAGGCAGTAAAGCGATTCTATGAATCGATTGACGTTGTCCCTCCTCCAGTCCGAGCGGTTGAGGGTTCCTCCCCGTTGTTTGTAGGCTTCGTAGGACTTCGAATCAGGAAACTCCGCGTTCTTGAGAGTCGCATCCGGGTAAGGATAAAAGTAATCGTCGAAGTGAACGGCGTCCACGTCGTAGCGCTGGAGGACATCGTGAACCACGGACAGGGAGTAGTCCTGAACTTCAGGCAACCCTGGATCGAGCCACTCCAAATTGCCATAGCGCCGGATCCACTGCGGCCGGGTTTTCGTGATATGCGAGGCAGCCGGGAGCGATTTGGCGAGGGCGTAGCGCGCTCGAAATGGGTTAAACCAGGCGTGCAGCTCCAGGCCGCGTAGGTGCGCCTCTCGAATGGCAAACTCGAGAGGGTCATAGGGAGGCGAGGGGGGCACGCCCATCGTGCCAGACAGATATTCCGACCAAGGTTCCAGCCTTGAGCGGTAGAGGGAGTCGCAGGATGGGCGCACTTGCAGGAGCACGGCGTTTAGTCTCATCGCGACGGCTTTGTCCAGCAATGCCACGAGTTCGGCCTGCTGCTGGGCAGCGGGCAAACCGGGGGCGGAAGGCCAATCGATGTTCCCGACCGTCGCGACCCAAAGGCCCCGGAATTCCCGGCGGATAGGGGGCGGGTCCTCAAGAGCGGTCGGGGCGGGCTTCCGTCCCGTGGGATGTTGGGCCAAGATGTCTGGAAGGAGCGCCCCCAGGAAAACGGTTAAGCAGGTGGCACAGAGCGTTTTATGCGGTTGGAGACGATTCATCGTTGAACCTGTCCGTTTCGGACTCCCATGGTGACTGACGGAGCTATCCGGATCAAGATTGCTTGCTGCACCCCACACCTTCCAGCGGGCTGAAAATGTCATTGAAATCGGCTCCCCATCCGGGGGGGCGTAGTTTGGTGCTAAATCGCGCATCATTTTCTCATTTATCCAATATCTTGTGTTCCGTATTTGAAGATGCCCCATTATATGGTGGGTTTTGACTTTACTTGCAACTCCGAATGGTTTTTGTTTTTCGATAGATGCATCTCAAGAGTCTCACAGCATTAGGGTTCAAGTCGTTTGCGGACAAGACCACATTGAATTTTCAGCCCGGCATCACGGCGATAGTGGGGCCTAACGGGTGTGGCAAATCGAACGTTGCGGACGCAATTCGGTGGGTTTTAGGGGAACAATCCGCGAAGGCGCTTCGCGGGTCCGAGATGGCGGACGTCATTTTCAATGGGACCGACAGCCGCAAGCCATTGAGCATGTCGGAAGTTTCGTTGACTTTGGGAGGTGTGGACCAAGAGCATTTGAAGGCGGCGGGAGTGCCCTTGGATTTCAACGAAGTGACCTTGACGAGGCGTGTGTTTCGGGACGGCGCCAGCGAGTATTTTATCAATAAAGCTGCGTGCCGCTTACGAGATATCCAGCAGTTGTTCATGGGCACGGGCGTGGGACGGGCAAGTTACAGCATCATGGCGCAGGGCCACATCACCCAGATTCTTTCAAGCAAACCTGATGAGCGCCGGTTGGTTTTCGAGGAGGCGGCAGGCATCACCAAGTATAAGGCGCAGAAGAAAGAATCTCTCCGCAAACTCGAGTATACGGACCAGAACCTCGTTCGAGTGGCGGATTTGATTCGGGAAGTGAAGCGGCAGATTGGCTCCCTTCAGCGCCAGGCGGGCAAGGCCCGGCGGCACAAGCAATTGATGGCGGATTTGAGGCACTTGGAGAGCCAGTTGGCGAGGCATCAGTATGATGTGATTTTATTCGAAACCGCGGAGCGCGACGAAGCCTTGCGGGCGGTGAAGGTCGAGAATGAATCCACTTTGATTCAAATTGAGCGGGGGGAAGAAGAACTCGCCCGTCAGAGGACCGTCTTGTCGGCGTTGGATGGAGAAATCCACCAGAAAACTCGCGAAGCGCTCGAACTCAAGAGTGAAATGGAACGTAACGACAGCCGGATGCACTTTATCGAGCAGCGTTTGAGGGAATTGGAAATGCAGCACGAGGCGGCAAACCATGATATCGTCCAGGCAGAGGAAAGCTGCCGTGCCGCTGCGGAGGGATTAGTTTTGCTGAACGAGCGAGTCACGCAGTCGAGCGCCGTGTTGCAATCGCAGCGGGAGCAAATGCGCGCGCGGCAGGAAACTCTCTCCTCGGTTGAGAGCCGCCTTCGGGCAGCCCAGGAGGAAGCCCGCCGCGCCCAGGCTGAGGCATTCTCGATCGCACACCAAGTGTCACGCTGTCGCAATGAAATCAACGCCCTCGATCTACATCGCCAGGGAAACGTGACCCGGCTAGAGAAACTGCTATCGGAGCAGGCTCAGACAACGGAAGAAACGAATCGGCTTGAGGAGAAATTGCGGGAATTCGCCCGCCAGGTTGAAGTCGAAAAGCTCGAGGTGACGTCGCGGAGGAGCGTTGTCGAGGAGCGCTCCCGGCGATTGCGCGAGTTGCAGCAAGCGTTTCAACAGGTTTCCCAAGAAATGGATTTGACATTGCGGCAGCAGGCGGAGAAACGCTCGCGCTTGGCCGTGCTGGAGCAGTTGGAGCTCTCGCACGAAGGGTTTAGCGCAGCCGCGCAGGCGGTTTTGAAACAAACCCGGGATGTTTTGGGATCGCTTGCGGACAAGATCAGGGTGCCCGACGCCTATGTGGCGCCGATTGAAGCGGCGCTTGGGCAGGGGCTGCAGCTTGCCTTGACAGGATCCAGCAATTCGGCCCGGACGATACTCGGGGAGCTCGCGAATCGCAAACAAGGGAGGGCCAGCATTGCGAGTTTGGAATTGTGCGCCCTGATTCAGGAAACCTGCGCCGATCCGCTTCCCCAAGGGGCGCCGGAGGGATTCATTCCGGCGTTGAGCGTGGTGCATGCGGATCCTTCAGTGCGCGCCTTGATCGAGCAGTTGTTGGGACGCACGTTGATAGCACCGGATCTGGAGGCGGCCACGACGACTTGGCAAGCCACGGGAGGCCAGTTTGATTTCGTGACGCAAGGAGGAGATCTGCTCAGCAGGCACGGAGTCTACACGGGGGGGGCTGCCAACGGCGGCGGATCTGGAAAAGGTCCTTCGTCCATCTTGGGCCGGAAGAACCAGATCGAGGAATTGCGGGTGTCCGTGACTCTTCTGCAAGATCAGATCAACGAGCAGAGCCGGAAAAAAGCCGACTGCCAGCGCGAACAATCCGAGTTGCAATCCAGCCTGCAGCACGCTCAGGCCGAGCTTCGGACCCACGAGGTCGCCGTGGCGGCGAGGGAGGGGGAATACCGGGCTCTTCAGCAGACTTTGAAAGCGCTGTTGCAGAAGTCGGAAACCATTCAATTTGAGATGGAGTCGTTGAGGGGGCAGGAATCCGCAAGCGGCCAGAAACGGGAGACTTTGATAGCCGCGCTCGCGGAGTCCGAGAGCCGGGAGAAGCAATCACTGGCTCTCGGCACTGAAGCGCATTCGCGGATTGAGGAGCTCCGGCACGAGCGGGATATGGGAACCGCGGCTCTGACGGAGGTCAAGGTGGCGCTCGCGACCGAGGAGCAACTATTTGCGTCCAATAAAAGCCAGATCGCGCCGCTGGAGCAGCGGATCCGTGAGCTCGCCCAACGGATTGAGCGGCGGAGGAATGAGACGGCCTCGTTTTTTGGTCGGAAATCACAGGCGGAATCTGAGATTCTCGAGGCCCGTCAAAGGAATGAATTCCTGGCCTTGGAGCGGGATCGGACCAGTGAGCGCATCGCCGTGTTCGCTCAAGAAAAAGCCGGCCAGGAAGAAGCCCTGACAGCGCGAGAGGAGGAAGTGCGTCAGTTTCGCGCCAACCACACGTCGCTCCTGCATCGCAAAGGAACGTTGGAAGTGGAATTGGCCCAGCGCGCCATGAGTGCGCAGAATCTGTGCGAACGCCTGTTTGAGAAGCATCAGTTGAACCTCACGGACATCAGGAGCGAGTGCATCACCATCACCATCGCCGACAGCGGCCCCGCCCGCGTCGAGGTGCTGACTCCTGAGGATATGGCCGCGCGGGGGGTCGGGACCGACTGGAACATGGTTGCCGAGGAGGTTGCCGGCCTGCAGCGGCGCATCGAGGAAATCGGCCCTGTGAATCTCGTGGCCATTGAGGAGTATGAGGAAACCGAGCAGCGCCACCAATTCCTCAGCACGCAGCACGATGATTTGGTGAAGGCCAAGGACCAGTTGATGGAGATCATCAATCGGATCAATGCGGAGACGAAGGACTTGTTCGCGGAGACTTTCGCCAAGATTCGGGAGAATTTTCGGGCGATGTTCGCGGAGATCTTTGGTGGAGGCCAGGCGGATCTCAAGCTTGTGGACGAGGGAGACGCCTTGGAGAGCGGAATCGAGATTGTGGCCAGGCCTCCCGGCAAGCAGATGCGCAACATCGCCCTCCTGTCAGGCGGGGAACAAACCATGACCGCGGTTGCCCTGCTTTTCTCCATCTACCAGGTAAAACCAAGCCCCTTCTGCGTCCTGGATGAGTTGGACGCGCCTCTCGACGAGTCGAACATCAACCGCTTTTTGAAGATCCTGCAGCGCTTTCTGCCATTATCGCAATTCGTCATCATCACTCACAACAAGCGAACCATCGGAATTGCCGACGTTCTCTACGGAGTGACGATGCAGGAGCAAGGAATCAGCAGGATCGTCAGCGTGAAATTTCACAAGACCGACGAACCCACATCTGGTCGAAACATCCAACCGCTCGTGCCACCCGTCGGAATTTCCGAGCTTGGAACGTCCCCCCCGTCTTCGAAAACTCAGGACGAATCGATGGAGATCGTGATGGCGAAGTAGTGCCCCGCGGGGAAAGGCCTGCCGTGGGACGGCGGGGATGTCGGCGGGTATCGGCAAGTGGTTGGCAACAACTCGGGCCGGGCGTATGTTTGAGTTGTGCGAAGACTGAAGGCCACCAAACTAGCCTGGCTGAGCCTCTGCCTATGCTTCCTGGGCGCGGGGCGTGTCTCGCTTCGCGGAGACCTATCGGGCAGTTGGAGGCTTTTCAGTTCCCGCGATGGCTTGCACGATTCCTACAGCACTTCAATCACCTGGAGCCCGCGCAACAACGTGTTGATCAAGCATGGCGAGTTTGATTCGTTCACGATTTTCGACGGGTACGAGACGCGGACTTTGCCTTCTTTGGGCACGGGCGGGGTTCGGATTTATGAGAGCCGGTCTGGACAGATTTGGACTCCCTATTCCCTAGGTTTGGCGGAAATGAGAAATCGAAAGTGGATTCTGCATCCGATCGATGCCATCGCGAAGGAAATGCAGACGAATCTGATTCGGCAGGTGCGGCAGATTCCCCTGGTTCCGGCGGAACTGGATCATGTGTTTTTTTTAGTGTCGGATCGTCTCATGGAATTCCACACCGCCACGGGACGCCAGACCGTGATATTGAGGGCTGCCGACACTGGCCTGGAGCTGTTCATTGACATGCTGGAGAGGCAGGATGGGAGCCTTTGGCTGACTGGCAGGCGCGGATTGCTTCGAATTCCGGGGCCGGTGAGGCAGATCACCGCCGGATCGCCTTCCGAGGAATTCCTGATGCCCCGGGAGCTGAATTTGAGAGACCTGCACCGGCCTATCGAGGATGCCGCCGGCCTGACACTCATCGCTGAACGTTCCCTCTCCGAGCCTCGATCCGTGATTCGTTTCGACGGCGCGGGATGGAAGGCGGGATCTCCGAGCTCGGAGAAGGTTCGTTTTGCTTGGAAGACGGCCGATGGCGCGGAATGGTCCCAGTCGATCAACAAAGTCGTGCGATCGATGCGTGGAGGCGGTGGGGATTCGAAGGGAGAGGGCGAGCAGCTCACAGCGGGGCAATTCTTTGACGTTGCAGGGACGGGCACGGGAGTTTATTGGATGGCAACATCCGACGGCGCTGTGCGGTTCGCGCCGCTCCCTTGGCAGATTCCCGTTGGCATGATCCCGGAAGGGGTGAGTCTTTATGCTTTGTTTCGTGAATCCAGCGGCGATTTTTGGATTGCGGCCTCAGGGGGAATGATCCAAACCGGTTCTTCGGGTTCAAGGCACATTCCGTGGCCGGCGGATTTTGAGGCCATATTTCGGCCCGGAGAATCCTTGTTCTCACTGCCTGACGGCCGGTTGCTTCTGAACACTCCGGAGAGGGTTGCGACATTTGACCCACGGACGGAACGGTTTCAATTTGTAGAGGATTTTGATGGGATAACGATCCGAAAAGTCGTGGGACGATTCGCGGGACCCTCGCTTGCGGTGCTGACCAGCCATTCCGGGGTTGGCGATTGGTCAACCGTCGCCAAATGGACTGGGGATGCGCCGGTGCCTTGGTGTGAGAAGAGTGTGTTCACAGGGGGGATCGGTGAAATGCAATTCGTGGAGGAAGCCGCTGACGGCGTGGTGTGGATGGGAGGCAGCGCCGGCCTCTTCAAATGTGAGTCAGGGCACGTGGATTCTTTGAAGCGAATCGAGGATTCACCTTCCGACCGGGGATCGTGCTTCGCTGAAGTTGGGAACGGGAGCGTTTGGTTCGGGGCTGGAGACCAGATTTTCGGCTATAACGGACGCAAATGGTTGGTGATAGCGACAGGATTCGATCGAGTGAACAGCCTCATGCGATCGCGCGACGGCAGCGTCTGGGTGGCGGCGAACAACGGCGTCTGGCGACTTCACAAGGGCACCTGGCTCTCGAACGGACCCGTTGAGGGATTGCCGGGATCCGTGGTTTACAACGTTTGGGAGGACAAGAAAGGAAGTTTCTGGGCATTGACTCCGTCCGGCGTCTCTCGTTACCACCCTGAGGCTGACGTCGAGCCGCCAAAGACGTTTTTGAGTGCCGAGGACGCTTCGAAAGTAGGTTCCACGGATGAATCGTTCGTTGTGCGGGTGATCGGACGCGACAAGTGGAAAGTGACGGAGTCCGAGCGATTGCTGTTCAGTTGGCGCACCGACGGGGGCTCCTGGTCCCCTTACGAAAAGCTCTCCGAACTGGTGTTCAGGGATTTGGCATCTGGGGAGCACCGGGTCGATGTTCGCGCGATGGATCGCAGTTGGAACGAAGAGCCGATCCCGGCGAGCCTGGTCTTTTCAACGATTGTCCCCTGGCATCGCGAGCCGCGCGTGCTGGCAGTCGGCTTGGCTGGCGCCGTGGTGGCGCTTGTTTTCGCTGGCTTGGCGGCGAACCGCCACCGGCGGCTGGTGAGGAGCTACGCGGAAGTGGGGCGAATTGTCGCGACGAGAACCGCCGAGCTGGAGCTGGCGAATCGGGAGCTTTTGCACAGCCAGAAGATGAGAGCCTTGGGAACCCTGGCGGCCGGGATCGCGCACGATTTCAACAGCATCCTTTCCATCATCAAAGGATCGGTGCAGTTGATTGAAATACACCCGGAGCAGCACGAAAAGGTTCAAACCAGAGTGAATCGAATCAAAACAGCGGTGGATCAGGGATCCGGGTTGGTCAAGGCCATGCTGGGGTTGAGCCGCACCACTGGCGAATCGCTGGTTTTATGCGACATCAACGCCCTGGTGAACGAGGTTCTGAAACTTTTAGGCGATCAAGCGCTCGGAGAAATAGCCTTGCGGTTTGAGGCTGCCGAGCCTTTGCCGGGCGTTTGGGGCCAACGGGATTTCATCAAGCAGATCTTGCTGAACCTCATCATCAATGCCAACGACTCCATGACGCCGGGCAAAGGAGAAGTGGCGATTCTGAGCGGTCTGACAAGATCATTGCCGCACTCGCTGGCATTGGAACCTGCCTCCGCCGAGCGTTACGTCTACACCCGGGTTGTGGATCAAGGCGCCGGCATCAAATCCGAGATTTTGAGCCGCATTTTTGAGCCGTTTTTCACCACCAAATCATTCTCTACGCGGCGGGGAACCGGCTTGGGATTGTCCATGGTTTACGAGCTTTCCAAAGAAATGGGTTTTGGAGTCTCGGTGGATTCGGAGGTGGGGAAGGGCAGTGTCTTCACGGTGTTCATGCCCGTCAAAGATGAGCCGGCGATTTCTGGTTCGGCAGGGGACTCATGAACTGGATTGCGCGAATCAGTTTCCAGGGCCTAAATTCGGAACATCCTGACCGCGACCCGGCGGGCTTCTTTGAGCCAGAACTCTTGATCCAACCGTGTCGCGCTTGGCTTGTTTGTTATGGCCGATGTTCTGACTCATCGGAAATCAGCCTCGATTTGTTCGAACGTACTAATGCTGCCGCAGCAAGAAAGGAAAACGCGATGTTAATGGTTCATGTCCACGCACGGGTGAAGCCGGAGGCGATTGAGGCCTTCAAGCGGGCAACTCTGGAGAATGCGCGAGCCAGCCTCAAAGAAGCGGGCATCGCTCGATTCGATGTGGGGCAGCAGATGGATGATCCCACAAGCTTTGTCCTGGTGGAGGTTTATCGGGACGCCGAAGCGCCGGCAAGGCACAAGGAAACGACGCACTACGCCGCGTGGCGCGACACGGTGGCGTCAATGATGGCCGCGCCGAGGGCGAGCGTCAAATACGAGTCCGTGTTTCCTGCCGAGGATGGGTGGTGAATCGGTGACTCGATTTGAGATATCCATCCCCTCCCGAATTGTGTTCGGTCTCGGGGCGGCGTCCGAGATTCCGGGAGTAGTCCGGTCCTTGGGACGGCGCGCGTTCCTCCTGACGGGATCGCGCCCGGGGTGCCACGGGGAAATCGAGGCAAAAATCCGGGAGGCGTGCGATGAGGTCGCCGTTTTTTCTTCTCCCGGAGAACCCGATGTCGAAGCCGTTCGCGCGGGGGTAGCCGCGGTGCGGATGGCCGGGGCGGAGGTCGTCGTTGCGATAGGGGGCGGGAGCGTGATGGACTTGGGAAAGGCGATTGGCGCATTGGCCCGGACCGGATTCCCGGTGGAGACTTACTTGGAGGGCGTGGGAGCGGGAAGTGCCATCGAGGCGGCAGGCATTCCATGTGTGGCGGTTCCGACCACTTCAGGCACCGGGGCTGAAGCCACCCGCAACGCGGTGATCGGCGTGTCCAGTCATCGCGTCAAGGTGAGTTTGCGCAGTCCTTGGGTTCTCCCTCGAGTGGCCGTGGTTGATCCAACGCTGACGGTTGGAATGCCGCCTGATTTAACGGCAACAACCGGGTTGGATGCATTGACTCAGTTGATCGAGTCTTTTGTGTGCGCGCGATTCAATCCCATCACGGACGTTTGGTGCGCGGAGGGGTTGCGGCGAGTGTCGCACTCGCTGAGAACGGCCCACCACGACGGCGGGAATCTCGAATCACGCGCTGACCTTTCTTTGGCGAGCCACCTCAGCGGCCTCGCGCTCGCGAATGCGGGGTTAGGGGCCGTCCACGGCCTCGCGGGACCGCTTGGAGGCATGTATCCCATTGCCCATGGCGCGGTTTGCGCCGCCTTGCTTCCATCGGTCATGGAGGCCAATCTCCTCGCCCTCCGCAGCCGATCCCCAATGCATCCCGCGCTTGGTCGCTACGAGACGATCGCGAGGTTGCTGACCGGAGACCCACGGGCTCGCGCGGAGGATGGCATTGCCTGGGTTCGGGCTTTGCGCGAGCCGTTCGGGTTGGGGTCGCTGGCTGAGCTGGGAGTCGTGGCCGCGGAGTTTCCTGAGATCGTTCGCAAGGCATCGATGGCGAGCAGCATGAAGGCCAACCCCATCGGGCTCACGCAAGAGGAATTAAGCAGCATCTTGGAAGCAGCCTGGATTTGACCGGCCGCAGGGATCTCGAAAACAATTCTAGCCAGCGCTTGGGGGTTTTGCCTATCCTCTCCCCCCCTGATGCGGGATCCTGCTGTTCAGGGAAGGCCAATGCAACGCTCCGTGATGACCAGTGTTCAAATCCGTCAGTCGTTCCTCGACTTTTTTGCGTCGAAGAAGCACACCATCGTCCCGTCGTCGAGCTTGATGCCGGACTCTCCGAATCTGCTTTTCACTAACGCGGGGATGAACCAGTTCGTGCCGATTTTCTTGGGGGAGCGACAAGCCGATGTGTCGCGTTGGGGAGGCGCGGTTCCTGGTTTGGACACACGCGCGGCGGACACCCAGAAGTGCATCCGGGCGGGGGGCAAGCATAATGATCTCGATGACGTGGGGCTTGACACGTACCACCATACGTTTTTCGAGATGCTCGGGAATTGGTCGTTCGGGGACTATTTCAAACGCGAGGCGATTGACTGGGCTTGGCAATTGGTGGTGGATGTGTGGAAATTTCCCAAGGACCGCCTTTACGCGACGGTGTATAGTCCCGACAAACTCCGGGACGATCCATCGGAATTTGACCAGGAGTCCTGGGGGTTCTGGGAGGAGAAATTCAAGGCGGCTGGATTGGATCCCGCGGTGCACATCGTTCGAGGCGGCAGGAAGGACAATTTTTGGATGATGGGTGAGACGGGCCCTTGCGGGCCTTGCTCGGAGTTGCATGTGGATTTGACGCCCCAAGGAGACACCCGGGGAGCGCTGGTCAACAAAGGTTCCGCCGAGTGCATCGAAATATGGAACTTAGTGTTCATTCAGTTCAACGCCAACCCGGATGGAACCTTTTCTCCGTTGCCTTCGAAGCACGTCGACACCGGCATGGGATTTGAAAGGGTGTCGTCCATCATTCAGGGGACCAAGGGATTTTCTGATTTTTCGAACGCCCGAATCTCGAATTATGAGACCGACCTCTTCAGGCCCTTGTTCGATGAGATCGAAGTTTTGAGCGGGTTGAAGTACGGGTCCACCCTGCCGAGGGCCGGGAGCACTGGCGACACGGAACAGGAACGGATCGACGTCGCGTTTCGAGTGGTGGCCGACCACATTCGCACACTGAGCTTCGCGGTTGCCGACGGCATTCGTCCTGGCAACACGGACCGGAACTATGTCTTGCGGCGAATTCTGAGGAGAGCCGTTCGTTATGGGCGCACCCTTGGCTTTCGAGAGCCCTTCTTTTACAAGCTTGTGGGTGTGGTGGCGCGGGCCATGGGTGAGGTCTTTCCGGAGATTCGCGCCAAACAGGGGCACGTGCGCGAGGTGCTTGAGCAAGAGGAAGTGACTTTCAACAGGACTTTGGATCGTGGGATCGCCTTGTTTGGCGAGGAACTGGCGCGGCTGAGGCAGGAGGGCGGGACCGAGATTTCAGGAAAATTCGCCTTCCGGCTTTATGACGAGCAGGGGTTTCCTTTGGATCTCACCCAACTCATGGCTCGAGAGAATGGGTTGACGGTCGAAGTGAGTGGGTTTGAGAGTCTGATGGAAGATCAACGGGCTAGAGCGCGCGCGGCTCGGAAGACAAAGGTTATCCAACTGTCACAAATCGAATCAACCGTGCCAACGCGATTTGTAGGTTACGAGCATTTCGAGTGTCGCGCCCGCGTTTTGGAGGCTCTGGTCATGGAGGAGAAAACGGCGGTGGTGTTGGACACATCGCCTCTGTTCGCGGAGATGGGCGGGCAACTAGGAGACACGGGCGAAATCGTGGGGCAAGGCCAGCTCTGGCGAATTGTCAATACGATCAAGTCGGGCGCGACGTGGCTTCATTTGTTGGAGGGAGAGGACGCTCCCAGTGATGGGGCTGAAGTCGTCGTGCGGATCGACGGGGCGCGTCGCGCCGCGATTCAACGACATCACACCGTGACCCATTTGTTGCATTGGGCCATCCACGAGGTCGTGAACCGGGAGGCGGGTCAAAAGGGGTCCTTTGTCGGGCCTGAGAAATTGACGTTTGATTTCAACGCCGCCGCCTTGGCGGCGGATCAGGTGGTGGCGATCGAGCGCCTCGTGAACGAGCGAATCCTTGAGAACGGGGCGGTGACCTGGAGCGACTGGCCTTTTCAGGAAGTTCGCCATCGCAAAGAGATCATGCAGTTTTTTGGCGAGAAATATGGTGAATCCGTGCGCGTGGTGCAGATTGGAGGGAAGCCCTCAGGATTAGACGGCTACAGCATGGAACTGTGCGGTGGGACCCATGCGCGCGCGACCGGAGAGATTGGATTGTTTAAGATTGTTTCCGAGAGTGCCATCGCCGCGGGGGTGCGCCGGATCGAGGCTGTTTGCGGCATGCGAGCTTATGGACTGATGCGGGAGCAGTCGGAGTTGCTTGGCAGGCTCGCCGGCGCGCTGAACACGCCAGCGGCGGATCTCGAAAAGAAGATCGAGGCGACGCAGCATCATTTAAGGGAACTCGAAAAGGCTCTGAAAGCCTCTTCGCGGCGGGAAGCCGCGCAGACGGCCCGCTTGGTGTTCGCCGGCGCTGAGATGGTCGGAGATGTTCCCGTTATCATCGCCCGAGTTGGGGACTTGGGAGCGGAGTCGCTTCAGGAGGTTGGCGAATCCTTGCGCGGATCTTTCAAAGGAGTGGTTGTTCTCGGGAGCATTCGCGAGGGGATGGTTCACTTGATGTCGACCGTGTCTCCGGATTACACCTCGAGAATTCAGGCAGGGAAGGTCATTCAAGGCATCGCATCGGTTGTTGGAGGCAAGGGAGGAGGGCGTCCGGACAGCGCACGAGGAGGAGGCCGCGACTCTGGAAAATTGGACGAGGCGCTGGCCAGAGCGAGGAGCTTGATCCAGAAAACCGGGGGTGCGAGCGGGTAAGGTGGCGCTTTGCAGTTGGAGTCGTCCCCGTGGCGTTGCTCGGAAAGTTCCTCGCTAAAATGCTTTATCCAACCGTGTTTAGGAGAGCGCCGCGCACGCGGGTGTGTGACGCCAAAGTAACCTCAGACCTCAGTAAACCGACCCCTGGAGGGGAAAAAGGCGAGCAAGTCCAAATCCCTTGGAATAGTGGTGAAGGCATTGTAGATGGCAGGTAGGCTGAGAGGGG
>SXGS01642107.1_pt1 | contig 18447 bp, 18 predicted proteins | sample 3174681 | NCBI WGS metagenome assembly SXGS01 (sample SAMN11356861, study PRJNA531348) | freshwater metagenome | isolation source: freshwater sample F1-80 | place: China: Fuxian Lake, Yuxi | collected 2017-12-25 | reverse complement strand
CGGGTAAATTGCGCACATCTGTGTATACAAAATAATTCACCATATCGTCGATGTATTTTGCGTAACTCAGCAATATAAAATCGTAGTGAACTCCTGCTTTGACAGCGCGTGCATGTCGTTTATACTCCGAAGGTTGATAATAATTAAATTCTGTTGTTTCCACAGTGTTGTCCGGATTAACCGCGACAAAGATAATCTTCGGAATAAACGCGATTTTTACTTTTGGTTTCGCAAAGGATGTGTTATATTTTTTTGCCATTATTTGTCCCCAGCTGTACAACCGAATGGCGTTGTAGGACACGGTTGTGGTTATTTGAAGCAACAGGCTTTTGATTGTTTCAGGAGGTATTTGAAATTTCGAGAGTTGTGTTACATTCATCACATGTAGCATAAACGTCACAATGATGATTGTATATACGATTCGCAACACACACGACACCACAACAATCATTGCGTGTTTACATAATGTTGCTGTCTCGTTATAAATGTGATTCAAGGTTGACATTTGCATAATGTGGTTAGTGCGATGTCATTATCGTGATAATTTTGGGTCTCAGTTTTTTCCATCGCAGAAAAAAAACAGAAGCCTAAAGAAAAAACGTGTAAATGTCGCTGTTGTTTTCGCCTACTCAGGGTCCAAACTTACGCTATGATGGCACTTATTTTTTTCTTTCCAGACAGATTAATCATATAGTTGTTATATCCATCATCATCGCTGTCATTTCCGGCGTCTTCTGTATCGCTTTTGTATTGTTTAATTTTGTCTATTGCGGAATTTGCGACAGGCATACGACAAACATGTCCTGTTGGCGACCCATATTTGTCCGTGGCGGGCAATTGTATGACGTATTTTTCGATACGTTGTTGGCAAAGTGGTGATACTGGTTCGATCTCTGTTGGGAATGGCGTAAATTGGGACAAGTGTGCCCGAAGGTCCGTTTCACAGGGAAACACATAAATAACTTGTTCAGTTGTTGTGTCTCTGAATTTCTTTAGATACGGTCCCACGGTTTTGGTGAATGTCATGGGCGTACAAACACCTTTCAGCCCAATATTTTTGCAAAAGTGTTCCGCATCCGCAAACAAGGTTTTTGATTTCACGCGCTTTCCGCAATAATTATACACGTATTTGAACACGAATTCTTTGTGAGCTTTAATATACCCGTTCTTTTCATCATCGCTTAATTTTCTTTTCATTACCACCGAAACAGGCGCGATAACAGGAGCCGAAACAGGCGCCGCCACCCCGAAAATACGCCGTTCTAACACATCTTGTTCCAATTTGTATTTCACAGACATTTCCATATTCAACATGTGAGCACATCGAATCATTTCCAATTTATCTCCGGCATATTCGTAATTTCCCATGGGGGTATATAGTCGATCAAACCAAGATACCAACATTTTTTTCATTTCTTCTGGTTGTTCACACGATTCTGACCAAATAGCAGCGGAATCGAATCTGTGTGGAACAAATGTTTTTCCATACACATTCATTGTGGTGCCAATTTTGTATATATTTGTGTTTTTGTGTTCCTCTGTTTGAACCAAATATATACAACGAACACGGTTTATCGCGCAACGTTTTACTTTTTCAACACGTAATGCCCCTGTAGTGGCGGACGAAGTTGACGCAACATTGGATGAACTTGATGACGATTGATTCATTCTTCTGTTCTTTTGCAAGGATGCTATTGATTTCTGCGGCATTTTCTGTTTCAACTTTTGCTTGTTCGCAGCAAAAAAACAGAAGAAATGACAAGATCGGAAGAAATCGCGACATTTATCTTCTGTTTCAGCAGAAAAACAGAAGATAAATAAGTAAACGCCAACGCCAACGCCAACGCCAACGCACACGCGACGCCTAACAAACTCGTTGTAATATTTGCCAATATAACCGAGATGGTGCCGTGTTTTCAAAAGTTTCATCATCGACTGGTTCAAATACGTTGGAGAGAGTTTCGACAATTCGAAAATTAGACAGAGGAAATACTCGTTTAGTAAAGAACTCTTTGTCCCGCAGATTTAAGGTTAATTCATCCAGATATTTTTTGATTTTCTGTTTAATGTCCGTGGGTGCAGGGGTGGCATCTGTTGCCGGTGTGGCAATATCAGAAGTGATGTGATATAAATGATGTTCCCATTCAACCGCGGTTCGAATAGATTGTGTCGAAACATCGTGTTCTTTCAGTATAATATATCCTCCAATCGGGCATTTTCGCTGAATAAACGGGATCATTTGTTGTTGCATAAATTCCGTTGTCATGTGATGTAGTGATACCATGAAAATCATAACATCGTACCATTCATGTCGTTCATCTGCTGCATCCAATGTTGATACGTAGGATATTCCTGGATTATTGAACGCATAGGTATTTGAAAATTCTCCCGCACTCGGTTCATAACACACGGCGTTTGGCGGGGATATCATGTATTTTTCCGCCAATGCTTGCAATACATCTCCGTTTCCGCCACCAACATCCAACACAGTTAATGCAACTCTCTCTGATTCCGGAGAAGTAAATGCGTGAAAACCAGAAGAAGATGCTGCAACAGAACCGAAATAAGCAAACATTTTGGATACAATGAAATCTTGATGCCCTGTAAGTGGGGCAGAGGTTCGCACCAACGGATTGAAAATTCCATACAACGCAATCAATTTGTCTTCTGTCGTACACAAATTTTTCTTGGTGATTGGACAATAATTCGCGGTTATGATTTTCAATATGGCGTCTTTGCAGCGTTTGTTTACCACCACGGAATTGGCTTTTTCAAAAAATTTTATTATTTTATTTACAATTATACCAATTGCTGCGGTTGACATGGCTAGTTTAACTCCTGCGATTTAGGTTTATATCAATTCAGTTTTCCATTCTCTCCTGCGAACAACTCAGGCGAACAACTCAGAATAACAGAAGATAATGGTTGCGATGCAGGGAACCAAGTTTCCCCTGCGACCCCTCCTTTCTGCCCAACAACAGAAGAAAAAGGTAAACTGGTAGCGATCGAGAGAAAAATTTTTGGCGGGTTGTCCACGTTCTCTCTTGAACTTTTTCCTGAAGATACCTGGAGAACAGAAAAAGAGAGAAAACTGATACAGATACCAGGCGTATATATTGTAATATCACACAAACGTGACACAAATGAACACCTTATTGATTGTGGAATCTCCTGCAAAATGCAAAAAAATCGCGGCATATGCTGGTGATGGATATTCTGCTATGGCAACCTATGGTCATATATTGGAATTATCAGATGGATTAACTAGCATTGGAATGACAACCTCTGCAGAAGGCGTTGTGTCATTTGCACCGAAATATGAGTTGGCTGGGGATGGTAAAAAGCGCAAAAATATCGCGATGTTAGGCGCAGCCATTCGCGCGTCGGATCAGGTGATTATTGCGACAGATGATGACCGAGAAGGAGAATTTATTGGATACTCTGTATTGTTGCATTTTCGCCTTCCTCTGGATACACCTCGGATACTATTCCACGAAATCACAGAAGACGTGATTCAAACGGCGTTGAGTTCGCCGACAACCTTGAACATGAACATTGTCCGGTCTGCTCAAACCAGGCAAATTATGGATATGTTGGTTGGATACAAAGTGTCTCCAGCATTGTGGCGAAGATTGGCGTTTACAGACAATGGATTGAGCGCCGGAAGATGTCAAACGCCTGCGTTGAAACTCATATATGAGAATTATGTGGAGAGACATGCTGCGGGAGATGGTGCGATTGTACACGATGTTGTGGGATGGTTTTCTCAAGCCGCGGTTGGAGTCGGGGTCGGGGGTGGCGGCAAAATAATGTCGTTTAAATTATCCGATCCACCTGCACACATACGAGAATTTTTGGAAGCATCCAAGACACACGTGCACATGTTTTCCTGTTCGGATCCAACCGAGGGCAGCATGGCTCCTCCAACACCATTAACCACCAGTCGAATACAACAAATCGCCAGCAATGAATTCCATTATTCTCCCAAACAAACCATGAATTTGTGTCAACGTCTGTACGAAGGTGGATATATTACATACATGCGCACAGATAGTACAAAATATAGCGATGAATTTTCCGCGATTGCACGGGAATATATCGCGACAACTTTTGGGCATGAGTATGTCGGTGGGGGCGGTGCAGGCGGTGGCGCCGGTGCGGCGAAATTTGCAGGAAAATCCAGAGGTAAAGTAACGAAAAAATCCAGTAGCGCCGGCGCAGGCGTCAAAGTTCAAGGAGCTCACGAAGCTATTCGTCCCACGGACATATTGACCACACATTTAACCGCGGGGTTTCTTGCAACAGCTGCCAAAGGAAGTCACGCAGAAGGTGCAAGATTAGAGAGATTATATGGGCTTATTCGCAACACAACATTGGCGAGTTTGATGTCGTATGCGAATTATATTGCCCTAACTGCGAATGTTACAGCTCCGCCAGTGTGTTCGGAACTTTGCGCCTATGTAAAACGAGCTCGCAAAATAACATTTGATGGATGGACGCGGGTGAAAGGAGTTTCCGCCGCAGCGGCTGCTGCAACGGACGCAGAGGACGCAGATGACTCTATGCAATTAAATGAATATGACGAATTGTTGTCAATGCGGGCGAAATCTCGGTTGCGTGGCGGCGCTCCACTGGAAATGAAATATGAAAAAATAACCGCGACTTCTCAATTGCACGGAGTGATTCCGCACTACACAGAAGCAAAACTGGTCAAGTTATTGGAATCACATGGCATCGGTCGTCCCTCGACCTTTTCCTATTTGGTGGATAAAATCCAAGATCGACACTATGTTGAAAAACAACATGTTCCGGCAAAAACACACGTTTGTATTGATTATGAATTAACGGCAGGCGCGGTTATCACAGAAAAACAAATCGAAAAACAATTCGGCGGAGAACGGGACAAATTAATCATTCAACCTCTGGGGATTCACGTAATAGAATTTTTGCAAACAGCCTTTTCGCCCCTGTTTGAATATAATTATACCAGCGCCATGGAAAAACAATTGGATATAATTGCAGGCGATTCTTCTGCCTGGGAAGACGCATGTGCCGCTTGTTGTCGCCAAATTGATGCATTACTTGTTCAACCGGTCCAGTTTTTGGGGGCGGCATCTGCAGACACAACCACAGTTGTAACAGATGTTGTAGTAAAAGTAAATGATGTGGACGCAGATGCCATTGCAGGTTCGGACACTGTTCCAGAGAAAAAACGCGGACGAGGAAGACCTAAAAAACAGACGCAGCCAACAGCAGCGAAACCTGGGAAATTGGAATATAAAATCGATGATACACACAATTACATTATTGGCAAACATGGTCCAGTCATTGCTTGTAAAGATCCCGAAACGGGAAAAGCCGCTGGATTTATGGCGGTGAAATCGGAAATCAACATAGAAAAATTAAAAGCTGGAGAATACACATTGGATGAAATCGCTGTTCCAGTTGCCGTTGCTGCAGCGGCAAGTGCCGGCTCCGTCGTCGGAGAATGGCACGGCGTCTCGGTGTGTGTTAAAAAAGGCAGATTTGGATTGTATGCAACTTGCGGAGATCGGACCGTGTCGCTGAAAAAACTGGGGAATAGACCGGTGGAAAATGTCACTTGGTTGGATGTCGAACCGGCGTTGCGAGCTGGCATTGTTCGTGAAATATCTGCAGATGTATCCATTCGATTATCACCCAAGGGTTCGGAATATGTGTATGTCCGGACGGCGAATATGAAGAAACCGGACTTTTATAAACTCGCGACCTTCTGCAAAGACACTGGGTGTGAAAGTCATTTAACATGCCCAGAAGACACCATGTTGGCGTGGATTGAAACAAAAAAACACGCATCACAAGCCCGTGCAGCTGCAAAACGGGCGGGCGGCGCGGGCAGCACAGGAAAAGTTAAGGCGATGGCGGCGAAATAATCTGGCAAATGTACAAACAATAACATGTGTCATCCCAATGTTCAGACATTGTGATTTTAATTTTTTCTGTGTTTTCCGCAGATTTTATCCACTCGATCACCATTTTCGTGAACAAGTCATATTGCATTTTGACAGATATTGTTTCAAGATATGAATTTAAGTAAATAGAAATACTGAATAAAACATAATCCATGGATATACGATACTTGGCGAATGTACGGGTTTTAATTGCTTTACCAATTTGTGTTTTGCAATCATTGTATTCAGGGCTTGTTTCGGTTATGATTTTATTTCCCATGTCGTGAGTGTTCAGATGATAGTTTTGCAAATGACATAATGGCATTTTATCGTTCAATTTTTCTTCTGTTTTCCAGCAGTTAAACAGAAGAAAAATAATGGTCGTGGTCGAGAGAAAAATTTTCCAGCGATCATGCGAACGCTTCGTGCATGGCGGTGGCGGCAGCAACACCCAATGTACCAGAAGAACATTCATATAATTCTGCATGTCGTCCGAAAGTCGAATTAATATTGGTCAACATGGCTATTTTTTCCGTGTGATAAGGACGAATTGCAGCCACACATTCCCGATAGGTTTTCCATTCTATTTTACTTACTTCGGATTCTTGAAACCCTGTGCCTCCAGTGTAGGCGCGATCATTGCTGTCGCCACCGCCGTCCGAAAACTCGATATAAGCTGTGTAATATTTGTGTTTGTAAGATTTGTAATTGGATCCAATATACATTTCTTCATATGGCAATACATTTTCAATTATCCGCAGTTTATTTTGAGGAATTCCTGTTTCCTCGTTGAATTCCCGAATGGCACAATTCAAATCTTTTTCCCGCGCAGTTTTGCGACCTTTGGGAAATTCCCATTCGGTTTCTGTCCAGTTCGTGGAACTTTCAGAAATAAGCTGTCGCAGTTCTCCAGATTCGACCAATTGTTCGAATTTCTTCTGGGAATTCGTATGAGCAATGGTTGTTGAATGTTTGCTTTTATATTCTGGAGATCCTTCCCACATAGATGTCCATAGTTCTAGAAAAGAATGTTCCAGCAATGCTGATTTTTCAGGAATGGACATTTCATCTATTAGTTTCAATAAATGACTTCTGTTTTGAATAGAATAATTGCCGCACAAAAAATCGATGTATCCGAAACTATTTTTTCGCCGAATCATGAGATATTCTAATTTATTTTCTCGCGCCTCTCGTGTATTTTGCGTCGGCTTCGGATTTGTACGCATAGCAATAATGCCACAACTGGTAATTGGCAGGTTGCACATGTAAAAAATGTGACCATATTTCCCGCAATTATTACACAAAGTTTCGGATGCGCTGCTGGTGACGGCAGTGGTTCGTTTTACGCCGCCTTCTGCGAAACCCTGAAAAATGTTTGCATTTTCTCCGAATCCTTTTCCCTTTGCTGAAAATGGGTTTGTTTTGTTGTATGTTGTGGCGCAGCCGCCGCTTGTGCTTTCATCTGGCGAAACACTTGCTCGAGACCAGAGAGATGTATCCTTTGTTTGTTCATGTTCGGAACTAAAATATTTTTTCATGGCGCGCTTATTTGGGGATAAGTTATATACGAAAATTATGTTAAAGCTGATTTCCCAAAGCAAGCAAGTTCGGGAGTCAAACATGTCCTTTTAGTTTACAACGATGTGTTTTGTTTCTCACAAAATTATAGACAGAGACGCAAATCACCCTCAAAAATGTCTTTTGGATTTATTTTGACTAGACATGTTACTTCTGAAAAAACAAACGCCTATTGGAATCGATCCGCGTCTCTCTTGCGGCGTTTTTATCCAACTCGCCAAATTATAATTATTGATGATGCGAGTAATTATGATTATGTCCTGGAAAGTAAAGAAATGTTGCACGCCATATCTGCAGGAAAAGTTATGGTTGTGCAATCTGAATATCCCGGAAGAGGCGAGTTGTTGCCATATATTTATCTATTGCGGCACAAATATTTCGAAAACGCTGTCATACTTCACGACAGTGTGTTTTTGCATGCCAGAATAAATATAGAAGAATTAATACGCAAACACATTCGAGTCATGCCTTTGTGGCATTTCTCTCCAGACAGAGAGAACGTTGAAAACACATCGCGACTGGTCAACCATTTGAGTCCCAGCTCAGCGGCACAAGCAATTTACAACAAAATTCAACATGATGGACCGAAACATGGTGGAATTGGAAGATTTGCGTTTCCACATGACCGCTGGTGGGGATGTTTTGGTTGTCAAGCGTTTATACATGCTCCATTTCTTCAGGCAATAGAAGACAAATATCATATGAGTCGGTTACTTCAGGGAGTACATTGCCGAGCAGACAGATGCTGTGTGGAACGTATTTTAGGTGCAATTTTTTCTGCAGAATCTGGAGGTCAAATACAAGTTCGACATTCTCTCTTTGGAGACATTCAGAAATATCAAACCTGGGGATATTCGTATGACAACTATTTGTCGGACATTGCCCGCGGCAAACTTCCGAGAATTGTTGTTAAAGTTTGGACAGGTCGTTGACCTCCGCCGCAGTTAAAAAAGCCGTGTTACTAAGGGAAAATTGAAACAGTATAATGCGCGTGATTAAAATGCAAAATACGCATTATATGACAAAATTGTCATCTGGGTATAATCACAGTGCAGCTATTGCAGAAAATGGTCGAGTTGTTTGTTGGGGAAATAACGGCTTTCAGGAATGCGATGTTCCACATGACTTGAAAAACGTCATTTCCATAAGTTGTGGACATCATCACACAGCAGCACTTACCACAGAAGGTCGCGTAATTTGTTGGGGTAATAACCAACATAGGCAATGTAATGTTCCTAAAAAATTGAAAAACGTCATTTACATAAGTTGTGGATTATATAACAATGCAGCAATAACCGCAAAAGGCAAAGTTGTTTGTTGGGGGTATAATCAATTCGATGTTCCGCTAAACTTGGAACCTGTTGTTTCCATAAGTTTTGGGGGAAATTATTCTGCTGCACTTACCAAAGAAGGTAAAGTTGTTTGTTGGGGAAAAAATGGCGTTGGACAATGCGATGTTCCGGAAGACTTGGAAAACGTTGTCGAAGTTAGTTGTGGACAATATCACACCGCAACACTTACTGCAGAAGGTCGCGTCATTTGTTGGGGTAATAACCAACAAGGACAATGCACTGTTCCACATGACTTGGAAAACGTTATTTCCATAAGTTGTGGATTTTATCACACTGCAGCAATAACCACAGAAGGTAAAGTTGTGACTTGGGGTGACAATGATTACGGTCAACGCAATATTCCACCAGATTTGGAAAACGTTATTTCCATAAGTTGCAAATCATATTATACCACAGCATTTACCGCAGAAGGTCGAGTTGTTTGTTGGGGGGAAAATACAAATGGTCAACGCAATATTCCACCAGATTTGGAAAACGTTATTTTGGTAAGTTCTGGATATAATCACGTTATGGCACTTACTGTAGAAGGTAGAGTTGTTTGTTGGGGTAAAAATAGCGTTGGACAATGCAATGTTTCAGAAGGATTGATTGTACAAACTGGATTGGTTGTGTTATTATAACCGAATTGTTGGCGAGTTCAAAAAAATTTTCTCTCGACCGCGCATTTTTGACATTTTATTTTTTCTTCTGGTTAACAGTAAACGCGCCACGTAATTAGAAGAAAAGAAAACAAAACCAACATGCGCGGTAGAGAGAAAAATTTCTGGAGGAAAACGATTTTTCCGCAATCGTGAAAAATGACATAACTAATTCATATAAAATAGAAACACATCCCGCCCATAGTAAATGCAATCTATATCCACGATGTCCGCCACATATGCTCAAGCAGCCGAAGAAAAATACAATATGGATTTGTATCCACCCATTTCGAAAATGTGCTGGCATTCAGGAAATAGATTAGTTGCAAAACCAACAAAACCATTCCCAATTTGTAAAACATTTGATGATTTGTGTAGTTTTGGAGCAGAACACGTTATGGATTCTGTGAATTATCCAAATATGAGAACTCAACTGGAATTGCATTTTACTCACATAAATGATGGTGAGCCGCCATCTGAAACAGACGCAAATTTATACATGAAAACGTTGTATGAAATGGTTGGACCATTTGCGTGGATTCAACCGATAATTTGCGCATATAATAGATTAAAATGGTTTACTCAAATGTCACAACCTGGTTGTTTTTATGAGACAACTCAATACAAAACGCATTGGCATTTCATGTATGACAGACAGAATGATGAATCGAAATTAGTAGACGCTGAATATTTAATCGGACAAAGAGCAAGAATTGGTGGGTATATGAAAAAAGACAGAGCATTGTTACTACATAAATGGTTAGGTGACAGATATCCAAATTTGATATCTACCGTTTCTAGCATAAATATAGAAGTAAGTCCAGAATATGAAGATTGTTCTTTAAGTTTCAAAAACAGAATTCCTATGCTTGAAGAATGCCAGTACAATAGAAGTGTACATGACAAATATCAAAATGTACAACTGACCAACGAAAATTATAAAACATACATGCTTGAATTAAAACATGTAAGTATTACGTGTTTTTCCAGAGGAATGCGATGCGACGTTACAAATGACATGTTATGTAGAGATTATACCGGATTAAAACACGAACATTTGGATTCTAATGCATGTGAAAACATTGCATACTTTGATGTTATGGCAAAAAACTGGAATGATAATTCCGAAATATGGACCGTTTTACTTGATTTGTTGGTAAAAACGGCGCATATTTAAAATGCCATATATGTATGGCTGGTAGACCTCACAGAATCAGAAGTATTAAATCATACATAAATAACATCGATGCGCACACGTATTCTGGTCCGATGAAAAGCGGAACATCTCCAAGTGTCGGAGTCACTCGAAATTATTGGTATAATTATGCCACCCAATGCAATCAACATCCGGATCAAATAAAAAAGAGTTATGCTAATATGGTTTTTTTAAGTATTAATCCCGCCCAAACTCCTGTAACTGCGGGATTTCGACCAACAACTAACTATAATTATCCCTACAATGCCCCGCCCGGTGTGGGTTTTTATGATGCGAATGTGAAATATGATAATCATTTTTATGGACCAAAACACAATCCGGTGCCAATTCTTAGACAACCTGTGCGACCTGTTTCTAGACACATGACGGGTTTTTCTTCATCTGCAAACACTCCTGTTTAATCGCCCGCTCGCCCTAAAACCCCAAATGTTCTTGCATTCGCTGAAAATAGTCATTAACATAAAATTCCGATACAAAGGTGAATGCCAGAAAGTCTAGTTTATCGTCTGCGGTGAAATTTGCAGGAGATGTTTTGATGTCAAACGCCTCCTTGAACTCTTTCATCACAAAGGTATAACACATGGTTGGTGGATGTTTTTTGAAACGTTTGCACATACGGTCGACCAAATCAGGATGTTCAGACAACAACTCAGAAAATTGAATCCACCATACGTTGACTTCAATGATGAATGCCAGGGTGTTTTCTTTTATGTTTAGGGAACGTAACTGAGGCTCTAGTTTATCGGTTGCTTCACCCAGCAGTTGTAGACGACATAACGATTCAAAAGCTTTATAAATCACAGATCGTCTGTGGCAACCCTCTGATAATCTACACAAGCTTTCCCGGGCTTCTATCATCATCATGCCCAATTCTTCTGAAATTAAACACGCATCCGAAACAACAATAAGTTTTTGCGGCTTCGGCTGCTGAATTTGTGGTTGCGGCTGCTGAATTTGTGGTTGCGGTTGCGGCTGCGGCTGCGGCTGAACCTTTTTGGTTTTAATGCGCTGTGCACTCACAAATATAAATAACACAAAACAGAATACATAAAATATTACCTTGCAAAATATGCTGTAAAGTTCGGCTTCTGTGTAACTCATTGTTCGTTGTTCGTTGTTCGGTTGCTTAATCAAATATGACGATTGCGAAAATCCAGAAAAAAGATTTCAATTTTCTCAAATTATTAATTAACGGCGGCGGTTGCGCGCAACACAGGAGAAAATGAAAAATCTTGGATGTGATCGAGAGCAAAATTTTCCGCAAACGCCAACGATTGTCTAACTTTCCGAAAAATTTTTCTCTCGATCGCGACCAAGTTTTTCTTTATTTCCTGTTTGTTCTGCAATTGGTGGAAAGGAGGGGTCGTATGGGAAGTCTCCAAAGGAGACGCCGGTTTGCCGTGCAAGCCCTATCCTTGGTTCCCTACATCGCGACCAATATTTTCCATTTTCTTCTGTGTTTGCGGCAAAGAGAGAAAATAGAAGAGAAACCTGGAGATAATACTGTTTTACTGATTCGTCGTCGTTGGTGAAGCGCGCATAACCCTGCCGAATTTTACATCCTGGTATTGCAACAACGCCGAGAAATGAACACATTTGTCCAATTTTTCGTGTTTTGCACAGTATTATTTTTGTATATCCACATCCAATTTCATTTGAAACGCGGGCAAGAATTGGAATTATATGAAATAACAGATCCATCCAAAGAACAATTAAATAATGTCTGTGACAATCGACAGCCTGTGTTATTTAATTTTCCCGCGGATGACATATTAAAAATCTGTCAAATGCGCATAATTTTCGATCAATATCATAATTTTGATTTATCTGTTCGGGATATAACTGCGCCAATCACAGCAATTACTAAATTGCCTTTGCGGGAGGCAGTGAAATTATTCATATCGGATCCTGCGGCAGCGGCTGCGACGGCGTCTGCGGCAGCAGATATAAAATATCTATCCGAATCAAACGGGGATTTTCTGGCGGAAACCGGAGTACAAAAATATTTACAATCCAATGACGGGTTTTTACGTCCCTCTATGTTGGCAACCATGTCCTACGATTTGTGGACAGGAAAACAGGGGTTACAAACACCTCTGCGATATGATGTGGTGTATCGAAATTTTTTCCTAGTAACAGAAGGTCAAATACAAATCAAATTAATTCCTGCAATGTACAGCAAATATTTGTCCGAATATAAAGATTACGCGGGATTTGAATTTATATCTCCGGTGAATCCCTGGCACCCATCGCCGCAGTTTTCCGCGGATTTTTCGAAAGTTAAATGTTTAGATTTTACCGTTTCCGCTGGGAAATGTCTGTATATTCCAGCATATTGGTGGTTTAGTATGCGATTTGACGGAGCCCCGACAACCATTGTTAATTTCAAATACAAAACTTTCATGAATATGGCAGCTATTTCGCCGATATATGCCATGCATTTTTTTGAATTGCAGAATTTAAAACGAAATATATCCAGGGGAGTTGCTCCAATTTCAACCGCGGTTTCCGTCACTACTGCACCACATGTGTCTGCTGCTGCCGCCTCTGCGGAAATACCTGGCGCAACCTCTTTGGAAACATTGCCCTCTGACGGCGACTCTATCAGAGAAGAACCCAAAAATAATTAAAACCCAGCAACCCCTTTTTACATATGTCCGCCGTTACCGCAGCCACCACAGACATATGTAAAAAAGATCCAGTATTTCTTCAACCTATCCCAGCACACATATTGTACGATTTGCTAGAACGTATAGCACCTGTTGACCCGGTTGGTCGTGCAAAAAACACATTTGGCGAAAAACCCGCGCAGCATTTGCTTACAATGGAAGTGTACGACATTGCTGAACAGAACGGCGATATCGCGGATTTTGTTGACAATATCCGGCACTATTACAGAAAAACAAAGAAACATTATGTAGAATACCCGATAACATACAAAAAATTCATCACGATTGTGCGACAAATCTGCAACACACATGGCATAAATTACACATACGATAATGTGTATAACCGATGTGGAAGAACAAATGAATATTACATTCCTTGCCGGTCCGCTGCCGCCACCGCGCCGTAATTACACAATCACTTCATTCACACATAATCGATAATAATCTGTGACAATAGCCGTTTTACTCGGACGAGCAATATGACAAACTTCTCCCAGTCGAATCCCAATAGCCCGGGCAACTGGATCAAATCTGGAAATTTCCGGGAATTGATCCATAGATGTGATATTGAATTTTTCTCGAAGTTCGGCGACTCGTTCGTCACTAATAATCGTGTGTTTTGGGACTTTTTCATGTTTTAATATGTTTATTTTTAACCAATCAATACCTTCTATAATGACAAATATTCCGCGCTGTTCCCATAAATTCACCAATTCGTTCTGCATGGTTTCATTTGGAGGAGTTGTGGCAATAATATACAACGTGTCGTTTTTGGTCAATGTTTGAGTTACATCAAACAAATCATCCACGATTTCATACACGTTGCTCTGAGACAATTTCTTGATATGCAAACAATAACGGACATACATTTTTCGTTTGGGACTCTCTAACAGCATATCTAACTGATTGTTCTGTTTCATAATGTTCACTTCATTGGCGCTAAAGTTCGAATATTCCCCAACATTGTAATCTTGTTCTGCTAACTGAGATAGCAAATTTTGTCTGGTTTCAAATAATTCGTTTGTTTGTACAGTTGAAATCATGCCAGCGATCTTGTTCTTATACCGTCTTTAGATTTTAAGTTTTATTTCTGTGTCAGTTTTTTGCTCCCAGTTTTTGCCGTCGCGCGATGTTTTGTTATCTACTAGTTAACAGATAGAACAATGGTTTATTGCCGACAGGAAAAGCTTGTTTGCGGTGTGTCGCGGATTACCAATGATTGTAATTGAATGGCGAAACCGTGACATCTGCGAGTTTTTTTCGCCAATAATCCACGCGTTTCTTAAAAGCCATATCTTTTGCGGATTCAGGATAAGGGGTTGAAACAAGCATTTGTTGTTCTTCTGCTCCAGTTATTTTGGGTTTATATCCATAACAATTCACTCCAAATTTTACAGCGGGATTTGCAATATATCCACCATTGACGCCAGGACGCCCACAATCGTGTTTGTGTTCAGAAGGCAATTTGTCATACGTTTGTTTTTGTGTCGGAAAAAGCGCCATTTGATCCGCAGACCATCCATAATTACACCATTCGGCTCCGCGGTTATAAGCTCTTTCAACTTGATCATAGGTCGCCAAATCTGCCCCATAAGCTGTGCATATGGCTTTTGCATTTTCATAATTATAGTTATTCCCTGGGATATTAAATACTTGTTTTTTGAAACGTAACTCTGGAACGGGCGCAGGTTCCAGGGGAGTTGTCGAAGATGCTATGACGTCAATTGCTGGAGATGTCGAAAACCAATCCCGAATGTACGCAACAACACTCATGCCTAGAACATATTGCAGGGAATGAAATAAAATAAGAATGACAATCATGATTCCAAGTATCCAGGCAATGCTTGTTCCCGACATGGCTGTGGTCGCTGCGTCACTGGCGCCGAAACTCATCATGCTCGCGCCAGAATCCGCACCGCTACCACCACCCAATCCTGAGAAAAACACACAATACAACACAATAATTCCGACCAATAACACCAACACCAGAGGTTGCATAATAAATCCATTCAATGTGTTGTACATTTCTGCTGGATTTATGGTTGCACTTGTATTTACGACTTCCATATAGTTTTTGCAGAGTAAAAACGACACCTGTTTTGTTTGACAAAACGGGGGACAACCTATTATTTAAACATTGTTTATCTTCTGTTCTCTCTCTGGCAAAACAGAAGATAAAGGTAGTAAATAGTTGTGATCGAGAGAAAAATTTACCACGAACGTCAACACAAAGTAAAAAACCCCGGATTCGTTTTACTCTGGATAATATATGTCATTATCTGGACAATTCAAACGCCTTTGCACCCCCGCTGCGGTATATTTTGCCATATCCATGTTTGCGTTACTTCTTGTGTTGTGCCAAAACATTGGACATAACACAAGTTATCATGTCGGATCCTTTTCTTGCCGAGTTCCCAGCACACCGCTGGTATTTATTGGAAAATTTATTTATATCATCTTCTGGACATATGTGTTAAATTTAATATGTAAAGATGGACACAGAGGAATATCTTGGTTGCTAGTACTTTTGCCTTGGCTCTCTCTGTTTGTTATTATTGGACTGATGATGTTGAATAGGTAACGCGTCGCACGCGCGTTGTCTATGATCGTTTGCGTTTTGTGCGCGATTGGGTGGAACGAACTCGGCGAGTTTTTGGTGCTGTTACTGCAGTCGCCGCCGCCGCAGCAGCACCCGTATCTGTCCCAACTCGAGCCTTAATTTTCTTCAACACAAATTCATACATACCATTTTTTCGGCGTTTAATCTCACCATATTCTGGATATTTTTTCTTTAATTTTTCACTGGCGACCCGCATAGGTTCAATGCGTTCTTCAAATTGTCCCAATCCTCCTTGACTTCCATAATATTTTGTCGTAAATGCAATTTTATCAAACCGCAGAACAATTCCATCATGTATAAAATACGTCAACGATCGTTCAACATCTTCTTTCTCTCCTGTCATCGTGACAGCTAATTGAATGTCTTTCAGTTTGGGACGATTAACAATTCCGTAAAAACACCCGACGATGAAATTCAAACAAGTCGTCATTTCTGGGCGAGTTTTTCGGAAAAACGGATTATACACGGCATATACGCCCCAGATGTATGCGCGATTTTTCGTGCATTCTTTGAAAGCTTCTTTAATAAAATAATCCAGGGAATGAGATTTAAACCGAGGAGACATGGTCAGATCAACGCTTGTAATGTCATCGTCAAAATACACAATGTGTTTTCCTTGTGACCAATCATCTGCTATAAATTGTCTTTGTGGAGCAATACCTTTGACTCCCAATCGTATTTCTTTACACATAGTTTTGTCAATGGTGTTTTTGTATTCCGTGTATTCTTCTTTATTGGCGACATACACATAAATATTGGACGCAGGAATACCGGCTTTTTTTAACATGGTCAGGGTTTTTTCTTCACACCATTTTGCGCGTTTATAACTGGGTATGCAAACAACATAGGACATATAGTTTTTACAGAGTAAAAATGTTACCTGTTTTGCTTTGGCAAAACCATAGTTTTGTGAGAACAAAACGACAATCGTTTTTGCAGTTACGCGAAGACCATACAAAACAATTCTCTCCGACAATGCAACAATCCAGGAAAAACAGAAGATAAATAAGTGTGTGGCAGCGATCGAGTGAAAAAATTTGGCGCGCACCTACATCATTTTTTGGACGGATTTGGTCCACGCGCTAAAAAACGTTTTGTGATGTTGTCGATAGATTTGACGTGATTCAACATAAATTTCCTCGTTTTACCCTGGGTTTGTTTCCACAAATCTCTGCGCAAATAACACACAATAGAGAGACGTTTTGACTCGGGAGTTTTCAATTGAATGGGCAAATTGGAATGAGGTTGATGAACATCCATGAACAAAATATCCCCAGTTCTGACATCCACACCAATCCCATACTGAGGAAAACACGTTTCACCACCTTCATACGACCCATGTTCAATCACGGCTAAATTCCCAAACCCTTCTTCATCATCCCCTTTGTCTGTATGAATCGCGGTTTGATAATTCACATTTGTTGTCACAGTTGTAAACGAAGTATTCGCAATTCGGAATGGAGTTTGAGACGCTTTTCGTTTTTGTTTTTCATATTTGTCCGGTATATATTTCTTATAACAGGCATCAATGTCTTCTATTAGCGGCACAGTTTTTTTGAATTTTTCCGGTTCTTCTGAGAGAAATCTCGTGGCTCTTGCGGTTATTTTAGGCAAAGGAATTTTCAACATTTTATATTTATATTTCTGATACACCGCGAGTTTGTCGAAATATCCGATAATATTTGTCATAACTCTCGGATTTGTGTACACGTTTTTGATTTTGGCACCAGATGATGCTCCACGATTACCGGTTTTGTTTTGGGCAAATTTAATTATATTTTCGTAAAACGCGTCCACGTGTGTTTTGGTTAATTTATTTTTCCTGAAACGCAACAAAAGTTTCGCGGACTTTGAGGCGTCTTCTGTGCTTGTGTCCGCCGCGTCATCCGTGGTGTCATCGACGGTATATACATCTGCGTCTTGTTTGATGATGAGTTTTATCATGTCTCGTTTTATTTTTTTGCTCAACAGTTTTTCCATTTTGGCATTTGTTATGTCCTTTTTCACATAATAAATGACCACGCCATTTTTCGTTTCCTGTTTCACGATCATATAGTTTTCGCAGAGTAAAAACGACACCTGTTTTTGCAAACTGTTTTTGTGGTGGCAAAACAATTCGTTTGCCTGTCAGCAAACTCGGTGTCGCGTTTTCTTCTGTTTGCCGCCGAACCCAGAAGAAAATGAATAAATTAGTCGCGATCGAGAGAAAAATTTTTGGCGAGCCTTAGTCGCGATCGTAATTATTTTCGCCACCGTCGGGTTTGATTTCGGTGTGGTCTCGGTGGGCGCCGAGTACCGCCACTACCACCCCTGGCAACCACCAATGCTTCGCTCGTTCCGCTGATAGCTGAACCCAATCCGGGCAACACGGAATCTAAATAGGGGGCTATCATTTTGAGACCAGTATTTACTCCCATTCCCAGCGCAGAATTCATCATCTGGCG
>SXGS01275005.1_pt1 | contig 18451 bp, 14 predicted proteins | sample 3174681 | NCBI WGS metagenome assembly SXGS01 (sample SAMN11356861, study PRJNA531348) | freshwater metagenome | isolation source: freshwater sample F1-80 | place: China: Fuxian Lake, Yuxi | collected 2017-12-25 | reverse complement strand
GGTACGACGGCCGGGGCCAGGTGGTGTTGCGCAGCCGCGACGAGGCCGGAAAGGCCTGGGCAGAGATGGGCAAGGTGCCCCTGATCCTGGAGGGGTTCGTGGCCTTTGAGCGGGAGGTCTCGCTGTTGGCCGTATGCGGCCGGCAGGGGGAGGCCGTTTTTTACCCGCTGGTCGAAAACACCCACCGCGAGGGCATCCTGCGCCTGAGCCTGGCGCCTGCCCCGGAACTGCCCGCTGCCCTTCAGCAAGAGGCAGAGAAGTACACCCGCCTGGTGCTGGAGCACCTCGGCTACGTGGGGGTGCTGGCCATCGAATTCTTCCAGCGCGAGGGCCGGCTCCTTGCCAACGAGATGGCCTGCCGGGTCCACAACTCGGGGCACTGGACCATCGAGGGTGCGCAGACCAGCCAGTTCGAGAACCACCTGCGGGCCGTGGCGGGGTTGCCCTTGGGAAGCACCCAGCCCCGAGGGTACAGCGCCATGCTCAATATCATCGGCAACCCGCCAGACACCCCGGCCGTGCTGCGTTGTCCCGGCGCCCATCTGCACCTGTACGGAAAGGAGCCGCGCCCCCGCCGCAAACTGGGTCACCTGACCCTGGTGGCCCAAACGCGGGCTGACCTTGAGGCGCAGTTGAGAGCCGTCCAACCTTTGATCGATCCCTGATCACTTCCACCCACCTCCATTCGCGGAGTACGACACATGGCTGCAAAAAAGAAGTCGGACAAGCCCCAACTCCACCTAGTCGCCGCTGCCTGGTCGCTGACCAATTACCCCTCGGCCGAGAAGCAGTGGTCCTGGGAGAAGAAGGTAAAAGCGGCCAAGGAAGCGGGTTTTGTCGGCATGAGCGCCGGGGCCGCCCCGGAACTGGCCCAGGCCTTGCGCCAGCACCAGATGGCCCTGGTGGGAGGCGTCGACGTGGGGGAGGTCAGCGAGGCCGAACCCAAACTGCGGGCCTTCAAAGAGGCTGGCGCCATACACGTCAACGTGCAACTCTGCGACCACGACACCCCGGTGGCCAAGGCCGTGCCCGTGGCCCGCAAGGTGATGCAGGTGGGCAAGGCCCTGGGCATCAAACCGGCCATCGAGTGGCACCGCGACACCGTGACCGAGACCCCGGAGAAAGGCCTCGCCCTGGCCGCCCAGTACGAGAAACGCTACGGCGAGCCCCTGCGGGTAAACTTCGACCACTCCCATCCGGCCATCATCAAACAGCTGCGGCCGGCCACCTATTGGGAACGCATCGCCGAATACCGGCTGGACCTGCTGCAGAAAAGCGAGATGATCCACCTGCGCACGTTTACCGGCAGCCATTGCCAGACGCCGATCACCAATGGCCGCGGCAAACTGGACCGCGACTTCGTGCTCTGGCGCGACAATTTCCTCAAGCCGATGCTGGCGGCCTGGCTCAAGGGGGCCAAAAAGGGCCAGGAACTGTGGGCGGTGATCGAGTTGGGGCCCCAGGGCTCGGGGTACGCGCTGGAGTGTTTCCCGGACGTGTGGAAGGACGCCATCGTCGCCCGCGCCGAGATCCAGCAGATCTGGAAAAGCCTGGTAAAATGAATCCCTGGCTGCCCTTCCTCTGCGCCGGCCTGCTGCACTGGGGCTGCGCCGGGGGAAGGGCAAACGCGCCGGTGGAGGCCGAGGAGGGCGCCATGCCGCGAGTGGCGATCACCGGGTACCTTCCGGATTACCGTCTGGAGAGCTACGCGCCGGCCCCGAGGGCGGGGATCGACGTGCTGGTGCTGTTCTCGGCCGAGGCCACCCCGTCTGGTGGTCTGGACCTGGCGCGGCTGCCGATGGCCGCGCGGGAGCGGGCCAGGCAGCTCAAAGCCCAGCAGCAGTGCCTGCTGCTGTTGAGTGTGGGGGGCTGGGAGCGGTCGGCGGCCTTCCCGGCGCTGGCGGCCGATTCCACCGCACGCGCTGGTTTTAGCCGCCACCTGGCGGGTTTCTGCCGGGAGGAGGGGTTCGACGGCATCGACCTAGACTGGGAGCATCCGCGGAACCAGGCCGAAGCCCGGGATTTTGCCCTGCTCCTGGGGCGGATCGCCGCGGAGTTCGGGCCGGGTGGACTGCTGCTCACTTCGGCCCTGGCGCCCTGGCAGGAGTTGCCTGCCGCAGTCTACGAACACCTCGACCGCATCCACCTGATGTCCTACGACAACCCGGGACGGCACTCCACCTACGAGTCGGCGGTGGCCGACGTGCAGCGACTGGTGGACCGGGGGGCGGCGCCGGACAAGATCTGGCTGGGGGTGCCCTTCTACGGCAGGAAGATCGGCAACTCCGGCGACGCGTTGACCTATGCCCAGATCCTCGCCCAGTTCCACCCAAGTACCGAGGTGGACGAGGCCGGCGGCTACTACTTCAACGGGCCGCAGACCCTCCAGAAGAAGGCGCGTTTTGCCCGCGAGCGGGGGTTGGGGGGCATCATGATCTGGGAGTTGGGACAGGACGCGGCGGGGGAGGGGTCGCTGCTGCGCGCGTTGGGTCAGGCGCTGTCGGTACCCTAACCGAGCTGCCCTTTCACCCACCCCACCACCTTCTGCACCATCGGCGCGGTGGCCTCGCCGCCGAAGACGTGGCCGGCGCCGGGGAGCTCGTACAATTCCACGGGGTCATTGGCCCGCGCGTAGATGTCGCGCGAGTCCTGCAGGGGCACCACGTCGTCTTCGCTGCCGTGGACCAGGAGCCAGGGCAGCCGGATCGCGGGGGCGCGGTCCACCACGCTGCCGATCTTCCCCAAATCATCCATGTACGCCTGGGAGAGCGGGCAGGCCTCGTCATCCCACATGAAACCCTCGCCGGGTTTGACCATGCCGAACTCGCGCCGGGCAAAGTCCCTGGTGTGGACCATGCCGGCCAGGGAGACCAGGAAGTGAATACGCTGGTCCTGGCTGGCCCGCAGCACCCCCACGGCCCCGCCCATGCTGTGGCCCACGTAGCCCACGGTGTGGCCCTCCAGCGCGTCGAGCACCGCCCCCAGATCCGCAACCTCCTTGGTGATGGTCGAATCGACAAAACGGCCTTCGGAACTGCCGTTCCCCGAGAAGGAAAAACGCAGGGCCGGGATGCCGGCCACGGCTAAACTCTCGGCAAGGGCCACCACAAAGGGGCGGTCCTTGTTGCCGGTGACCCCGTGGCCCAGGACCACGATCGCCTCGGAGCCGGCGCTGCCGGGGTGGAAGGTGTAGTCGAGTGTTTCGCCCTGCGGGTTGCGGATGGTTCCCAACATATTTCAGACCGTTTCTGGTTGGGGGATGGGTTCGAGGCGCACCGGGCAGACCTTGAGTTCGGCGGTCTGGGTGATGGGATCGTACCCCGAGCCGGTGAGGATGTTCACCGGCACCTCGTTGAAGGCAAAACTCGCAAACACCGTGCCCCGGGGCGAGCGCCGGGTGGTCTGCACCTTGACCTGGATGGAGCCCCGGGCGCTGGACATGCGGCACCAGGCCCCCTCTGCCAGACCCCAGTCCTGGGCGTCCTCTGGATGCACCTCGAGGGATTCCTCGGCGAGGAAATAGTCGATGCCCTGGGCCCGACCGGTCTGGGTGCGGGTGTGGTAGGAGTGCAGGCGGCGGCCCGTGGTAAGCCAGACCGGGAATGCGTCGCTGATGGACTCGGCCGGGTCGCGGTAGTTGACCATCTTAAAGGTTCCCCGGCCGTTTTTGAACTCGCCCTGGTGCAGGATTGGCGTGCCGGGGTGGTCGGCGGTGGGCACGGGCCATTGGTACTCGCCCCCGTCGATGCGCTCCCAGTTCAGGCCGGCATAGATGGGCGAGAGGCCGCACACCTCCTCGAACACCTCCTTTGCCGAGCCGAACTCGAAGCCCGGAAACCCCAGCCGGCGGGCGATCTGCGAGACGATCCACCAGTCGGGCCTAGCTTCGCCCTGGGGCGGCACCGCGGCGCGCAGGCGCTGCACCCGCCGCTCGGTGTTGGTACAGGTGCCCTCGGTCTCGCCCCAGGCCGTGGCCGGCAACACCACATGGGCCAAGTCAGTGGTTTCGGTGGGGAAGATGTCGAGGACCACCAGATGGTCCAGACTGCGCAGGGCGTGTTCGCAGTGCTGGCGGTCGGGGTCTGAGACCAGGGTGTTCTCCCCGTCGATGAGCATGGCGCGGATCCGGTCGCCACACAGGTCGAGGGCCGTGACCTTGGTCATGCCGCGGTCCAGGTCTACCTCGCGGCCGTACAGGATCTTGAACTTGGCCTGGTTGGCCGGGTCGCTGCCCGGCTGGAAGCCGGGGAAATTGGACGGCACGGCCCCGCAGTCGCCCGCTCCCTGGATATTGTTCTGGCCGCGCAGCGGGTTGATGCCCGTGCCCTCGCGGCCCAGATTGCCGGTCATCAGCGCCAGGTTGCACAGGCTCTGCACGTTGTCCACCCCGCAGATATGCTCGGTGATGCCCAGGGTGTAGTAGATGGCCCCCTTTTCGGTCTGCCCGTACCAGAGGGCGGCCAATTCGATGTCTGCGGCCGGCACCCCGGTGATGGTCTCGGCCCACAGGGGGGTGAACTGGGCAACATGCGCCAAAAACTCCTGGCCGTGCAGGGTGCGGTCCTCGATGAAGCGGGTGTCCACCAGGCCCTCGCGGGCGATCACATGGGCCATGCCCAGCAGCAGGGCCACGTCCGAGCCCACCCGCAGGGGCAGGTACAGGTCGGCCATCTCGGCCAGGGGGATGCGCCGGGGGTCGGCGACAATCAGTTTCGCACCCCGCGCCAAGGCCCGCTTGAGCCGGGTGGCGGCCACGGGGTGACATTCGGTCATGTTGGTGCCGATGCAGAAAAACACATCCGGCTTCTCCATGTCCGCCAGTGGATTCGACATTGCGCCGCGACCGATGGTGGCTGCCAGACCGGCAACCGTTGGCGCGTGTCAGGCACGGCTGCAGTTGTCTATATGGTGGGTGCCATAACCAGCGCGGATGAATTTCTGCATCACATAGGCCGCCTCGTTGGGCGCCCGGCCCGAGGCGATGCCATAGATGCTATGCCGGCCGTGCCGCTCAAAGGTCTTGCGGAACCCGTCAGCGGCCCGGTCCAGGGCCACGTCCCAGGAGGCTGGATGCAGCTCGCCGTGCTCGCCCCGCACCAGGGGGGTTTTGAGGCGCTCGCGGTGCTGCACAAAGTCAAAGGCGAACTGCCCCTTCACACACAGGGCGCCCAGGTTGGCCGCCCCGTCCATGGCCGGCTGGACCCCCACCAGCTTTTCGCCCTTGGTGAGTAGGTCCATCGAGCAGCCCACCCCGCAGTAAGGGCAGGTGGTGCGGGTCTTCTCGATGGGCTCGGGCAGCGGGGCGGCGCGCAGGGCCTTCTTGTCGGACAGGGCCCCGGTTGGGCAGGTCTGTACACACTGGCCGCAGAAGGTGCAGGAGGAATCCTTGAGCAGGCTGTCGAATTCGGTGGTGATCTGGGAGTGAAAACCCCGGTTGGCGATGTTGATGGCGTGGTCGCCCTCGCGCTCGGCGCAGACCCGCACGCAGCGGTAGCAGGAGATACACTGGTCGTAGTCGCGCAGGATGAAGGGGTTGGTGTCCTCGGTTTTGCTGTGGCCCGAGCGGGCCCCGGCAAAGCGGCCGGTGCGCGCCCCATAACGGTCCACCAGGGTTTTGAGCTCCTGGGAGGCGCTGCCGCTGAGCGGGTCCACGTCCACCTGGCGGTTCTCGGAGGCGACCATCTCCAGCAGGGTGCGGCGGTGTTCCTCCAAAGCAGCGGTGGTGGTGCGCACATTCATGCCGGCAACCGCCTTGGTGGTGCAGGAGGCCACGGGCGCACGCGCCCCTTCCACCTCCACGGCGCAGAGGCGGCAGGAGCCAAAGGGCTCCAGGCGCGGGTCGTAGCAGAGGGTGGGGATCTGGGTCTGGCGGCGGCGGGCGATCTCGTACAGGGTTTCGCCCGGGGCGAATTCCACCTGTTCGCCATCAAGGGTCAGGGTGGGCAGGGCGGGAGCAGGCTGAGGCGTAGCGCTCATGGTCGCGCACCTTTCTGCACGTGTTGTGCCACTTGATCGGGAAAATATCTCAACAAACTCTCGGTTACATGGGGGGCGGCCATACCTAGGCCGCAGGCGCTGAGGGATTTCATGGTGCGGCCTATGTCGTTCACCTCGCTGATCCAGGCTTGCAGCTCCCGAGGGCCGGCCTCCCCCGATAGGCGCTCGCTCAGGCGCTGGGTGCCGATGCGGCAGGGGAAACACTTGCCACAGGACTCCTCGGCGAAAAAGGCCATGGCCGCCTGGGCGACTGACACCATAGCGCGACGGTCATCGAAAACCATGATGCCGCCGGCCCCCAGAAAGGAACCCTTGCCGCGGATGCCGGGTTCGTCGAGGGTGGTTTCCAGATCCGCGCCGGCGAGGAAACCACCTGAAAGGCCGGCCATGGTCAGGGCCTGGATGGAGCGGCCCGGCAACGGCCCACCGGCCCACTCGTAGAGCAGGGTCTTGAGTGGGAGCCCCAGGGGGATCTCGTAGTTGCCCGGCCGCTGGATATCCCCAGAGAGGCTGATCAGTTTGGTGCCGGCTTGGCCATTGAGCCCCAGGCCCTTATACCACGGGGCGCCGTTTTTCAAGATCTGGGGCACCGAGGCGAGGGTCTCGACGTTGTTCACCGCCGTGGGCAGGTCCTCGAATCCGTGGGTCACCGGAAAGGGCGGCCGGTTGCGCGGGAAGGGTCGTTTGCCCTCCAGGCTGTTGAGCAGGGCCCCTTCCTCCCCGCAGATATAGGCGCCCGCCCCCCGGCGCAGGTAAAGCCGGAAGGTCAGGGATCGGCCGAGGATGTTTTCGCCCAGCAAGCCGGCCGCCTCGGCTTCGGCCAGGGCGTTTTGCAGCAAGTGGAGGGTGTCGGGGTACTCGTAGCGCAGATAGATAAAACCGCGGGTGGCGCCGGTGGCGCGGGCGGCGATCAACATTCCCTCGATCACTGCGTGGGGGTCGAAATCGAGCAGCGCGCGGTCCTTGAAGCAGCCTGGTTCACCCTCGTCGGCGTTGCAGACAATGGTTTTCGGCGCACCCGGGGCCTCGGCGACGGCCTTCCATTTCATCCCGGTGGGGAAGCCGGCCCCGCCGCGGCCCGCCAGCTTGCTGTCCACCAGCAGTTGCACCACATCCACAGGGGCCAGATCGAGCGCTTTCTTCAGGCCTTGGTAGCCGCCAGTGCGCGTGTACCCTTGCAGGGTGGCGCGGTCTGGTTCGCGGATGTGGGCGAATACACACTCCTCGGCCCCGCCGGGGTTGGGCACTGGCAGTGGTGAGGGGTGGAGGGCCAGCTGCCCTGTTTGGGTCCCGGTGCGCAGCTGGGTGTCTTCCAGTACGGGGATGGGTGCGTCGCACCTGCCCGCGCAGGGCATGGGCAGGCCGCCGCGCTGGGCCAGACCCGCCAGCAGGTCCCCGGCCCCGTGCAGGGCGCAGACCGGTCCCGTGCAGACCCGGGGCAGGTCCTGGCCGCCTGGGGTGCGCGAGAAGTGGTGGTAAAAGGTGGTGGTGCCGTACAACTCGGCCAAGGGGATGCCGAGGGCTGCGGAGGTAGCCCGCAACGCCTCGTCGGAAAGGTACCCGTCGCGGTCGTGAAAGGCGTGTAAAAGCGGGAGCAGAGGGGCGGGTTCACCTCGCCAGCACGCGGTTAATTCCTGGTCGGTGGGTGTGGGCATTGGCCTTTGGTCGCAGGGAGGTGGCGGTAGACCGCCCAAATATATCAAAACTGATAGACAACTGCTATGCTCGGGGAAATCAGCTCTTTGCGGGAAGCAGGGCCAGGATCAGCAGGCTGGTACAGAGCGCACAGCCCAGGAAGATGTGGATCACCTGCAGCGGGGGGGGCAAGGCCAGGTAGGCCAGTCCCAGGCCGGCCAGCAATTGGCCCAGTCCCAGCCCCAGGGGCAACCAGGCCAGGCGCGGGAAGAGGAGCCGGCCCTTCCAGGCCAACAGGGCGCAGGCCAGCAGCACGACCAGTGCGAGGTTGCGGTGGAGGGGGTCCAGCCAGCCGACCTGAGTCAGGAGCTGGTCACGTGGCAGGTCTGGGTTGGCCTTCACACTCAGGTCGATGCTGCCGCGCACCAGGGCGCCGACCACGACCTGCACCGAGGTCAGACCGATCAGCGCCCAGGCCAAGGTGGCCAGGGGTGAGGGGATGCGGCGAGCCGGAGCGGCGCGGCTGTTGAGCAAGGCCAGGATCAACACCCCCAGCAGTATGAGCGCGAGTATGAGGTGTAAAGTGACGAAGCGGGGATCTAGGTGGAAGCGAACCACCATGCCGCCCAGCCACCCCTGGAGCACGACTAAAAACAGGGCCAGGAGGCTGGGCCTGAGGATGGCGGGCTCGCGGCGGTGGTCCCGCCAGGCGACCCAGGCGGTGCCCAGGATGAGGAATCCGGTGAATACCCCGACGAGCCGGTTCAGGTACTCGATCCAGGCCTTTTCAAAGTTGAAGAGCGCCGGGTCCATGGTGGGTGGCAGCTGGCTGACGTCGGTGGGTGGGATCCAGCGATCGAAACATTGGGGCCAGTCCGGGCAGCCCAGCCCGGCGCCGGCGGCGCGTACGAAGCCGCCGATGCCGATCAGCAGCAAGGTGGTGAGGGTGGTGGCCAGGGCCAGTTTCTGGAAGCGGGTCATGGGAGGAGAAGCTAAGGGGTGGGGCAGGGGGCCGCAACCTAGAACCTACCTAACTATGACCCAATTGACACTAGCTCAGCGGCGCGGCTATCTTAAGGCCGCTGAGTGTGTATCTGCGAACCCCCGAGGAGGAGATGATGAACAAAAAACAGGCGGTCGTGGCCCAGGCCGATGAGCTGAAAGACGGCCAGATGAAGCAGGTGTCCGTAGAGGGCACTGACGTGTTGCTGACCCGGGTCGATGGTGAGTACCACGCCGTAGGCGCGTACTGCACCCACTACGGTGCCCCCCTGGCCACGGGGGTTTTGAGCGGCACCCGGGTGGTCTGCCCCTGGCACCATGCCTGTTTTTCGGTGGTCAGCGGGGACCAGGAAGAGCCGCCGGGTCTGGATGCCCTGCCCTGCTTTGAGGTAAAGGTCGAAAATGGGCAGATCATCGTCGCCGTACCCGAGGAAGCCCCCAAACAACGCGTGGCGCCGATGGCCGGACCGGACGCGGCGGACAAGCGGGTCTTCGCCATCCTGGGAGGGGGCGCTGCCGGGGCGGCGGCTGCCGAAGTGTTGCGCCAGGAGGGTTTTAAAGGTCGGGTGGTGCTCATCGGGGCCGAGTCCTTTCTGCCCTACGACCGCACCACCATGAGCAAGGGCTATTTGGCGGAAAGGGAAAAACAGAGCGGGGTGCGGCCCTCCCGGTCCGAGGCCTTCTACGCCCAGCACGGCATCGAGGTCATGGCCGGCAAAACCGTCGCCAAGGTGCGGGCCGAGGCGCGGCAAATCGAGTTCGCCGACGGGGGCATCCTGCACTACGATGCCCTGTTGCTGGCAACAGGCGGCGTTCCGCGGCAGTTGCCCGTGCCCGGCGCTGACCTAGAAGGGGTGATGACCCTGCGCACGCCCCTGGATGCAGACCGCATCGCCGCCGCCGCCCAGGCCGGGGCCAAAGCTGTGGTGGTGGGCAGCAGCTTCATCGGCATGGAATGCGCCGCTGCCCTGCGCAGCCGCAATGTCCAGGTGCAGGTGGTGGCAATGGAGTCCGTGCCTTTCGAGCGGGTATTGGGGGTGGAGGTGGGTGGGTTATTCAAGACCGTGGCGGAGGAGAGCGGGGTGGTCTTCCACTTTAATGCCCAGGTGGACCGTCTGGCCGGCAAGGGCAAGGTGGAGAAGGTGGTGCTTAAGGGCGGCGTCGAGTTGGAGGCCGACCTGGTAGTGGTGGGGGCAGGGGTGAAGCCGGCCACCGACTATCTGGAAGGCGTGGCAAAAAACCCAGACGGGAGTGTGAGGGTGGACGAGTTCATGAAGGTGGCGGGTGCCGACCGGCTCTACGCAGCCGGTGACATCGCCGCCTTTCCCGACCCGCTCTCAGGGGAACACATTCGCATCGAGCACTGGAGGGTGGCCGGCCAGCAGGGCCGGGTGGCGGCCCGCAACATGGCTGGCCATGCGACCCCCTTTACCCAGGTGCCCTTCTTCTGGACCCGGCAGTTCAACCAGAACCTGCGCTACGTGGGCCATGCCAGCAGCTGGGATGAAGTGGTTGTGGACGGGGATTTGGGCCAGAAAAATTTCCTGGCCTACTACGTCAAGGCTGGCCAGGTGCGGGCGGTGGCCGGGGCTGGCCGCGACAAGGCCCTGTGTGCCATCGAGGAGTGTCTGCGCCTGCGCAAGATGCCAGGCGTGGCGGCGTTGCGGGCCGGCAACTTTGACTGGGAGGTGCAGTTGCGCGCCTGAGCCAGCGACTCAAGGCAAAGGAGCCTGGCACTTCTTCAGCGTGCCAGGCCCCTTTGGTTTACAGTGCGATGACCCGGTTCTCAATGGCCGACTGGGTAGCGGCCAGGGTTAGCTTGAGGGTTTTGACAGCTTCGGCGTACGGACAGCGTATACCCGAAGGGTCACCGCTCTGCACCGCTCTCAAGAAAGCGGCGTCCTCGTCGAGGGTGGGGTTGTTGCCCAGGTAGAAGACCTCCTTGCCCGAGGCCTTCTCCACGCTGAGGTTGCGGTGGTCGAAGCGCAGTACCTGATCCCTGAGGTAGAGGTCCAGACCTACATGGCCCCCGGTGCTCAGCATACAGGCCGAGGTGATGCTGGCGATGGCACCGCTGACAAAGGTGAGATTGGTGATCGAGGCGTCGTGTACGCTGTAGTTTTCGACCTCCCCCAACAGACCCGTCCTGGCGGCGGCGTGTACACTCTTGACCTCGCCCAACAGGTAGCGCGCCAGGTCGAAGATATGGGTGGTCTGTTCGACGATCTGGCCGCCGCTCTGGTCCAGCACCCGCCACCAGGCCACTCCCGGCATACCCCCAGTCCAGCTCCCGAGGGCAAAGCCCACCGCCTGCCCCTCCAGGCGCTCCTTGGCCATGGTGGTCAGGTCCATGTAGCGCCAGTGGTACCCCACTGCCGAGATCAGGCCCTTCTGCTCGATTGCAGCCAGGATTTGATCGGCCTTGGCACCGGTGGTGGCCACCGGTTTCTCGACAAAAATCGGCAGACCCCGTGCAATCGCCTCGAGTTCGGCGTCGCCGTGGGCAAAAGGGGGAAGGCAGAGGTACACGGCGTCCAGTTTTTCGCTGTCGAACATTTGGCGGAAACCCTCGTAGGCCTTGCCGCCGTAGGTGCTGGCAGCACTTTCGGCTTTGCTGGGCACGGCATCGCAGAACGCGGCGAGCTGGGCCTCGGGCAATTGGGCGAGGGTGCGCAGATGGTGGCCGGCAATGCCGCCGGTGCCGACAAATCCAAGGCGTACTGACATGGGAGATTCCTTTCGTTGGGCGCGGACCACGCGGGCGAAGTTTGACAATAAACCCTGAAACTCAATATATTTAGCGGCGTATGGACGCCTGCGTCCTCGCCCCATCCCTGCACCCGCCAGGCCTCCTGCAGGTGAAAAATGATCTGGGCAATTATCTCCATGATGTGTGTGCTGGGCACCAAGCTGGTGACCTCGCTGCGCATCAAGGACCTGAAGGAACGACTCGGCAACATTAAGCCGCGTATCATCGAGTTGCGCGGCAAATTAGAGGATGCGGAAGGCGAGTTCGAGACCATCAAATCAAAGGAAGAGGCATTGGAAGCTCGCCTCAACCACTTGCGCGATGCGGTGCGTATTCTCGAAGGGCTGCTGAAGGAGCCGCTCAACGCGCGGGACAACTCGACCAACGAACGGCTGCAGGTGATTCAGTCGGTCGAAGGCAACGCTTGAGTCTAGGCGCCCAGCGGTTTCTGTAACCTGCCTGCCCCGCCCGGCGCAGGCAGGATTTTTTTTGCCTCGCCTGAGGAATGTGCGGCGGCCCCCGGCACCTGTCAAGGGAATCCTCGTCAGACCATGAGCCAGCCACTCGCCGACCACCGGAGACTTAGGGACTACCGGGACCACTACCGGGTCGACGCCGAAGCAATCCTCGACCCGGAGTCCCTGCCGCCAAACCGCCGGGCGTCGGAACACCGGCGTTTCGAGGCGCTGCTACGCGTGCTGGGTCCACGGCCCGGGGAACGGCTTTTGGATATGGGCTGTGGCTCGGGGTGGTTCGCCGAGCAGTGTCGCCGCAAAGGTGCCCAGGTCTGGGCGGCGGACATCGCGCTCCGCGGGGTGGCCGGGGCGAGGGCGCGGTTTCCCCAGGTCGGGTGTTACCAGGTGGCCGACGTCTACCATCTGCCCTTTGCCTCCGGCCGTTTCGACGCTGTGGTGCTCTCCGAGGTGGCCGAGCACCTCGAGGATCTGGCCGGTGCCTTTGCCGAGTTGGCCCGCCTGCTGCGGCCAGGCGGTCGGCTCCTGGTCAGTGTCCCCTATCGGGAGACCATCGTCGAGCATCTCTGCATCCACTGCAACCGCCTCACCCCGGCCAATGCCCATCTGCACAGCTTCGACGAGCAGAGCCTGGCGGCGCTGTTGCGCGCCCAGGGGTTGGCGCCCAGAAGCCTGGCCTTGCTCAACAACAAGGCACTGGAGCTGATCGGGGTGCCCCACCTGACCAGGGCTTTTCCCTACTGGGTCTGGCGGGGCCTCGACCGCCTGGGCAACGCTGCGGTGGGGCGGCCGGCCTTCCTGGGCATGCTGGCCTACCGACCCTCCTGAGATGGCGGGTGTGGATCTGGCCCGCCAGGTGGGACTGGTGGCCCTGGGCAAAGGGGCGGGGGCCCTCAGCAATCTGGCCGTCTCCGCGGTGCTGGCCTGGGCGTGGTCCGAGGACCAGGCGCAGCTGGGGGCCTATGCCGCGGTCTGGACCCTGGGCAACACCCTCATCCCGCTTTTTATGCTGGGGATTCCCAGCAGCCTGCTCTACTTCTATCCTCAGCTGAACCGGTCCGGCCAACAGCGGCTCCTGCTGCAGGCCGCGCTCTGCCTGGCTGCCTCGGGCTTGGTCTTGGGCGGACTGCTGCTGGCGGTGGGACCGCGCTTGGGCTTTCTGGCCGGCAGCGGCTCGGGGGTGGGCGCAGGGGACCCCTTCCTCCACTTGGCTGCTTTTGTGCCCTACACCTGTTTCTGGGTCGCCGGAGGTCTGGTGGAGCCGGGGCTGGTGGCCGCTGGGCGCCCGGTGTGGCAGGCCTGGATCTCCCTCGGGGTGGCAGTGGGCCAGCTTGCCCTCGGGCTGGCCGCGGTGCTGCTGGACTGGGGGGTGGGCGGGGTGTTCTGGGGATTCTCGGGCCTGGGGGTGGCCCGTTTTTTGGTGGGCATGCTGCTGGTCGGCGCTGCGGCCGGTGGGTGGGGAGGCCGCTGGAGCGCCTCGGGCCTGGGTGAGTTGTTGAGGTACTCCCTTCCGGTGGCGCTGGGGGATGGGGTGGGCAGCGCGGCGCGCGCCGTGGACCGGATGGTGATACTCGTTTTTTTCTCGGCCGAAACCCTGGCACTCTATCACCTGGGCGCCATCGAGATCCCCGTCAGCATCCTGCTGGCTTCGGCGACCACGGTGCTGATTCCGCAGGTGAGTGGGTTCTATGCCCAGGGGCAGCGCGCCAAGATCGCCGCGCTGTGGCGCACCGCTGCGGAACGGCTGTCGCTGGTGGTGCTGCCCGTCTTCTTCCTGTTTTTTGCCTTGGCCGGTTCTCTCATCGAGGTGGTCTACCCGCAGCAATACGGGCAGAGCGCCTGGGTAATGCGGGTATTGCTGCTGGCGATGCCGCTGCGCTGCGCCATCTACAATCCGCTGCTGGTGGGTATGGGCAAGGCGAGGTGGGCCCTGTGGGTGGGGGTAGGCGACCTGCTGCTGAACGCCGCGCTCAGCGTCGCCCTGACGCAGTTGCTCCTGTCCGCCTGGCCGGCCTGGGCATTTTTGGGACCGGCGGTGGCGACGGTGTTGTCGACCTGGGTGCAGGTAGGGGTACTCGTGGCGCTTATTTCCTGGCACCTGGACAGTGGCCTGGGCGAACTCCTGCCCTGGCGCCACCTGGGCAGGGTGAGTCTGATCTGCGGTTGCGCAGCCGCCCTGAGTTGGGCTGTCAAGCTCGTCGACACCCCGCCCCCGGTGGGCCTGGGTCTGGCGGTGGCGGTGTTCGCGGCGGTGGTGCTGATGGCCTCGCGCCCTGCGGACCGCGCGGTGTTTGTCAACCTGTTGAGAGCGCGAAAGAGACTATGATCGACCTCTTGCGGCGTTCGCCGCTGGCCCTGATCGTGCTGGGGGGCCTGCTGGTGTTCGCCAATACCCTCGACAATAGTTTCCACTACGACGACAACCACTCCATCGTCGACAACCCGCACCTGCGTTCGCTGGGCAATGTGCCGCGTTTCTTCGTGGACCCGGGCACCTTCTCGGCCATGCCCGAGGCCCGGATGTACCGGCCGCTGCTGCTGGTGAGTTACGCCCTCAACTACGCCCTGGGGGGCACTGCGGTGTGGGGGTATCACCTGGTGAACCTGGGCCTGCACCTGGCCAACGCCTGGCTGGTCTGGCTGCTGGGCTGCCGCCTGATTGGGCGGGGGGCCTGGCTGGCAACCCTGCTCTTCCTGGTCCATCCGGTGGTCAGCGAGCCGGTAAACTATATCTGCAGCCGTTCGGCCCTGCTGGCGGCCTTTTTCTATCTGCTCGGCCTGTGGTGGGTGGTCAGGGCGGCCACTGCGGAGGGGGGGAAGCGGCCCGGTTTGTGGGTGGCCCTCTGTTTTACCGCTGGGTTGGCCAGCAAGGAGATCGCCTTCACCTTTCCCCTCGCGGCGGTCCTGTACCTGTGGCTGCTGGCGCCGTGTCGGCCCTGGCGTCTGCTGGCGGCCCCGCTCGCGATGATGGCCCTCTACCTGCTGGCCACCCGCGCCATCGTCGCCAAGGCAGTGGGGGAGCCCGTGCGCGAGCTGGGCAGCCAGTGGGCAACCCAGGTCAAGGCCGCAGTCTTTTACCTGTGGACCCTGGTGGAACCTGTACACCTGAGTGTGGAACCCCAGTTCGCGGTGGCTGCGGGCTGGATCGAGGGCCCCGTGTTGCTGGCCCTGCTCCTGCTGCTCTCGCTAGGCGCGGTGCTTTTGCGGGCAGGGGGGAGGACGGCCCTGTTCTGCGCCGGATGGGCGGCGCTGGCGCTGGCACCGACCGCGCTGGTGCCGCTCAATGTGCTGGTGAACGAGAACCGCCTCTACCTGCCGCTGGCGGGTCTGGCGCTGGGCCTGGGGTCCCTGCACGCGGTGCTGCCCCAAAGGCGGGTGTGGTTGCTGGCACTCCTGCCCCTGGGGCCCATCTGTGTGGTGCGCAATACCGCCTGGCAGGACGAGTTGAGTCTGTGGTCCGATGCGGTGCGCAAGGGGCCGGCAATGCCCCGGGTACACGTGAACCTCGGCAAGGCCTACCTGGAGGCCGGCCAGTACCAAGAGGCCATTGCCGCCAGCCGCCGGGCGCTGGAACTGAACCCGAAACTGGACCGCGCCCACTACAACATCGGCAGGGCCTACCAGGCGCTGGAACAGCACGAGGAGGCCATTGCCAGTTACCGCCGCGCCTTGGAGATACGCCCGGAGCTAATCGAAGCCCGCAACAACCTCGGCAATGCCTATTTGGTACTGGGAAAGACTGAGGCGGCCCTGATCGAGTACCGGCTCGCCCTGTCCATCCACCCCCACGCGCAGGTGTTCCACAACCTGGGCAAGGCCCACCTGAATCTGGGGCAGCTGGATTCGGCGGCGGCAGGCTTTGGCAAGGCGCTGGCCCTCGACCCCTCCTACCAAGAGCCGTACCGCGGCTTGATCAAAGCCCACCGCCCGCACCCGGAGTTGGCCCTCGCGGTGGTGGCCCAGGCCCTGGCCCGTTGGCCGGACGAGCGGGACTTCTGGCTGCTCAAAGGCGAGGTGTTGGCGGATCTGGGCCGGGATACCGAGGCGCTGGCGGCCTACGGCCAAGCGGGTGAGGGGGCGGCCGAGGTCCAGTTGCGCCAGGGGGACCAGGCGCGCCGCCAGGGCAGATGGGCCGAAGCCCTGGCGCATTACGGGGAGGCGCTGCGGGGGGGGCAGGAGTCGGGCCGGCTGCACAATGCCCGGGGCGAGTGCCTGGACAAACTGGGGCAGGTGCCCGAAGCCCTGGAGGCCTTCAGGCGGGCGGCCCAATTGGAGCCGCAGTTGGCAGTGGCCTATGCGAATATCGGCAGGGTCAACCTGCGTGCGGAGCGGCCGCTGGAGGCGGTGGCGGCGCTGGAGCGGGCAGTGGAGTTGGAACCAGAGCAGGCGGGATTCTGGACCTTGCTGGGCGCTGCCCACGCCAAGACCGGCAAATTCGAGCCGGCGGTGGACGCGTACCAGCAGGTAGTGCGGCTGCAGCCAGAGAACATCCAGGCGTGGCGGGACCGGGGAACCGCGCTGCTGCGCCTGGGACGGTTCGCCGAAGGTCTGGCCTCGTACGAGCGCTACCTGGACCTAGACCCGCCCGAGAACGAATACACCAAACAGGTGCGCCTGCAGGTAGCTGAGCTGCGGGGCCAGCTGAAGCGCTGAAGGAGGAAGGTATGAGGCAGTTTTCGCAGAAAGTGGTGATTGTCACCGGAGCAGGAACGGGCATTGGCCGGGCCATCGCCCAGGGATTTGCGGCGGAGGGTGCGCTGGTGGTGCTGGTGGGGCGGCGGATTGAGAAACTGGAGGAGGCGGCTGCGGGATTGCCGGCGGACCGCCTGCTGAAGCTGGGTTGCGACGTGGGCAACCGCCCCTCTGTCCAGGACATGGCGGCGCGGGTCGAGGCTCATTTCGGGCCGGCCCAGATCTTGGTGAACAATGCCGGCACCAATACCAACCCTAGGTCCATGGCCCAGGTCTCGGACGAGGACTGGGACCTGACCCTGGCTACCAACCTGAACGGAGCCTTCTATTGTGCGCGGGCGGTGTTGCCGGCCATGCGCCGGCAGGGCGGCGGGGTCATCCTCAATATCGCCTCCATCGCCGGTCTGCGGGCCAGCAAGCTGGCGGGGCCGGCTTATTCGGCGGCCAAACACGGGGTGGTGGCACTCACCCATGTGATCAACGAGGAGGAGCGCGAGCACGGCATCAGGGCCTGCGCCATCTGTCCGGGGGAGGTGGAGACCCCCATTCTCGACCTGCGGCCCGAACCGGTGAGTGCGGAACACCGGGCGCGTATGCTGCAGCCCGAGGATGTGGCCGCTGCGGCGCTCTTTGTCGCCGGGCTCCCGGCCCGCGCCTGTGTGCCGGAGCTGGTGCTCAAACCCACCTGGCAGATCTTCTCCTAGAGCTGTACGCTAGGCAAGTACTGCGGCGCCCGGCGGGCCTGGGTGCCTTGCTCAAAGGCAAAGGCAAATTTGAGCAGGGTGGACTCGCTCCAGGCCCCGGCGAAGAAGGAGAGGCCCACGGGCAGGCCGTGGATGAAGCCGGCGGGCACGGTGATGTGGGGGTACCCGGCTACTGCCGCCGGGGTGGAGCATCCGCCAGTCCCGTAATTGCCCTTGACCAGGTCCGTCAGACTTGCCGGGCCGCCGGTGGGGGCGAGGAGGGCATCGAGCTCGTGCGCCGCCAAGAGGGCGTCGATGCCCTCGGCTTGCGAAAGCCGGTGGTTCTGCTCCAGGGCCTGCAGGTACTCCGGGGTCGTGAGATCGCTTTTAGCCTGGGCTTTGACGAGCAGATCCTGGCCAAAGTAGGGCATTTCCCGGTCCCGGTGGGCCTCGTTGAAGGCGATCAGTTCGGCCAGGGTGTGGATGGCGGCGTCGGGGCGACCATCGAGGTAGGTATTGAGATCCGCCTTGAACTCGCAGAGCAGGACCTCCAGCTCGGTATCGTCGTATTGCCCCAGACTGGGCAGCTTCACGGGATCGACCAACTCGGCGCCCAGGTGCCTGAGAGCGGCCAGACTCTCCTCCATCAGGCGGTCCACGGCCTCGCTGAAGCCGAAGAGGTTGCGCACCACCCCGAGGCGGGCACCCCTGAGGCCGGCTGGATCGAGGGCCGCGGTATAGTCGGGGATGGGAGGGCAGCAGGCGGTGGCCGGATCGCGGGGATCAGGGCCGGCCAAAACCCCTAACAAGAGGGCGGCATCGGCCACGGAGCGGGTCATGGGGCCGGCGGTATCCTGGCTGTGGGCCAGGGGGATGATGCCGCTACGACTGATCAGGCCCAGGGTGGATTTGAGGCCGACGATGCCGTTGGTGGTGGAGGGACCTACAATGGACCCATCGGTCTCAGTGCCAATGGCCGCAGCGCACAGATTGGCTGAGACCGCCACCCCCGATCCCGAGCTGGAGCCACTGGGATTGCGGTCCAGGGCGTACGGGTTGCGGGTCTGGCCGCCCCGGCCGCTCCAGCCGCTGGTGGAGCGCGAGGACCGGAAGTTGGCCCATTCGCTAAGGTTGGTCTTGCCCAGGATCAAGGCCCCGGCAGCACGCAGTCTCCCGGCGACAATGGCGTCGCGGGGGGCCGGGGCGTTGGCCAGGGCCAG
>SXGS01623076.1_pt1 | contig 18454 bp, 12 predicted proteins | sample 3174681 | NCBI WGS metagenome assembly SXGS01 (sample SAMN11356861, study PRJNA531348) | freshwater metagenome | isolation source: freshwater sample F1-80 | place: China: Fuxian Lake, Yuxi | collected 2017-12-25 | reverse complement strand
ATTCGGCCTGCGCCAGTACTCGATCCTGACCCAGCGCAGCGCGGGTCCCGGCGGGCGCAACCAGCAGACCGTTCGGATCACCCGCAATGATGGAGGCTGGTTTTGGTGAATGATCCCAACCCATCCTCACAGCCACCTGCGTCGCAATCAGAAAAACAGATTGCCGAGAGAGTCATCATCCGCAGGCAGGAACGGGCTGTCGTGCAGCTCTCCCGGAAAATCGTCATCGGTTCCACATGCATCGTCGTATTACTGGTTTTGGGAGCCTTCTATCTTGGTATGCAGCAAAGACAGGCGGAGCAGGATGAGAAGAAAAATCTGATCGGTGCGGAGCAGAAGACCAAGGCTGAGGCGATCAACGGCCTCCCCAAAGATTACAGCGAGCTCTCACGAGCCACTCCCAGAATAGGTCCGCCACTACCCGGCGATCTTGGCCGTCCCATGCTGAACGCAGGCGTTCTACCCGGGACGACAATCGGGACGACGGTGCCTGTCGATCCAGAAGTGCAGCGACAGAACCAGGAAATCGAGGCGGCGCGCGTGAGCCGTCTCTTTGCGACAGCCAATATCCGCCAGACGGCTGGGGCAGGGGTAGCTGCCGTTCCTGCTGTAACAACTGCGGCCGGGAATGGAGCGCAAGCCGCCCCATTCGCCAATGATGAAACCTTCGCGCAAAGTGGGCAGGACAGAAAGCTCGCCTTTGTGAATACGACGGATGACAGCAAAGCGGTCAGCAGCAATCGGCTGAGGCCAGCAGCCTCTCCCTTCATCATACAGGCCGGGACGATCATCCCAGGCGCGCTGCTGACGGGCATCCGTTCTGATCTGCCGGGGGATATTACCGCGCAGGTAACCGAGCATGTCTATGATAGCCCCACAGGCCAGGCGCTACTTATCCCGCAAGGCTCCAGGCTGATTGGCTCCTATGACAGCCAAGTGGCCTTTGGCCAGTCTCGTGTCCTTCTCGTTTGGACACGGCTGATCCTGCCCAATGGCAAATCGATACTGCTCGATCGTCAGAAGGGGGCGGATGTCGCCGGCTATTCTGGCCTCGAAGATGATGTCGATAACCATTGGGGCGCCTTATTCAAGGCGGCGGCTGTCTCGACGCTGCTCAGTGTTGGTAGCCAGGTGGCTGTCGGGAACAGCACGAACCAATTCCAGCAAGCGATGGCTCAGGGCGCAGCGCTTGGGTTCAACCAGATCGGTCGTCAAATCATCGGTCGCAACCTTAATATTCAACCCACGCTGACGGTTCGCCCGGGGTTCCCGGTTCGAGTGATCGTTAATCGTGATCTGATTCTGGAATCTTATAAGCCGGAAGGAGACAACCCATGAGCAAACTCAGACTTGGTCCAATTTTGGATGAAAAGCCCATAAAATTGACGATCGAAATTCCAGCAGCTCTTCATCGTTCCTTGAAATCATATGCAGCAGCCATCGCCAGGGAAAATGGCGGCACAACGATGGAGCCGGCCAAGCTTGTTGCACCCATGCTTGAACGATTCATTCAAGGGGATAAAGCATTCCGTAGAATGCAAAATCCTAAGGATTCAAAAAAGTCTTCTGTCAGTGGAAAGTTTTCGCCTTTGTCTGTGCAAGACTGAGGAAGCGTCGGAACGCTGGGTTGTCATTGCGATCGCTCCAGAGGCCATAGAAATCGACCTTAGCTTTTCGGCCAGCGAGCGGTCGCAATATCAGTTTGAACTTCGACGCTATCGAAGGGGAGGGACCAGTCACCATGATTCCTAGCCCCATGCTCACGAGTTCGAAAAGATCATCTCTATTCAGGTTGTATGCTTCTATTTGTGGCTGCCATCCCCGTTGATTAAAATTATCAACAACCATTAATTCGCTCGCCGTGTGGGCGCGGGCGATCAATCGTTCTGTTTTGATATCTTTCCAGCTAATCTCATTTTTAGTTGCGAGACGATGTTCTTCGCTTAGAACGACATAAGCCTGCCTGTCCCAAAACATTTGCTGTCGCAGGCTTGGGGCGTTGGTCGGGATCGTCCGAAAGAGAATATCGATCTCTCGCTCATGTATGAAACGCTGGAAGTCGTTTTCAAAAACGTCAATAAATCTCAATGAGACAGTTGGGTGTTTGGCTTGGAATCGCTGAACGATGTCTCGTATGAAATCATCGGTCAGTGATATTTGGACGCCAATGTGGACTTCGCCTTGCTGGCCTTTTCCCGCATTGCGCGCTGATTGCGCGGCTTGCTCAAGATTCTTCAGAACTTTCTGCGTGTCTTGAAGAAATTTGGAGCCAGCAAAAGTCTTGTGAATGCTATTGCCGCGTCTTTCAAATAATGAGACGCCAATGTCATCCTCAAGAGATCTTACTCTCCTGCTGACGACAGATTGTCTAACGCCGAGTGATGTCGCAGCACGGTTGAAACTCCCCTGTTCTGCGACGGCAAGGGCATGAGTAATTGAAATCAAATCAATGACTGACATGACGAGCCTCCAATCGTGGTCCTTCTAGGCAACTTGGTTTCATACTTCCAAAAAGATTATTTCTATAAAATAGGTGTTCTATTCCACGCATCATGGTGACAAATTGTCGCGAGTTGCGCGTGTGAATAAATGGGAATTGAGGAATTCAAAAATTCGTCCAAACAAATGATCGATAATACATTTTGACGTAATTTGTGGATCAAATGGGTTGCTTAATGAGACAAGAAATCGATGTGACGAGCCTTCAGCAAAGACAGTCTCGTATGCGTGTAATTATCGAGGTCTCATTAAATGGCGAAATATTCAATAAGAGAATTTTCCAGTAATTGTTCAAAAAAACAATATTACTTGGTGTCAGCGATATTCTTTTCACTTTTCCTTGCAGGCTGCGCAGGAAGGGCGCCCGCGCCCGTCTCCGTTGTTCAGCCTCAGGACCGTTATTTGGATTGCAAGGCGATCTTAGCTGAGGTCGAAGCCAACAATCAGAGAGTAAGTGATCTGGCCTCAGAGGAAGGGTTAAAGGTCGCTCAGAATGTTGCTGCCGGTGTGGCCGGGATTGTAATCCCTGTTCTTTGGTTTGGTATGGATTTCCAAGGCGCCGCGAGCAAGGAAGTCACTGCTCTGCAGAGCCGGCAGCAATATCTCGCGACGATGGCGGAAGAGCGTTGCCAGAAACCCTCACAGGAGGTTGAGGAGAAGAAAAAAACCAAACGGCGGTGATCATTGCTGTCTAGTTCGCATATCAATTATGAAAATAATCTGACCTCATTGCATAGGTTTGCAATGAGACGGAAATATTCCGCATAGGAAAGAAGCATTTTCTCGGTTGGGGATACAAGAAAGTTTCTCTGATCTTGGCTGTTCTTGACAATTACAATCCACCCATCACGTTCGAATTGCCGGAGACGTCGACGTAATTGAGGCTCGCTATAGGGAAGGGAATGATAGATCTCTTTTAATGCGGCTTGGCGGGAGTAGGCACAGCTTTCGAGAATCTGAACAGCTAGGTCATAACCAATATAGGTGCCGTAAAGTGGCAGATTGTCATTTGTCCAATTACGGAGATTCTTCAAAACTTTCGCATTATGCGAATAATTCATAGACATGATTTATCCCACGCGTGTCGCTTGGGGCGACGTCCCTACGCGCCACCGGTATGTCACGGTGAAAAAGGCATATGACGATTCCTGTCATAAGAACGCAACAAGAACGAGAGCGGCAGTATTTAACTTAATGAATAATAGAGAGAATTCGCAGCTCAAGAGCCATGCGGTGAAGCATAATTTAAGGCATCGCAGGGAAGTCAGCGCGTCGGTAGTGCTCAACCATTTTCTTTAATGACACAGGCTCGATGACCTCGACATGATCTCCCCAGCTGTAAAGATGCCAGCACATCTCCAGAAGTCCTGAGGCTTTAAATCTGATGACGATGGAGCCGTCAGGGCATTCATCAAGCTTTTGTTCAGGATGGAAGAGATAACTTTTGGCGTTCTTGGCGGCTTCAGGGGTGAACTTCCATACGATATCGCAATATTCAGCATCATTCTGATAAACGCCAAACGCACGGTTCGCGAATTCGTGAAGATCAAAATCATCAGGAATTGTATAGGTCTGATCGGTGACCTTTGCTGATATTATGGTGTCCAGACGATAGGTTCTTAAACGGTCAGAGCCGCCATCCATTTGTTTGCCGACAATGTAATGTCGTGCCCCATATAACAGCCCATAAACCTCGACCCTTCTTGGCTTAGGGGTCTGATCCCGGTGGGATGAATATACGAGTTCCAGGACGCTGCAGGCTTTTATGGCCTTTGCCACAGCATTCAAAATCTCCTCATCCGCCTTGGGGCGCGGGCCAGGGCGAGCGATAAAGCCTCTGGCTTCCAGCAAAGCCTCATGGTCCGTCTCGATGCGAACCTTGGTTTGACGAGGGACGAGGGAAAGGATTTTATCCTTGAGGCGTTTGAGCTCCTTGGCTTCAAACTCCATCCCGGCCTGTTCGAATTGCTCTATGGCTAAATCGACAGAAGCCAGCTCCTCAGATGTCAGGTTCATTAGGTCTCTGAAATGACCTCCTTCAAGTCGCCAGCGCTTGCGACCTTCCTCGTCGGTGCGAGAGACGACGTCTGGGAAAGACGTCTCTAATGCGACGATCATTCTCTGGGCCGTGCGATACGAACAGGAAAAACGTTCCGTCACGTCATCAAGTGTTATGCCCGTTCGATGGCCGGCGACCATAGAAGCGAGCTCCATGAGCTGCTCAGCCTTCGAGAATGACATTCCTGCGCCTCGTGACAGCACTTAAATCATAAGTCATATTATATCTATTGTGTTCCCAAGGCCAATGCCGTCCCATGTTGCCAATCCGTCATCAGAAGAAATCTCGCAGCTCTTCCTGGCAGGAAAAGGCTCAGTTTGTGTATTCACATGATAAGTTTGAGGTCTATGCATGAGGAATGTTGGGGGCTCCATTCTTTTCTCCGCCTCGGACCTCATGCGGTTCATGGGGTGCACGCACGCGACCACACTCGACTTGGCTTATCTTCGGGGCGAGAAAATTTACCCCAGGGAAGACAGCGAAGACGCGGCGCTGCTGCAAAAGCAGGGTGACGCCCATGAGGCGGCGCATTTGGCGGGTCTTGCCGCGAACGGTCGACGAATTCACGAGATCCAACGTGGTGAATTAGCCGATAATGCAGGGGAAACGCGGGCAGCCCTGAGAGAGGGGGCCGACGTCATATTCCAGGGTGCATTTCTTTCTGGAAACTGGGGAGGCTGGTCGGATTTCCTGGAACGTGTGGAGCGCCCTTCACAGCTGGGCGATTTCAGTTACGAAGTGACGGATACGAAACTAAAGCGTAAGGCTCACCCAAAGCACGTGCTACAGCTTGTGCTATATTCTGATCTACTAGCTGAGATTCAGGGAGTATTTCCCGAGTTTGCCCATGTCGAACTTGGCAGCGGTGAGCGGACGACGCTTCGGCTGACTGATTATGCGGCATATGCTCGTATGGCTCGAGCGCGACTTGAGGGCTTCATCGCCTCTCCTGCCTCAACCAAAGCGATACCCTGTTCTGATTGTGGTCTTTGCAGGTGGGCGGATCATTGTGACGCCGGATGGACGGCCAAGGATAGCCTGTTTAAAGTAGCAAATATTACCAAAGGGCAGGTCAAGAAAATTGAGGCGGCGGGTATTTCAACGCTTGCAGATCTCGCTTCCCATTCAGGGCCTATACGAGGTGTAGCCTCCGGAACGCTGGATAAGCTACTAGTCCAAGCCCGTCTCCAGCAAGCCCGTAAGACGGGTGAGCCAAAATTCGAGTTAAGACCCCCACAGAGTGGTAAGGGGTTTGACCTATTGCCTGAGCCTCAGCAGGGTGATCTCTTTTACGATATTGAGGGAGATCCGCATTACGAGGGCGGTCTGGAATATTTACACGGTGTCTGGCTCGACCAGGAGTTCAAAGCTTTCTGGGCTCATAACCATGAAGCAGAGGCGCTAGCACTATCTCAGTTGCTAGAATTTTTTAGGGTCAGGATCGAGCAATACCCATACGCACACATATACCATTATGCGCCATATGAGATTACAGCCCTTCGTCGGCTAACTGCAAAATATGGTATCGGAGAAGCTTTCCTTGATCGATTGATGCGCGAGCGCAGGTTTATTGATCTATTCGCTGTCGTCAGAGGTGCGATTCTTATCTCTGAGCCAAACTATTCAATTAAATCACTCGAGACCTTCTATGGGCTAAAACGCTCAGGCGAAGTGAAGACCGCCGGCGGATCAATCGTCGCGTATGAAAAATGGCGAGAAACAGAAGATCAACAGATTCTTGACGAGATCGAGGATTACAACCGTATCGATTGTAAATCTACGGAATTGTTGCGCAATTGGCTCGTGTCAATCCGACCTGAAGGTGCATGGCCCTCCGTAGCTGAAGATAAAGGAGAAAAAGAAGTTATCGAGGATGAAGAAGCTCAAGCGCTTCACAGGAAGTTGGCGGCCTCAGGATTGTCCAAGGATAGGCAAGAATTGCTCTTCAACTTGGGCTTCTTCCATAAGCGGGAAGCTAAGCCATCATGGTGGGCGATATTTGATAGTCTTGGTAAAGATGAAGAAGAACTAATTGATGATTTTAACGCGCTTGGAGGATTAGTGGCCGTAGGCGAAGCAATTCCCATAAAACGGTCGATGTGTAGAACCTATCAATTTCCTGATCAGGAAACAAAGCTGAAAGAGGGTGGTAACGCCACCGCTCCAGATGGAGATGCTTTTTCGTCAGTGTCAATTGAAGAATTTCGCCAGGATGAAAATCTGATCAGCATAAAGGTTGGCCGGGAAAGATCTCATATTCTAGCTGAGAAGATAACGATTCATCCAGGCGCCCCAATTAATACTGATGTCATCGCAGCAGCTATGATGGATGTCATTGACGATCAATGTGGTGTCACAAAATACAGATCCGTGAATGATCTTTTGAATCGCGCTACACCTAGATTGCGAGGACAATCTGGAAGAATATTGCAATCGAATGATTTGTTGAATGGCACGATTGAGGCCGTCCATAAGATGGATGAGACTGTGTTGCCGATTCAGGGGCCGCCGGGAACAGGTAAAACCCATGTCACGGCCCACGCAATTATTTCTCTTGTGAGAAATGGATATAGAGTAGGTGTTACATCCAATAGCCATGAGGCGATACGTAATGTTCTGATGGCTTGCGTTCGTGAGAATGCCGGATCAGATAGTCCTATGTCTATGGATATTGTGCACAAGGTATCAAGCAAAGACGATGGTTATCCCGCGGATTCGACAATTAGACGTGTAGATAAGAACGAAAATGCTGAAAATAGTGGAGATGTTGTCGGAGGCACAGCGTTCTTCTTCGCCTCGGCTGCAAACGTACAGAGGTATGATTGGTTATTCGTTGATGAGGCCGGGCAAGTAGGTCTTGCCAATATGGCTGCGATGGGACGCTCTGCGAAAAATATCGTTTTGGTTGGCGATCCATGTCAACTCCCCCAAGTTATACAAGGCGCTCACCCAGAACCCGCCAACTTATCCTGTCTGGAATGGGCTCTAGCCGGCCATGCAACTGTGCCTCCTGATAAGGGTGTGTTTTTATCTGAAACGCGCAGGATGCATCCAGATATTTGTAAATTCGTATCAGATCAAGTTTACGAAGGGCGCTTACATAGTCATCCTGATACGCAGAAACAAAAAGTAACAGGCACATCTCTTCCAGAAGCTGGAGCATATTGGATATCAGTAGACCATAGCGGCAATACTCAGGTAGCCGAAGAGGAATTGCTGTCTATAAAATCCACGGTTGATCAGCTACTCTGTGGTTTCTGGACTGATAAGCACGGATTTCAACGTCCAATAAGTCAAGCAGATATCATTGTTGTTGCACCCTATAACGCTCAAGTGAATGCACTAAGGACTGTAATGCCAGAGGGGGTGCGTGTAGGAACCGTTGATAAGTTCCAGGGGCAGGAAGCCCCCATTTGTCTGGTTTCAATGACAGCATCTTCAGCGGAAGACACGCCTCGTGGTATGGAGTTTTTATATTCAATTAATCGAATTAACGTTGGAGTTTCGCGCGCAAAAGGGCTCGCGCTAGTGTTTGGATCTCCACGATTAAGGGATGCAAAATGTGAAAACATTTACAATATGAAGCTTGTAAACACTCTTTGTGCTTTGAATGAATATAAGCCTGCGTAAGTATATCGTATAGCATTTTTCCTGTTGTTATGGCTAAAGAGGCAAACAATTGATAGTATAAGTGAGAATACAGTTTTAAAGCGAATGGTAGGCGGTCAAAGGTATAGCAGAATGACTGATAAAAACCTTAATAATATTTTGAATTTATTTAAACAAATAGGGGTCTCAGACAATTTTATTAAGGGAACCTTATTCGTATTAGGTGGCGTCCTAATGCGCACAAATGATGTTAGGACTCCAGAAATTATTGAGAGTTCTCTGCAGTGGCTAGTGCCTCATGATATCGAAGAGTTAAAGGATAATATACTCGGGCGGATGTATGAGCACCCAATTAAAAGCGTAATTGAAGAATTATTTTTCAAAGTCGACTTATCAATTCCGGTTCGAGATATTGAATTAAACGGATCAGTCCTTCATAGCTACGAAGTATCCAACCATGGTCTGCTGCCGGAGATAGACATAAGCAGTGGTGAGATGAGCGCGGTGACAACATTATATCACGCAGCGCTGGAAAAGATTGGCCAAGCGCTCGAGAAAAGTGATTACAGTTTTGAGGAATCATATTTGGCGGGTATCTGCTATTTTAGCATGAATTCATATATTGATCAGAAAGCGGTTGGTTTCATAATCCATATGTTATCAGACTTGGCCCCACCAGTGATCATGTACGTGTTTGCGCTTCCTACCATGTCAAATGCAGACCCATATACATTGCCTACGCAAACAGCTCTGTGGGGTTTCATCACTGGTTTAGATGACAAATTTATAAGTATATTTTGGCCCTTTCAGTCGTGGGCCCTATTTTTTGAGGGTAATCCTATTCCTGATGTGGAGGAATTAGAGCCAATAGACTTTATGTCGCATTGTTATGGAGTTGCAGTTAAATTCATGTGGGAGAATGAGCCAGCAATAAGAAGTATTGCAGAGTTATCTGTTGGGCCATCCGGTATCCCGATTTTCACTGGTCGTGGAGAGGAATTGGATGACATATGCGATATAATTAACAGTGTCTGGGGTTATGACCCAAGAAACGCTGATTATAATTTAATCGAGAAAAAGCAGATTAATGCGTGTATTATATTTGCGATATTTTGTAGCCTATGTCGGTCATGTAAAAGAGATATTGATTGTGAAAATGATATATCCATTCCCGATATTAATGATCAATCAATTCTGATGCCATGTCCTAATATTGATTCAATGACGACATTCTTTAAGATCGCTGAAAAATATCTCAGATCCTTCCCGAGATTTTCTTTATGCGCTGCTCTTGGAACATCTGATGGATTTCGATTTCTTGTAATGAAAGAGCCGCTTCATCCAAGCACAACTAGTGAGATCATCTCTGACTTGATAGTTTCGACAAAATCGAGCGAAATATATCTGTGCTACTTCGCAAATCTGAATGATTTATTTGATCAAGAGCTGGGTAAATTCCAGTCAATTGCATTTCACGTTGATCAAGAAGCCTCCGCGCCTTACTTGTTTAGTAGAATGATAATTGCTGAGGATTCTTGGTTAATACGACCGTTTACAAGAATGGATGATGACGACAAGAATGGAAATATTCTTCTGTCAAACATCGTATCGAAATTTCTACCAATTTCCGCAAATGAGATTTCAGCTGCACGTTCAAGAGTAGAGCAGTGGGGACAAGCGACTAAGTTTAATTGGTCAGACTGGGATAAGTGATTTAGCTGTTGTCATCGAATATGGGGTCAGTCCCACGGAGAACGAAGTGAATATATTTGATCTCGATAAGGCCCTAGTTGATCGCAATGCTTCCTTCGCGCGTTCTTTCTCATCAATACGTGCTCCAGAGATAGATCAGCAGGTTAGGGCGATCTACGACCAGGGAAAATTCTGGCCAGCTCCGCTGATTACAATAAACCCTCGCTTCTATCCAGGAAAGTCTATTGACGAGTGAGCAGCGGTAAGAGACTTGCGACCATGTCTCCCAGTAGAATCGCAGGTGTCCTGATAGGAAGCCAATCCGCCCACTCAGGCTTCACGAATGCGTGACTGCTTTTGCTGCAAAAATAGAAAGAATTCACGTCAGGTGGGTGTAACATCATGTTGGTCTATCCGCATTATCTTGCTGATTGTGGATGAGGTCATTAAAAACAGGGAATGTGGTTGCATTGGCCTGGATGTTGCCATGTTGGTTCGAAGCGTTAAACAAAAAATATCGCCTAATTCATGGATCTCAATAGTATTCAGTAATATGTGGACCTGTTAAGCAGACGCATATGGTAAAGAATTGCATAAATTGTAATGGAGCGGGATAAATATGGGTTATCAGATAAATAGATCGGTTTGTTTCGTCTAACGATTTATAATAATGTGGCCCTAATTAGATATGAATATCAAGGATTGATAGAAAGCAATTTGCGGTGATGAGAGACGAAAGCCAGACCTACAAGATGTCATTTGCTGTTGGAGGGCTGCATTTGAATGAAAGTATTGAAGTCGCGCGGTTGCACTGTCCATCTGTGTCGTGGGAAATTACCTTGCAGAGAGCGCTGGAGGAAGGTGTCACATCTCTACCAAAAGAGTCATCGCGCCGTAGAACCTTGCGAGAGCTAGTCAATCGAGTATCCACATTTGATAATGATGAACTTCTATATTTTGTTGACGGCGCGGATCGCCAGGACCAGCAAGCAATGTTGTGGCTCTCAGCGTGCCGGGCCTACCGATTTGTTCGTGAGTTTGCTGTAGAAGTGATTCATGAACGATATCTATCATTCCAGCTCGATTTACCATTGGAGTGTTTTGATATCCTCTTTGCCTCTAAAGCAGAATGGGATGAAGGCCTTGCACGCATCAGTCCTAAGACCCGTGCAAAGTTGCGACAAGTCTTATTCAGAATGATGCGCGAGGCCGGTGTTATCTCGGGAAAGAATCAGATTTTATCGGCCTATATCTCGCCCAAGCTCAGGGCAATGCTGACAGATAAAAATTCTCTGGAGCTCGTCTTATTTCCAGGATTGTTTCGAGAAGGAGGCGCTACGTGACGAGACCAGCTAGCCGTAAGGAGCGGGCAGAACATCTCTTCAAGGTAGTTACTAGCCAGCGATTTTTGACCAAGCAGGGGCTCGGCAATGAAGTGCCGTTTTTTATATGTCCTTACCCTGCAGATGAAGGCCTGTCGATGGAGCAAGATCGGTTGGATCTTATTGCCAGAATCAGGCACGCCGGAATCTCTGTTCTGGACCTTAGCTTGTATGATCTGACGATCCGTATCCTCGAGGACAGAGGAATTCTAAAACAGATACTCGAAATTGAACCAAATACGCACAAAAACGAGCTCAAAGAGCTTCTGCAGTCAGTGCTAGACCCGCGATCAACTCTCATCCCCAAAATTAGCGAAGCCATCGAGGTAACGCCTCACGATGTCATCTTCTTGTCAGGCGTCGGCGAAGTCTACCCCTACATTCGGTCGCATAACGTGCTGAACAATTTGCAGAGTACGGCAAAGGACAAGCCTACCGTTCTATTCTTCCCTGGCAGTTATACCCATGCGTTAGCGACAGGAGCATCGCTCGATCTTTTCGGGCTTCTGCACGACGACAAATATTATCGTGCTTTTAATATTCTAAATTACGAGGTTTAATCCGATGCCAACCGCAATGCGCGAAATCTTCGAAAAGCCTGTAGATCGCCCTATCGATGGCGTTATCAAAGCAGACGACGAGGCTAGTCTGAAGATTGAACTCGATGAATATGTGATTACGGGCGAAATCAGGAAGCGACTAGAGCAATTCCTTGATGCCTATAATAACTATGACAACGCAAATGGTGTGTGGATTTCCGGGTTCTTCGGATCTGGCAAGTCTCATCTACTAAAAATGCTCGCCTTGTTGCTCGAAAATCGTGAGGTAGGTGGCGTCAAGGCGTTCGATATATTTGCAGAAAAATTGAAAGATGAGCCGATGCTCCATGGGGCATTGCGTAAAGCTGTGGCTATCCCTTCTAAGTCGATCTTGTTTAACATTGATCAGAAAGCTGATGTAATATCAAAGACTGATGTAGATGCTTTGTTGTCAGTATTCCAGAAAGTATTTGATGAGATGTGTGGCTATTATGGCAAGCAGCCTCACATCGCTCAGTTTGAGCGGCAACTTGATGCCCGCGGACAGTTTGACGCATTCAAGAAAGCATTCAAGGAACTGTCTGGAAAGGCATGGGAGACGCGAGGACGCGAAGAGGCTTTGCTGGAAGGGAACAATATTGCCATAGCTTTCGCCCGTGCGACTGATACCGATCCCGCTGATGCAAAAGATATCCTCGCGTATTATCGAAAAGATACTAGGGTCTCAATTGAAGATTTCGCGAACACTGTAAAAGCCTGGATTGACCGTCAAGAACCTAGTTTTAGGTTAAACTTTTTCGTTGATGAAGTTGGTCAATACATCGCCGACAACGTCAAACTGATGACCAACCTTCAGACAATCGCCGAGAGCTTGAATACCAAATGTAAAGGTCAGGCGTGGATGATTGTGACCGCACAACAGGCGATCACGGATGTGGTCGGCGACATGACCGCGCGGCAGGAAAATGACTTTTCTAAAATCCAGGCTCGCTTTGCGAATCGTATGCCTTTGAACTCTGCAGACGTGGCTGAGGTCATTCAGTGTCGTCTGCTGTCAAAGACAGATGCTGCCAAGATCATGTTAGGTAATTTACATGATAAAGAGCAAAACAATCTCAAGACATTATTCGACTTTACTGATGGCTCAATTCGGCTGAAGAATTATCATGACCGCAATCACTTCGTGGCCAGTTATCCATTCCCACCTTATCAGTACACCCTGTTCCAGATGGCGATCACCACGCTTTCGCAGCGCAATGCATTCGAGGGAAAGCACAGTTCGGTTGGCGAGCGTTCGATGCTGGGCGTGTTTCAGGAAGTAGCCAAACCACTCGCTGATCGTCCTGTTGGGGGGCTTGCTACCTTCGACCTGATGTTTGAGGGCATCCGTACAGCTCTCAAATCCTCAGTTCAGCAGTCGATCCAGATCGCCGAGAGAAACCTAGATGACCCGTTTGCAGTAAGTGTGCTTAAGGCTCTGTTTCTCGTGAAATATGTCAAAGAATTTAAGCCGACAGTACGCAATATCAGCATTCTTCTTATGTCTATATTTGATGCCGATCAGGTAGGGCAACGTCGTAAGATTGAAGAGGCGTTGGCCCTTCTTGAGCGCGAGACTTACATTCAGCGCAACGGCGAGGTCTATGAATTCTTGACAAATGAAGAGAAAGACGTCGAGGCTGAAATCAAGGCGCTAGAAGTCGATCAGACTGAGATTAGTAAAGAACTCGAAACACTTGCTTTTGACACAATCCTAAAACATCGCAAGATCAAACATCTGGCTACCGGCTACGAGTTCTCTTTCAGTAGGAAACTCGATGACCATCTCTTGGGCCGGGAATACGAATTGGCGATCAACATCATAAGTCCTTTAAATGATGATGTCGCGACTCCTGATGCTGTCCGCATGCGCAATTTAGGGCGCGAGGAATTGGCTATCGTTCTCCAGCCGGATGTCCGTTTCATTCGAGATCTGACATTGTTTCGTCAATCCGATAAGTTCATTCGACAATCGCGTAGCGGCTCGCCACAGCCTGGTCGTGACAGGATCATTATCGAAAAAGGCGAACAAAATAGTCGCCGAGTAAAAGATTTGGAGTTCCGGCTGCGAAAGCTGATGGCCTCCGCACGCTTATTTGTGCGAGGAGACGAAATCGACATTGGCGGGGAGGATCCCCAGGAGCGCGTCGTCAAGGCGTTCCAAGCGCTTATAGACAAGGTCTATGTGAACTTACCGATGCTGAGGGGCGTTAATTATGTTGAAGCTGACATCGCGAAAGCAGCCAGTCCCAGCTCAAACCTATTCGGAGAAGCGGGTGCCGGCCTGACCGAAGCTGAACTTGATGTGCTTAACTACATTCAGGGGCAGGCTCGTAATGGAGTGAAGGTCTCTGCGAAATACCTCATCGAGCGCTTTGGTGCTAAACCCTATGGCTGGCCGAGTGTCGCCACGCTCTGCCTCGCTGCTAGTCTGTCTAGTAAGGGCAAATGCGAAGCTCGGTCAGACGGTGCAGCGTTGGAGGGTGGAGATCTCGCACGTGCGCTAAACAACACCCATATGTTGGGCAACATTCTTTTAACCCCACAGCTGGAGTTTAGCGCTTCGCAGATTCGTGCCGCGAAGGATCTTTATAAGGAGTTGTTCGACCTGCCTGCAGACGGTTCTGATGCGCGGGTAATCGGTAGCGAATGGGCCGAAAGCATCCGAAAGCTGGCAGACGAGTTGAGCCTGCGTGTCACTGAACAATATAAATATCCGTTCTTGAGCGCGCTTGAACCCATGCGCGAGAAGATCGTCGGTATGATCGGCAAACCTGCGGTCTGGTACGTCACTGAACCGGTCAAGCAGGAAGATACTCTGCTCGATGCCAAGGAAACGATCCTAGACAAGATCCGCAGTTTCATGAGCGGAGTACAAAAGGATATCTACGACGATGTCCGCGATTTTTTGCAGGCGCAGGAGGCCAATATCAGCTACGTCGATCCTGGTGCAGGAGAGAAGTTGCGCGCTGCCCTGCTTGATCCTGATTGCTATAAGGGCACTGCGATCCAATCGTTGAAAGCGGACCTATACAGCCTCAAAGACAAGGTTGAGCTTGATGTCCTAAAAGAACGCAAGGCCGTCATCTCTGCCGTGGATGATTGCGCAGACAAGGTAGCCAAGACGGCAGAGTTCTTGGCGCTCACCCCTGATCTGCAGGACAAGATCCGCCATTCTGTAGCTTTGCACAAGGCGGGACTCGATGCTGTCACGATGATCCCGATCCTGCGCGATAGGTCGATTGGTGCGCGAACCAGTCTTATGAGCCAGATGCTGGCTGAGATCGCTCGAATGGTTGCAGTGGCTGTACCGGTGTCACCTCCCGGCGCTCCCGGACTGAAAGACCTACCTACGCTGACACCCAATCCACCGTCCTATGTCAATGCTTCCGACATCAAGGTGGACTTTCCACGCCCATATCTCGCTGAGGCAGCTGACGTAGAGCAGTATGTGGGCGAACTGAAGAAGACGCTGATGAGTCATATTCAGCAGGGTAAGAAGGTTATCATCTGATGGATACCAACGCGCTAAAGAAATTAGCACAGTCCGCGCGCAACCTTCTGATCTCTCAGATCACTGCTAAGCTTGCTGTTGTCATGGATCCTGCATCAGCCGCTCGCCGCGAGAATCCCACGGCGATAAAGATGCTCGAAGCCGCTATAACGCAGAGAGGCAAGTGCGAGATCATCGAACAGGTAGCTTACACTTGGTTCAACCGCTTCACTGCTTTCCGCTTCATGGATGTGAACGGCTACACCAACCCCCGTGTTGTTTCGCCCGAAGGCAATGCAATGCGTCCCGAGATCCTGGCTGAGGCCATGGCTGGTAACTTGCCAGATGGGGCGCCAACCACCATTACCGCGCTTCTCGATGGCCGCACGCCGTCACGCGACCCGCAGGCCGAGGTGTATCGCCTACTGCTCGTCTATGCCTGCAACGCCTGGCACGGGCCCATGCCATTCTTGTTCGAGAAGGTGGGCGACTACACTGAACTCTTGATGCCCGAGGATCTGCTCTCGTCGACCTCGATACTCGCCCGCATACGCGACGCTATGCCCGAGGAAGATTGCAAGGATGTCGAGATCATCGGCTGGCTCTATCAGTTCTACATCTCGGAAAAGAAAGACCAGGTCTTCGCGGGCCTCAAGAAGAACAAGAAGATCACAGCAGAGGACATCCCGGCAGCAACGCAGCTCTTCACTCCGCACTGGATCGTCCGATACCTGGTCGAGAATTCTCTGGGACGGCTGTGGCTCTTGAACCGGCCGGCGTCGAAACTGGCCGAGCGGATGAACTACTACATCACGCCCGAAGAGACCGAAGCGGACTTCTTGAGGATAGGTAAACCAGAGGAGATCAAGGTCTGCGATCCGGCCTGCGGGTCAGGGCACATGCTGAGCTATGCCTTCGACCTGCTCTATGCGATCTATGAGGAAGAGGGGTTCGAGGCAGACAGGATCCCCGCGCTGATCTTGCAGCACAATCTGACGGGGGTTGAGATCGACGACCGTGCAGGTGCGCTGGCATCCTTTGCGCTGGTCATGAAGGCGGCGGCCAAGCTGGGACGGCGACGGTTCCTACGGATGGAAGTCAAGCCCAACATCGTCGTGCTGCAGAACGTGACCTTCACCGCTGCCGAGATGCAGGACGTGGCCGCTGTGGTGGGGCACGACCTGTTCTCAGTCGCACTGCGCGAGACGCTAATGCAGTTCGAGCAGGCCAAGCACTTCGGCTCGCTGATCATACCGAAGCTTCGCGACCCTGCCGAAATGCTGCGAGTGGTGGAGGCGCGGGACTTTGGCTCCGACCTTCTACTGAAGGAGGTACAGGCCCGCATCGTCTCCGTTCTCCGCATGGCCGAGGTGGTGTCGCCGAAGTATCACGTGGTGGTGGCAAACCCGCCGTATATGGGCAAGAAAGGAATGAACTCTACACTGCAGGATTTTGCAAATAAGGCTTACCCAGATACAAAATCCGACCTTTTCGCTATGTTTATGGAGAGAGCCATCGGGCTGAATTTGCGCTCTGGCTACATGGCCATGATTAACATGCAATCTTGGATGTTTCTTTCGTCTTTCGAGAAACTCCGGAAGAATTGCTTGAGTGAGAATACGATTCTTTCGATGGCCCACTTGGGCGAAAGAGGGTTCGACTCTATCGGCGGTTCGGTTGTTTCAACAACTGCCTTCGTTATCAAAAAAAGTGCACACAAAACCTTTCTTGGGACCTTCTTGCGGCTTACGGGCGGCGAATCTGAGAAGGAGAAGTCGAACCTCGCACTTAAAGGAATTAGGGAAAAGACTCGGGGAGTTTACTTTACTAACTCATCCCGCGAAATGGAGAAAATACCAGGTAGCCCTGTCTCGTATTGGATTTCCAAGAAGATTATAGAGGTTATTGAGAATCCCCCCTCGATGTCGGAGATAGCTGAGCCGAGGCAGGGTCTCTTCACGACGGACAATGATCGTTTTCTTCGCTTCTTTTGGGAGACATCTTCCAATAGGACCTGCTTTGACGCCAAGACGGACGAAGAGTGCGTTGAAAGTGGAAAGCGATGGTTTCCTCATAATAAGGGGGGAGCGAATCGAAAATGGTTCGGTAACATAGAATATCTTGTTGACTGGGAGGGTAGAGGGCGCAGAATTAAGGAAACTGCTGCAGAAAAATACCCATACCTTAAAGGTAATGTCGGACTGGTTGTGCATGATGACGGTTACTACTTCAGACCTGCCATCTCGTGGTCTGAAATTGGAAACGCGGCACCTGCTTTCCGCTTCTATGACTATGGATTCACTTTCAACATTAAGGGTATGAGCGCCTTTCCATCGAAGCGAGAGGACTTTCCGACACTCTTAGCGTTCTTAAACTCGCCTATTGTTTCCGCACTGGCACCTGCGTTGAACCCAACGATGAGTTTTGGGGTCAATAACTTCCGTTCGCTTCCAGGGGTCAAGTCCACCAATCTGAGTGTCACGGCAAATGCTGAACGGCTCATTGACCTCGCCCGAGCTGACTGGCTTGCCTACGAAACCTCCTGGGATTTCACCATGCTCCCGCTGCTCTCATCCAATCACCGGGCCGAGACGCTGGAGGGTACCTATGACCGGTTGCGCACCCATTGGCAGGGCATGACGGATGAGATGCAGCGGTTGGAGCAAGAGAACAATCGTATCTTCATCGACTCCTACGGCCTACAGAACGAACTGACCCCCGAGGTGCCGATCGAGGAGATTACCCTTACCTGCAATCCAGCTTATCGCTATGGCGTGAAGTTTACCAATGAAGAGCGTGAAACCCGCCTATGCACCGATACCATGGTCGAATTCTTGAGCTACGCTGTGGGCTGCATGTTCGGGCGATATAGCCTTGACGCACCAGGCCTGATCCTCGGTAGCCATGGTGAGACACTGGAGGACTACCTGACCCGAGTGCCGGACACCAGTTACAGGCCGGACCAGGACAACGTCGTTCCCGTGCTGGATGTCGACTGGTTCGCTGACGACATCGTCGTGCGGTTTCGCAACTTCCTTCGGATCACTTTCGGCGAGCAGCACCTACGCGAGAATCTTGCTTTCATCGAGGCCCAGATTGGGTGCGTCAGCTAACTGACAGGAGACAGAGGGTGCAAGTCCCT
>SXGS01533864.1_pt1 | contig 18460 bp, 11 predicted proteins | sample 3174681 | NCBI WGS metagenome assembly SXGS01 (sample SAMN11356861, study PRJNA531348) | freshwater metagenome | isolation source: freshwater sample F1-80 | place: China: Fuxian Lake, Yuxi | collected 2017-12-25 | reverse complement strand
GGAGGAAGTGCATCTCGATTTTGATCGTGCCGTCCCCGGCGCACGCTTCACACCGGCCACCCTTCACGTTGAACGAGAAGCGGCCGGGTTGATACCCCCGCACTTTCGCTTCATTGCTCTGCGCGAACAAGGTACGCACCTTGTCGAACACGCCCGTGTAGGTCGCGGGATTGGATCGAGGCGTTCGTCCGATGGGGCTTTGGTCGATGTCGATGACCTTGTCGATGTTCTCAGCGCCTTCGATCCGCATGCCGATGTCGCGTTCGATGACTTCTGTTGTCTCTTCGTCGGCGCTCTCTTCTTCCTCGACAGGGGGCTTTTGCCCCCCGCTCGCCAAGACCGTGGAAAGGCCACCGCGAAGCACGTCGTTGATGAGTGATGACTTCCCGGACCCACTCACGCCGGTGACGCACACGAACACGCCCAGTGGAATCTCCGCGGTCACGTCCTTCAGGTTGTTGTGCTTCGCGCCAATGATGCGAAGCGACTTGCCGTTCGGCGCACGGCGCCTCTCAGGAACGGCGATCTTCTTCGCACCGGTGAGGTACTGCGCGGTGAGGCTGTGAGGTTCCGCGAACACTTCCGCCGGTGTGCCGGCCGCGACGACTTCGCCGCCGCGGATGCCGGGACCGGGGCCGAAGTCCACGAGGTAGTCCGCGGCGCGCATTGTGTCTTCGTCGTGTTCCACCACGAGAACCGTGTTACCCATGTCGCGCAACCGTTCGAGGCTCGCGAGCAAGCGCGTGTTGTCACGCGGGTGCAAACCGATGCTCGGCTCGTCGAGAACGTACAAGACGCCGACAAGACCACTGCCGATTTGTGATGCGAGCCTGATGCGCTGTGCCTCGCCACCGGAGAGCGAAGGCGCTTGACGGTCGAGTGTCAGGTAGTGCAGCCCGACGTTGAGGAGAAAGCCGAGCCGGGCGCGTATCTCCTTCAGCAGTTCGCCCGCGACGATCTTCGACGTTGTCGTGATGGTCTTTTCGTAGCCGTCGAACCACGGCATCAAGTCGCCGATCGGCGTGTGGCCCACCTCGATCAGCGTGCGCCCGCCGACGCGAACCGCACGCGCTTGTGGGTTGAGCCTTCGGCCGTCGCACATGGGGCAGTGGACGCGCCGCATGTATTTTTCGAGTTGCATCCGGCGCGGTCCGGCTGCGGTCTTTTTGAACTGCGCGATCAACTGCGGGACGATCCCTTCCCATTTCCCGCCGTGCTTCCACACTTTCCCGCCGCGCTGTTTCCACTCCCACACGATGTGCGTGTCGCCGCTCCCCTGAAGGATGAGGTTCTGGTATTCCGACGTGAGCGCGTTCCACGGAGTTTTCAGGTCGATGCCGAGCGACTTCCCGACACCCTCGAAGATGTGCTTCCGCCACCGGCCCATGCCCTTGAGCGGTCCCACGATCGGAATGGCGCCCGCATAGAAGCTGAGCGTCGGATCGGGAATCAGAAGATCGGAGTCGAAGGTGTACTGCGTGCCGAGACCGTCGCACGCGGGGCACATGCCGTGCGGGCTGTTGAAGCTAAACAACTGCGGCGTGGGCGGCTCGTAACTGATGTTGCATTGTGTGCAGGCGTAATGTGCCGAGAGCAACGTGTCTGAAGAACCTACCCCTCCGGCCCCCCTCCCTGAAGGAAACGCGTCTTCGTTTGTGCCCTCTCTCCTTGCGGGAGAGGGTGTCGGCGCTTCGCCGACGGGTGAGGGGTCGCGCCTTCTGTGGGCTACCGTCTCACCCCTCACCCGTCTCGAAGACGCGTCACCCTCTCCCGCAAGGGGAGAGGGCAAAGACATCTCCCCCTTCCCTTCCGTGAGGGGGGCTGGGGGGGTAGGTTCTTCGAGCGAGATAATCAGGTTGCCTTCCGCGAGCGCGAGCGCCTGTTCCACCGCCTCCGCGACGCGAACGCGGTTCTTCGCGTCGGCCTTCAGTCGGTCCACCACGATCTCGATCGTGTGCTTGATGCGCTTGTCGAGTTTCAGGTCGTCTGTGAGTTTCACCAGTTGGCCGTCAACGCGGGCGCGGACGTACCCGCGTTTCACCATGTCCGCGAAGAAGTCCTTGAACTCACCCTTCTGCCCGCGAACCACCGGTGCGAGAAGTTGAAACCGCGTGCCTTCGGGAAGCGCGAGGATGCGTCCGATGATCTGTTCGCGGGTCTGTGCCGTGATAGGCCGCTCGCACTTCGGGCAGTGTCCCTGGCCGAGTCGCGCGTAGAGAACGCGAAGGAAGTCGCTCACTTCCGTGATCGTGCCGACTGTACTTCGCGGGTTGCGCCCCGCCGTTTTCTGTTGGATGCTCACACTCGGCGACAGCCCGCCGATGTAATCCACGTCCGGCTTCGGGAGCTGGCCCAAGAACTGACGCGCGTAGCTCGACCGCGATTCGACGTAGCGGCTCTGGCCCTCCGCGTAGATCGTGTCGAACGCGAGCGACGACTTACCGCTACCGCTCACGCCGGTGAAGACGATCAACTTGTTCCGCGGGAGTTCGAGATTCACTCCGCGAAGGTTATGTTCGCGCGCGCCGCGGACGACGATACTCTTGGTGTCCAGCATGGCTCAGAGACTCCTCCTGAGTGTCGTCGCGCGAAATGGTCGAGAGGGCGAGCGGAGAGAAGGGTACAGATGGCTACTATACGCGCGGCGACCACCGGCGGGTAGGCGAACCCGGTTCGCCGTAGCGGCGCCGCGTGGAACGTTTGGAATGACCGCGTCCGCCGGAAAACAGCCGTGGGTTTCGTTCCGCTCTCGCTAAACTGTCGGCGTGGTATAGTTTTGGTTACACGCGCTGGACGGGTTTTCGGCTTCTTCCGGGAACTTCGGCTCTGGGCGGAACGTCGAACCCGGTAGAAGATCGTGAACGACGACGATCGCCGGCTCATCGCGGACTGTCTGGGCGGCCGACGGGATGCCTTCGGAGAGTTGGTATCCCGATACCAGGCAAGGCTTTATAATTCCGCGCTGCGTCTGGTCAACAGCCCTGAAGATGCCGCTGACGTCGTTCAGGACGCGTTCCTGAGTGCCTACCAGGCGCTGCATACCTTCAAGGGCGACGCCGAGTTTTTTACCTGGCTGTACCGGATCGCGTTTAACACCGCGATCAGTTTGAAGCGGAAGAAACGGCCGTCTGTTAGTCTGGAGAGCCACACGCGGGAGACCGGACTCGACCCCGACGACCGGTCGGAGTACGTGAAGCCGAGTTCCGCTCTCGAACGAACCGAGGACGAGCGGCAGCTACACGACGCGATCGCGAGGCTTTCCCCGGAACACCGTGACGCGCTCGTGCTGAAAGACCTGGAAGGGATGAAGTACGAGGAGATCGCAGAGGTGCTGGGCGTGCCGATCGGGACGATCCGCAGTCGCTTACACCGGGCACGACTGGAACTCCGGGATTTGCTCGTTTCGCTTGACGAGCGCGTGGGCGACCCGGACACGACCGAAGACGAGAACCCCCAAGCTCAACCGCGCCCGACCCCTCGGCGCGATTGAGGCCAACAATATGACCGCCGAGCAACTACAACTGATCACCGCAGCCGTGGACGGGGAACTGTCCACGACCGAGGCCCATGCGTTCCGGCTCCTGATGGCGAGTTGCGTGGAAGCCCGCGTGCTGTTCGCGAAACTCAAGGCCGACAGCGTTCGAGTTCGCGCGTTGCCGCAAGTCGCTCCTCCGGCAGACCTTCAGGCGAAGATTCTGGCGAAACTCGCCGCTGCGACGCCCGCCCCGCGAGTTCGTCCGCAGCCGCACGCTGAACCCAAGACCACACCGACTGCTGTTCCGTCGCGACGCTTCCCATCGTGGCTGCCGGTCGCGGCTGCGGCGGGCGTGTTCTTGTGTCTCGCTGCCGCGTCCTTCGCATTCTTCACGGACCAGGCCACGCCCAAAAATACGATTGCGAAGAACCCCTGGTCGAACGCGCTTCCCGCTCCGCAGAACGATCCGGCAACAGTGCCGTCGCCGACCGCGCCGCAGATCGAACGGCCCGATCCCGCGAACGTTGTCCGCAGCGACGTGCTGCCGGTCCCGCCGGCCCCGACGCCGCGCGTCGTGCCGCCCGAAGCGGTGACGGTTGCCCCGGAACCGCGGACCGTGACGCCGCCCGACCTGATCGGCTTCCCAGTACTTCCGAAACTTCCGCCGATCGAGCGCATCGAAATCCGGCTCCCGTTCCTGCGCCCGGTCGCGGACCTCAGTCGTGAAGACATCAATCAGGAACTGTTCGACGAGATCCGCCGCGACCCGGCGTTCAAGTTCGATCTGTTCGTGCGAGACACGGCTCGCGGGGCGGAGGTGTTCCAGAACGCCGCGAAGGCCAGCGGACTCACAGTGTTCGCGGACGCCGCCACGCTCGACAAGTTGAAGAAGAAACAGGCGCATGCGATCGTGATCTACACCGAGAGCCTGACCGCAGCGGAACTCGCGGCACTGTTCGCGAAGCTCTCCACCGAAGACGCGAAGTTCTCGCCGAGGGTGTGCGACTCGCTCCACGCCACTCCGGTCATTCGTTCCGAAGAGGTGGAACTGAAGGCGATTCTGGGTGTGGATGTGGGTCTTCTCAAGCGCCCGGTTGGGAACGGCACGAGCGGAGCGGTGCAGGGGAGTGACTCGAAGAACGTCAGCGCCGGGACGATCGACAGTGTGGTGAAGTCGGTGTCGAAGGGCGACAAGTCCGCGGTGTTGCTGACCTGGCAGACGACGCACGCGAGCATCGCCCGAACGAACCCCGCGATGTCGGCCGAATTGAAGTCATTCCTCGCGAAGCGCGGCGACCGCAAGCCGAACGCGGTGCCTGCGATCATCGTCATCCGCCCAGTTGGTTGAATCCCTTCTCACTGCGTGGTTCAGGCGGCTGGCCTGCCATCGCTTACGGCAGGCCAACGGTCTGCACCACATTTTGGCTGGCGGCCCACCTGCATCACAACAAGCCGCCGAAATCGCTTGGCTCCCGCACGCTCGCGGGAGTACACTTGCGCCACCTCTCCGACCGATAACACCGGGACACCATGCCAACCCCTAAACACCCGCTCGAACCCCTCACTTCGGAGGAGGTTCGACGCGCAGTTTCTCTTCTCCGCGATGCCGGCCGGGTCACACCGACCACGCGGTTCGTCTCCGTTAGCCTCGAAGAACCACCCAAGGCGCTCGTCCTCGGTACCAACTCGACGGCACCCGACCGCCGGGCGTTCGTCGTGCTGTTCGACAATGCCGCGAACGCGTGTCACGAAGCAACGCTTTCGCTCACCGACCGCAAGTTGCTCGGCTGGAAGCACGTTCCCGGTGCGCAACCGACGATGACGATCGACGAGCAGGTCGAGTGCGAGCAGGCCGTGCTTGCTGATCCAGAGTTCAAAGCCGCACTGAAGCGGCAGTACGGTGTGGAAGACACGTCGCTCGTCATGGTCGACATCTGGAGCGCCGGCAACTACGGCGAACCCGAAGAGAGCAAACGCCGGCTCGCACGCCCCTTGTGCTTCCTGCGCACCGACCCCACTGATAATGGCTACGCGAGACCCATCGAGGGCATCCGGCCGGTTGTTGATCTGAATGAGATGAAGGTGATCAGGGTCGAGGAGTACGGCCACTGGCCGCTACCGCCGCTGCCGGGGAACTACGCCGCGGATCGCGTTCCGAATCAGCGCACTGACATCAAGCCGCTCCAAATCACGCAACCGGATGGGCCGAGTTTCGAGGTCGATGGCACCCAGGTGAAGTGGCAGAACTGGAGTTTCGTGATCGGGTTCAACGCCCGCGAAGGGCTAACGCTCCACGACCTGCGCTACTCCGACCACGGTGCCGCGCGGTCGATCCTGTACCGCGCGTCGCTCACGGAAATGGTTGTTCCCTATGGCGACCCGTCGAACACGCAGTTCCGCAAGAACGCTTTCGACGTGGGCGAGTACGGCATGGGGATGTGTGCGAACAGCCTCACGCTTGGTTGCGACTGCGTCGGCCACATCCGCTACTTCGACGCTCATCTGGCGACGAGCCGGGGCGAACCGCTCACGATCGCGAACGCGATCTGTATGCACGAGGAAGACGCGGGCACGCTCTGGAAGCACACCGACCGCCGGCTGCCCGACCGGCCCGAAGTGCGGCGGTCGCGGCGACTCGTGGTGTCGAGCGTGTCAACCGTCGAGAACTATGAGTACGGGTTCTTCTGGACTCTCTACCAGGACGGCAACATCCAGTTGGAAGTGCGGCTCACGGGGATTCTGTCGCTCGGAACGGCGCACGCGGGCGAAAAGCCGAAGTACGGCACGATGATCGCGCCCCAACTCTACGCGCCCGTTCACCAGCACTTCTTCAACGTCAGGCTCGACTTCGCGCTCGACGGGATCAACAACACGATCCAGCGCGTGGACGTGGCGGCGGACGCACCCGGCCCCGCGAATCCACACGGGAACGCGTTCTCCGCTCGCGCCACCGCGCTTGCAACCGAGAAGCAAGCCCGCGATCACCTGAAACTGGAAACCGCGCGGACATGGCGCGTCGTGAACCCCAACGTTCTCAACGCGGTCGGCGAACCAGTGGGGTACAAGTTCTTTCCGATGGACAACGCGCTGCCGATGGCGACCACCGACGCGTGGTGGCGCCGCCGGGCCGGGTTCGTGAACTATCACGTATGGGTGACGCCGTTCGACGCGGGCGAGAAGTTCGCGGCCGGGGACTACCCGAACCAGAGTACCGGCGGCGACGGCCTGGTGAAGTGGACGGAGAAGGACCGGCCCATCGAGAACACGGACGTGGTGTTCTGGTACACGTTCGGGCACACGCACATTCCGCGGCCCGAGGATTACCCGGTGATGCCTGCGGCGACGATCGGGTTCCTGCTCAAGCCCAGCGGCTTCTTCGCGCTGAACCCCGCGAACGACCTCCCGCCGCCGAAGCCGGTCGCGGCGAAGAGCGCCTGCTGCCACTGACGCGTCACTTCTTGTCGTACTTGGCGAACCAGTCAAGGACGCGGCACAGAACATCTTCGCGGTGGCGCGGTTGGCGGATTCCGTGACCTTCGCCGGGGTAAATCACCAGGTCTGTTGGAATCCCACGATCCTTCACCGCCGCGTAATACGCACGCCCCATCGGGAGCGGACAACGGCGGTCGTCGCGTGCGTGCAGCAGCAGGATTGGGGTCTTCACCTTGTCCACGTAGGTGAGGGGGCTGTACTTGCGGTACTTTTCAGGCACTTCCCACGGTTTCCCGCCGAACTCCCACTCCGTCCAACTCGGGATGTCGCTCAGGCTCCACATCATGTTCAGGTCGGTGACGGCGTTCTGCGCCACCGCGGCGCGGAACTGATGCGTCTGTCCGACGAGCCACGTCGTCATGAAGCCGCCGTAGCTCGTGCCGTAAACGAACAGTCGGTCCTTATCGACGAGTTTGTCCGCGACGAGTTTGTCCACGCCGGTGAGGATGTCGCGCATGTCGCCGCCGCCGAAGTCGCCGCGGTCCGCGTCGATGAACTTCTGGCCGTAGCCGGACGACCCGCGGAAGTTCGGCTGGAACACCGCGTACCCATTCGCCGCGAACAGTTGCAACGTGAAGTCGAAGCCGAGCGTGGAGCGGCTGTGCGGCCCGCCGTGTGGATACACGAGCAGCTTGTAGGGCGGCTTCGTGATAGATTCCGGCGGCAGCGTGAGAATGCCTTCGATGGTGAACTCGTCGCTCTTCCACGAGATGACTTTCTGAGGGGCGATAAGCCGTTCCTTCAGGAACGTATTGCCCGGCGGCGTGAGTTGATTCCGCCGCGTGAGACGCTCGCCGGGCGTTTTGGGTGCGGCGCCTCCCTTCGGCGCAACCGGCGTGAACTCCTCCGACACGCCGTTGGCGATTGCGATCCGTGCGAGTCTGTTGCGCAGACCGTCTTCGGTGGGGATGAGCAGGAATGTGTCGCCGTCCCAGCAATCAACCGGGAGGGGGAAGAGCGGAACGCCGTGCGGCGGGAAGCCCTTCACGGTCGCGTGGTGATCGAACACGATGCCAGCGGTCGTCTTTGTGCTGGATAAGCCGATGATCCCGATGTTGAACGCGTCGCGGTGTGAGCCTTTTCGCGGCACGCTCAGGCACGCGAGTTTCTTCCCGTCCGGGGAGAACCGCGGCGAAACGTCTGGGCCGGGGCCACTTGTCGCCTGCGTGAACCTCCTTGTTGTCACGTCGAGCAAGAAGATGTCGAAGTTCTTGTTGATGCTGAACCGGGCGGATTCGCGGTCGGCAGTGCGGTTCGCGTGGAGAGCCAGTGTCTTGCCGTTCGGGTGCCAGTTCGGGTCGCCGTACCACACGTTGTCGTCGGTGAGTCGCTCGATCTTGCCCGCGGCGCGCTCCGCATTTGGGTCGAGGTGCGCTAACCAGATTTGCGCCGGCCCGTAGCCGGTGTAGCCTTCGCCCTGATCTTCGCGCACGACCGTCACACCATTCGTCTTCTCGGCGGCGGTGCGTGGGTCTTTGCCATCATCGGCGACGAACGCGAGTTTGCTACCGTCCGGCGAGAACGCGAGCCGCCCGTAGAACCCGTCGTTGAAGACGCGACCGTGGGGCTTTTCGCGCCCAGTTAGGGGCACTGCGACACCGCCAGTGGCGGGAATCAGCCAGACGTCGGTCGCGGGGTCGGACTGCGGAGGGACCTGCGGCGTCTGGCTCCAGCCAGTCGGTCGCGAGCGCGTCGAAAGGAATGCGATCCACTTTCCATCCGGCGAGTACACCGGGGCGCGGGCGTCCGGTTCGTCTTTCTCCATCGGTTTCGCCGTTGCCGCGTCGCCATCGACCCGCCACAGCGAAAACCGGTCGACCTTCTGCTTCGCGTCAATCCACTGGCGGACGAAGACGAGCGAGTTGCCGTCCGGAGCGAGTGCCGCGTCTCGCGGGGCGTCGAACTTGTACAGGTCTTCGACCGCGAGCGGCTTCTTCTCCGGCTGTTGCCCGGAAGCCGTGGACGTGGTGAACGACAGCGCGAGGAGAAGCACGCCTAACAAGGCGCGGCGGGAGATAATCTGCATGGGAACCTCCGTGGAGATTCGCGCAGTCTACCGGAGTCATGCGGCGAGCGGAACCGTTTCCGCACCGGTTAAGAGGTGACACGGTTCGCGTTCGCGTAGATGTTCATGCCCAACGTGCGCAGGAAACCGATGAGCGTGATTCCGAATCGCTCTGCCAGTTCCACCGCGAGCGACGACGGCGCGCCCACGGCCGCGACGACCGGAATGCCAGCGACGATGGCTTTCTGGACCAACTCGTAACTGACCCGGCCCGACACCAACAGCACGTGGTCCGCGAGCGGCACGCGGCCCTCATTGAGCGCCCAGCCGACGAGTTTGTCCAGCGCGTTGTGCCGTCCCACATCCTCGCGTACCGCGACGAGTTCCCCTTCGGCCGTGAACAACCCGGAGGCGTGAACGCCGCCAGTGCGCGCAAACGTGGGTTGGGCGGCGTGCAGGCGTTCGGGCAGTCCGTTCAACACGCTGCGCGCGACCGTGAGCGCCGAACGCACCGGGATGCCCTGCACCTCGATCGACGCGAGCGACTTCTTCCCGCAGATGCCGCAACTCGAGTTGCTGAAGAACAGGCGATCCGCTTCCAATGCGCGCCGTGACACCATCAACTGCACGTTCAGCACGTTAGCATGGTCCGCGTCGCTGGCCTCAAGTGGGCGCTCGATCGAGATGACATCGTCGGCGTCGGTTATGATGCCTTCACCGAAGAGGAACCCTGTTACCAACTCTTGGTCGTGTCCCGGCGTCCGCATCAGCACAGTCATCGGCTTTCCGCTGATGCGCACTTCGAGCGGGGCTTCCACCGCGACGGCATCGTCGCGTGCGGTTCCCGCTTCTCCGGTTGCGAGCGTGAGAACTCGTGCAGGCGCGACTGGTCCGCCCGTGCCCGGAGTTCGTTGATTGTTTGCTTCACTGGATCGCATAAAACATCCTCGCTCTTCGATTCTACGCCGTTGCCGATCAGGTGAATCCGATGAAAGCCAGCAAGCGTGGGTCGCGCTACCTCCGAATCACCGAACCGATGGTTCGCGATAACGGCCAACTCCGCCCCGCGAGTTGGGACGAGACGCTCGACCGCGCCGCGCGCGGCTTGAAGCGAGTCGTCGCGGAACACGGGCCGTCATCGGTCGGGCTGTTCAGTTGCTCGAAGAGCACGAACGAGATGAACTTCGTCGCGCAGAAGTTCATGCGCACGGCGGTCGGCAGCAACAACATCGACAGTTGTAATCGAACTTGACACGCCCCGAGTGTCGTCGGTCTGGCGACAACCTTCGGGATGGGCGGTGGGACCAATTCCTACAGTGAGATTGAGAACACGGAAGTGATCCTCTTGTGGGGGTCGAACGCGCGCGAAACGCACCCGATCTTCTTCCACCATTTGCTGAAGGGCGTTCACAACGGAGCGAAACTCTACACGATCGACCCGCGGCGCACGAGCTCCGCGCGGTGGGCGGATTCGTGGCTCGGCCTCGACATCGGTTCGGACATCGCGCTCGCGAACGCGGTCGGCCGCGAGATCATCGCCGCAGGGCTGCACCACCAGGAGTTCATCGAACACGCGACTACCGGCTTTGAGGAATACGCACGCGTGGTCGAATCGTACACGCTCGAATACGCGGAGCGCGAAACCGGCGTGCCCGCGAACGTGATTCGCGAAATGGCCTACACTTATGCGACGGCCAAGACGGGCATGATCTGCTGGACGCTCGGAATCACCGAACACCACAACGCCGTTGACAACGTGTTGTCACTCATCAACCTAGCGCTCCTCACGGGGAAAGTGGGGCGCTACGCTTGCGGGCTGAACCCGCTTCGCGGGCAGAACAACGTGCAGGGCGGTGGCGACATGGGCGCGCTCCCCGACCGGCTGCCGGGCTTCCAGCACGTCGAGGTGGATGAGTACCGGCACAAGTTCGAGGCGAAGTGGGGCGCAACGATCCCGCCGAAACGCGGCAAGAATCTCACGCAGATGTTCGAGGCGATGGCGACGAAGGAATTGCGCGCGCTGTACGTGATTGGCGAGAACCCGCTGCAATCTGAAGCGGACCAGAACCACGCGAGGCACCTGCTCGAAGATCTCGATTTCATGATCGTGCAGGACATATTCCTGACCCGCACCGCGGAACTCGCGCACGTGGTGTTGCCCGCGGCGGCGGCGTGGTGCGAGTCCGAAGGCACCGTGACCAACAGCGAACGCCGCGTTCAGCGCGTACGGAAAGCGATGGAGCCACCGAAGGGTGCGCGCGACGACATCAGCATTCTCTTTGAACTCGCGAAGCGGATGGGCCGCGACTGGGGTACGCCGAACTCCGAAGCGATCTGGGACGAACTTCGTGCGCTGAGTCCGGTGCACGCGGGGATGAGTTACGCGCGCCTCGAAGCCGCGAAGGGGCTTCAGTGGCCGTGCTACGACGAGACGCACCCCGGCGAACTGTTCCTGCACAGCCGGTTGTGGGAACAACCACTGACCGGGCCGCGGGTCGCGTTCAACCCGGTCGAACACGATCCGCCCGTTGAGCGGCTCACGCCCGAGTACCCGTTCCGGCTCACGACCGGGCGCAGGCTTTCCGAGTACAACACCGGCGTGCAGACCGCGGGCTACGACTCGCCGCTGCGCCGACCCGAGACGCTCGACCTCGCACCCGAGGACGCGGAACGCCTCGGTGTGCGCGAAGGGGAATTGGTTCGCGTGTCGTCGCGCCGCGGCACGGTTGATGTCGCGGTTCGCGTCGATGACTGCTTGCGCCCCGGTATGACCTTCATGACGCTTCACTTTCAGGACGATGTCGCGACGAACGTACTGACGATCGACGCGACCGACCCGAAGTCCGGCACCGCGGAGTTCAAGGCCGCGGCAGTGCGTGTCGAGCGCCTCTGAGGTTCTGCCTTTCGCGGCTTGCCGCGTAGCGTTGGATAGACCCATGGACTTACGCATTGCCGGTCCCGACCCAACGCCCGACGAGCGAGCCGCGGTCGATTCCATTCTCGGTCAGGCGGTCAGCGCATGGGCGGGTGGCACGCGCGATCTCGACACCGAAAGCCACAGCGCGCACGTTGGCGGTCACGAAGCACGCTCACGTCGCGAGCTGCTGTTGCCCGCGCTGCACGCGGTCCAAGATCGCTTTGGCTGGGTTCCGCCCTCTGCGATGAACTACATCTGTCGGCGCCTGTTGGTTCCGCCCGCGGAGGCGCACGGCGTCGCGACCTTCTACCATCTCTTCTCCCTCACCCCGCGACCGCCTGCTGTGATGCACGTGTGCGACGACATCGCGTGCCGCGTCAGTGGAGCGGAAGGAGTCTGCCGAGAGTTGGCGAACACGACCACCGCCTGGCAGCGCAGCCCGTGTCTTGGGCAATGCGAACGCGCTCCGGCATGGCTCGTGATTGCTTCGGGTGACACACCTCGCGCGAAGGAAGCTACTAGCCTCGATGCGCTACTGCGTTCGACCCCGCAATCGGGCACACCTGGACTGCGATTAATTCAGCGCATCGGGCAAGTCGATCCCGAAAGCCTCACTGCGTATCAGGCAACACGTGGCTACGAAGCGCTTCGCAAGGCGGTCGTGCTCGGCGCGGAAGCGGTTATTCGCGAAGTCACCGTGTCGAAGTTGATGGGCCGCGGCGGTGCGGCGTTCCCGACCGGGCGAAAGTGGGACGCGGTCGCGAAGGCACCGGTTCACCCTCACTACCTCGTGTGCAACGCGGACGAGAGTGAGCCGGGCACGTTCAAGGACCGGATCGTAATGGAGGGTGACCCGTTCGCGCTGGTTGAGGGCATGACCATCGCGGGGTTCGCGACAGGAAGCGAGAAGGGGTATCTGTACATCCGCGGCGAGTACCCGCTCGCGGCAATGCGGATGCAGACAGCCATCGACGCGGCTCGCGCAGCCGGCTTACTGGGCGCGAACGTGATGGGCGCGGGTTTTGCTTTCGACATCGAGATTCGGCGAGGGGCTGGGGCGTACATCTGCGGCGAAGAAACCGCGCTGTTCAACTCAATCGAAGGCAAGCGCGGCGAACCGCGGAACAAGCCGCCGTTCCCGGTTCAGAGTGGGTTGTTCGGCAAACCGACCGCGATCAACAACGTCGAAACGCTCGTGAATGTGCCGCTTATCGTGCGCGAGGGTGGCGAGGCGTTCGCGGGCATCGGCACGAGCGGTTCGACTGGGCCGAAGTTGTTCTGCGTGTCGGGTCACGTCGAGCGCCCCGGCCTGTACGAACTTCCGTTCGGCCCGACGCTCCGCGACGTGATTGCACTTGCGGGCGGTGTTCGCGGTGGGAAGCCGATTCGCGCGATTCTGCTTGGCGGTGCGGCCGGAGTGTTCGTCGGCCCGGACAAACTCGACATGCCGCTGACGTTTGAAGGCACTCGCGCGGCCGGTGCGACGCTCGGTTCTGGTGTGGTGATGGTGTTCGACGAGAGTGTTGATCTCGCGGATATTCTGGGCCGCATCGCGGAGTTCTTCCGCGACGAGTCGTGCGGGCAGTGCGTGCCGTGCCGCGTCGGAACCGTTCGCCAGGAAGAACTGCTTCAGAGGTTGCGCGCGGGTGCCCCGATCGGCAGTTACAAAGACGAGATCGCGCTCTTCAAGGAGATTGCTCAGGTGATGCGCGACGCGTCCATCTGCGGCCTCGGTCAGACCGCTGCGAACGCGATCGAGTCGGCGCTCATCACGCTTGACCCCGTGCCGCGCAATGGGAGCCGCTCGTGAACGACGAATCGTATTGGTTTCGGCCGCCGCCGCGGTCGCGTGAACTCCCAATGGCCCCGGTTCGAGACGAACCGCCACCGGTCGAAATCACCATCGACGGGCGCGCGCTCCACGCCTCGCCGAACGCCACCATCCTCGAAGTGTGCCGCCGCATCGGGATCGACACGCCGACGCTGTGCTACCTCGAAAACCTCACGCCGGTGAACGTGTGCCGCGTGTGCGTGGTCGAAGTGGTCGGGTCGCGCACGCTCGTGCCCGCGTGCTCGCGCCGCGTCGAAGGTGGCATGGTGATTCTGACCGATTCGCCGCGCGTGCGGCTGTCGCGGAAGATGGTGCTGGAGTTCCTCGGTTCGTCCGTTGATCTCTCCACAGCGCCACAGGCGAGGGGCTACTTGGCGCGATATGAAGCCTCACCGACGCGCTACGGTTCCCCTGCGCCACCCGCGAGCGCGAACGAACGCGACCAGCGCGAACCGGGCCACCACCGCGCCCCTTCGGGCGAGACTTCCGAAACGGTCGCGCAACCAACGAAGGTCGACAACGACCTGTACATTCGCGATTACTCGAAGTGCATTCTCTGTTACAAGTGCGTCGAAGCGTGCGGCACGGACGCGCAGAACACGTTCGCCATCGCGGTCGCGGGTCGCGGGTTCGACGCGCGCATTTCCACCGAACTGAACGTGCCGTTGCCGGACTCGGCGTGCGTGTACTGCGGCAACTGCATTGGCGTGTGCCCGACCGGTGCGCTGATGTTCAAGAGCGAACACGACATGCGGAAAGCCGGCACCTGGAACGAGCCAGCGCAGACGCAAACCGACACCATCTGCTCCTACTGCGGCGTCGGTTGCACGCTCACGCTCCACGTGCAGGACAACACCATCGTGAAGGTCACGTCGCCGATGGACGTGTCCGTGACGCACGGGCACCTGTGCATCAAGGGGCGATTCGGGTTCGAGCACGTGCAGAACCGTCAGGACGAACCGAAGTAGCTCGCGCATTACTTGCTTGCGTCGCGCCGCTTGCGCGGCTATCACTCTTCCATCTCCGCCCCGCGATACGCACCGAATTTCCCCATGAAGACCGCGGCCTGCCGCACTCTACGTAACACGCTCGCCTCTGATCGCCCCACGTTCGGGCTCTGGGTCACGCTTGAGGCACCCGCGGTCACCGAGATGGCCGTGGCGCTCGGCATGGACTTTGTTGTCATCGACGCGGAACACGGGCACCTCGACTGGAAAGAGATCGCGGAACACATTCGCGCCACCGTGCGGAGCGAAACCGTCGCGCTCGTGCGGCTCGCGGAGCTCAACGCCGGCGCCATCAAGCGCGCCCTCGACATCGGCGCCGACGGTGTCGTGATCCCGTGGGTGGAAACAGCGGAGCAACTCGCACAGGCGGTGCGGTTCGCACGCTACCCGCTCGCCGGCGTTCGCGGGATCGGGGCGGAACGCGCGACCGCGTGGGGGCAGGCGCTCGCCGAACACGCGACCGAAGCGAACGAACACGTCTTCGTCGTGCCGATCATCGAGACGGTGAAGGGCGGGCAAAACCTCGCCGCGATGATTGAAGTCGAAGGCGCTGAGCTATTCTGGTTCGGCCCGGCGGATTACTCCGCGTCCGCGGGTCATCGCGGGCAGTGGGAAGGGCCGGGCATCGCGGACGCGATCATTCGCGCGAAGGACGCGCTCCGCGCCGCGGGGAAGAACTGCGGGGTCGTCGCGACCAGCGACGAGAACGTTCAGCAACGGCTCGCGCAGGGGTTTCGCGCCATCGGGTTGGGCTTCGACACGGGGTTGATGCTCCGCGCGTTGCGCGCGTCGCTCGCGGGTGTGGATCGCGACCGCGCGATGTCCGCTGACCTGTCGCTCGACACGACTCATGGCAGCAACAGGGGGCTGACGCCCTCCGCTCGCCAAGAAACTGCGAAGCCGTTTCGCGTCGCGCTCACCGGCGACTTCTTCACCGCGGACGGCACCGCGAAGTACCGCGACATCGGTCTCGATCAGTTTAACGGAACGGCCATTCAGGTTGAACCGTTCGCGGAGCATCGCGAGGAGATCGGCGCGAACCAGCTCGCGGGCGCGAACGGTGTGATCGTGTTGACGCCGCGTGTCACTGTCGCGAGTTTGCTGAACACGCCCGATCTGCTCGCGGTCGGTCGCTTCGGTGTGGGCTACGACACCGTGGACGTGGCCGCTTGCACTGCGGCGGACGTGCTGCTATTCATCGCCACGAGTACGGTTGACCGCCCCGTTGCTGAGGCGACCGTCGGGTGGATGCTCGCGCTCACGCACCACGTTCGCACGAAGGACCGGCTCGTGCGGGAAGCACGATGGGATGACCGCAGCGGGTACATGGGGAGCGAACTACGCGACCGCACGCTCGGCGTGGTCGGCTTCGGCGGCATCGGTCGCGCGCTGGTGAAACTCCTCACTGGCTTCGGCATGAACGCGCCGCTCGTGTTCGACCCGTTCCTGACGCCCGCGGAAGCGGCGAAGCACGGTGCGCGGCTGGTCCTGCTCGACGAACTGCTCGCGGAAGCCGACTTCGTCTCGATCCACTGTCCGTTGACCGAAGCGACCCGCGGTCTGATCGGCGTGCGGGAACTTTCGTTGATGCGACCGACCGCGTACCTTCTCAACACCGCTCGCGGTGGGATAGTCGATGAGGTCGCGCTCGAAGCCGCGCTGCGAGAGAATCGTATCGCGGGGGCTGCACTCGACTGCTTCGTGGGTGAACCGCTGACCGCCCCGCCCGCGTTCGCGGCACTCGATAACGTGGTGCTCGCACCGCACTGTATCGCGTGGACGAACGAACTCTTCCGCGACATCGGGCGCGCCGCCTGCGATGGGATGCGCGCGCTCGCCGAAGGGCGTGTGCCGCGCGGCGTGGTCAACCGCGAAGTGCTCAATCGCCCCGGTTTTCAAGCGAAGTGGAAACGTCTTCTCCACTAGCCCGCAGCGCAAGCAAGGGTGTAACGGATAGCCCTTGCTCGCGCCTGCGGGCTGGTGACCAACCCAACGAGGGCTTCTCCCATGCGACGTGCGGTTTTCGTTCTCCTCCTGCTCGCAAGTCCCTCTGCCGCGGCCGACCCGATTGTGCCGCCGGACGCGAAACTGGAAACAGTTTTCGACGGCGGACTGGTACTCACGGAGGGCGTCGCGGTCGCGTCCGACGGCATGGTCTACTTCAGTGACATCACGTTCACGCACGTCTCGAAGGCCGCCAAGCAACCGGTCGAGGCCGGGCACATCTGGAAGTTCGACCCAAAGACCGGGAAGACCGCGATCTTCCGCTCGCCGAGCGGCATGTCGAATGGTTTGAAGTTCGACGCGAACGGCGACCTGCTCGCGGCCGAGGGCGCCGACTTCGGCGGGCGCCGGCTCACTCGTACCGACATGAAGACCGGCAAGACGTACATCGTCGCGGGACTCTACAACGACAAGCCGTTCAACTCGCCCAACGACATCACTATCGACGAGAAAGGGCGCATCTACTTCAGTGATCCGCGATACCTCGGGCACGAGCCGATCGACCAACCGGTGCAGGCCGTGTACCGCGTCGATACCGATGGCACTGTGGCTCGCATAATCACGGACGCGGGAAAGCCGAACGGCGTCGCGATCTCGCCCGACCAGAAGACGCTGTACGTGGTCAGCAACGACAACGGCAGCACCGGCATTGGTCGGCTGCGAATGAAAGACGATAAGGGCGGCGAAGAGCCAACGAAGAAGGGCGCAATGACGCTGATGGCCTACGACCTCGCCTCTGACGGCACCGCGAAGTTCCGCAAGACCCTCGTGGACTACGCCCCACAGGATGGCCCGGACGGGCTGGTGTGCGACAAGGCGGGTAACCTGTACGTCGCGGTGCGCGACGAGAAGAGACCCGGCATTTGCGTGTACTCGCCGGAAGGGAAGGAGATCGGTTACATCAAGACGGAACTGCCCACGAATGTCGGCTTCGCACGCGGCGCCGACGCGAACGTGCTGTACATCACCGCGGGCAAGAGCCTGTACCGCATCAAGTTGAACGCCCAGGGCTACCACCTCCCGCCGAAGAAGTGAGGTCCTCGTCGCGATGCTGCGAGCGGTTTTCCGCCGCTTGTGGGGTCGCGGGGAGGCGGTTGCGCTGTAGAGATTTAGCTCATCCGGCTTGAGCCGAGTTTGCGTCTTCGTCACCGATGAGTTGACGTGGCTCTTTGGCGCCGGGTGGGAGCTTCCTGGTTCCGAACGAACCCTCTTGGCGTTGGGCTCTCGTCAACAGCGTCGCGAACGTCTGGTGAACGATCAGCACCGCGATCACATGAACGTCCGTTGTGTCGACGTTGGTTGAGTGCCTCGAGTAGCTGCGCGTCGGGGATGGCACGCAACGCCTCATTGATGGTGGCGAGCGTGGGCGAGATTTCGAGTTCGTCCCAGGGGAACAGGGGCTTAGTGGCGTGAATGCGCATGTCGTCCTCCGGCGTGAATGCGTGTTCGGAGGAGTGACACGCAAGCCTTGCCCGCGCAACGGAGGAGTTGGGTAGAAATCACGAAATCTCATCGACAAGACGAGATAAACCGCTTGAACGCCAAGATGACGGGGTAACGCGATTTTCCTACTGCCAACAACACCTACGATTCCCGCCAGCCCAAGAACGCGCAAGAGCCTCGCTCAAATGCCGCAACTATTGACAGTTGCCCCTCGGAGAAGTACCATTCTCCTATCAAGCACCCATAGCTCAACTGGATAGAGCATCGGTCTACGGAACCGAAGGTT
>SXGS01473195.1_pt1 | contig 18460 bp, 15 predicted proteins | sample 3174681 | NCBI WGS metagenome assembly SXGS01 (sample SAMN11356861, study PRJNA531348) | freshwater metagenome | isolation source: freshwater sample F1-80 | place: China: Fuxian Lake, Yuxi | collected 2017-12-25 | reverse complement strand
GCTCGGCGATGTCGAGGTTGGACATGATCTTCAGACGCGAGGTGATCGCGTGCTTGAGCCGGAGCGGCGGCTTCATGACCTCGTAGAGCATGCCGTCGATGCGGTAGCGGATGCGGAGCTGCTTCTCGTAGGGCTCGATGTGGATGTCGGAGGCACCCTTGCGGATGGCGTCGAGCAAGACGAGGTTCACGAGCTTGACGACCGGCGCGTCGCCGGCGCTCTTCTCGAGGTCGAGGACGTTGATGTCCTCGTCGACGTCGCCGCCGAGCTCCACGTCCTCGTCGTTGGACGCAAAGTCGACCATCACGTCTTCGAACGTGACGTTGCTGGTGTAGTACTTCTCGATCGCCTCGCTGATCTGGCCTTCGGAGGCCACCACCACGTCGATGTTGAAGTTGGTGATGAACTTGATGTCGTCCATCGCGTAGATGTTCGACGGGTCGGCCATCGCGACGATGAGCGTGTTCCCCGACTTGTTGATGGGGAGCACCTGGTGGCGGACCACCACCTCCTTCGGGATGAGCTTGAGCACCTCGGCGTCGATCTCGAAGTCGCGCAGGTTGATCGACGGGACGCTGTACTGCTTGCTCAGAAACGCGGTGAGCTCGTTCTCTTCGATGTAGCCGAGCTTGGTGAGCTGGTGGCCGAGCCGGCCACCACCCGCGCGCTGGCCCTCGACCGCCTTCTGGAGCTGCAACGGCGAGATCAGGTTCTCGCGGACGAGCAGCTCGCCCAGGCGGGCGTTGGACGCAACGGAGGCGGAGCTGGGCTTACGTTCGTCGGCCATGGGGGATCCTCGCGCGCGAATCCTACCGCAGTTGAGGGCGCTCCGCGCGCCCGGACGCGGATCGGATCGAAAGCCTCACGGTAGAGCCTCGCGATCCGCGACGAGGTCGCGCGCGAGCGCCGCCACCCGGGCCCGGGGCGCACGCCCCACCAACGTCCACGCGCCGTCGGAGGCGACCCAGCTCGCGAACGCCAGCTCGCCGTGCCCCCCGACGTACAGGCCGCCGGATTGTCGCTCGCCGTTGAGCACCGCGCCGCCCCGTCGCTGCAACGTCCAGTCGGCCTGGTGCCCGGTGTAGACGAAGACCGCCGCGCCGGAAACCACGCGTCCGCCGACGAGGACCAACCCGCGCCGCGCCGGGTCGGGGCACCACCCCTCGGCGGGGAGCGCGCCCGCATCGCGCAGGTGGGCACAGAGCGCCCACGCCCCGGTCTCGACGACCATCCCCTCCCCCACGTGCGCGGCGACCTCGTGTACCCGCACCGGGTCGGGCGGCAGGACCATCCACGCCAACGCCAGCGCCGCCCCGAGCACGACGCCCACCCACACCGCCGAGCGCCGGCGCGGCAGGCGACGCCGACGCGAGGGCACCCCCGGAGGCAGGATCAGCGCGTCGCCGGGCGGGTTCTGGAGCAGCGCCGCGTGGACCACCAGGCGTGCGTCGGTGTCGGCGGCCGGCTCGAGGAGGCGGTAGGCGAGCCGGACGCGGGGGTCGGGCGGCGTCCAGTCGAAGAACAGGTCGACGAGGTAGGCCAGTCGAATGGACGGCGGGAGCTGGCGCACGCCGGCTTCATCGGGGGTCAGCGGGGTCTCGGGGAGGGGCCCCTCGTCGGTCAGCGACGGACGCACGTGGGCGTAGAGCGCGCGCCCCACCTGCGGCGCGAGCCCCTCGTCGATGCGGAGGCGGCCGATGTTGGCGGCGAGGTCGAGCCGGAAGCTGGCCATCCAGCCGATGGCCTCGGCGTCGCGCTCCACCAGGGCGCGGAGCACCGACCACGCCGCCCCCGCGTGGGCGTTCCACAGCTGCGTGAACGGCGCGCCCCCACTGTTCGCCTTCAGCGCACGCAACAAGCGGAACTCGGCAAGGTCGAGCGGCGGCACACCCCATCATGGCATGTTCGACACCTGCATGTCACAATGCCCTGTGCTCCTGCCGCTGTTGCACCTCACCGCCTGCGCCGTGCCCGACGACGATGCGGGCGATCTTCGCATCCCGGTCGACCAGGCCGCGCCCGCCGACGCGCCGCACTGGGCGCCGGGCGGGGGGGCCCCGCGCGCGGTCCCTCCCCCCGAGGCCGACCTCGACGCGGTGGTGACCCGCGAAGCCCAAGACGTCGTGCGCTTCGTCGCCCTCGGCGACGCCGGCACCGGGGCCAGCGCGCAGTACTCGGTCGCCCGCGCGATCGCGACGGTGTGCGCCCAGCGTGGGTGCGACTTCGCGATCTACCTGGGCGACAACTTCTACGACACCGGCGTCGACGAGGTCGAGGACTGGCAGTTCGAGGACAAGTTCGAGCTGCCGTACGCGGCGCTCGACTTCCCGTTCTACCCGACCCTCGGCAACCACGACTACGGCGGCAACGGCGCCGGGTACGAGTTCTGGAAGGCGCCGCTCTACGTCGACTACAGCGACCGGTCCGAAAAGTGGGTCTTCCCTGCACAGTTCTTCCGAGTCGACGCCGGGGTGGTCGAGCTCTACTCGCTGGACACCAACGCCATGGTGTGGGGCTTCTACGAGGAGCAGCTCGCGTGGCTGCAGGAGCGCACGGCGCGCACCACCGCGACGTGGACCATCGCCTACGGCCACCACCCCTACCTCAGCAACGGCCCGCACGGGAACGCCGGCAGCTACGACGGCGCTCCCGCCTCGCCGATCGGCAACGGCACCTACGTCAAGCAGTTCATGGACGACGCGGTGTGCGGCACCATCGACCTGTACCTGTGCGGCCACGACCACAGCCGGCAGTGGCTCGTCGAGACGTGCGCCGGCACGGAGCTGGTGGTCAGCGGGGCCGGCGCCAAGACCACGTCGGTCGACGACACCAACGAGACGTGGTTCCAGGAGTCGTCGCTCGGGTTCTACTGGGTCGAGGTCAGCGCCGACCGCCTGACGGGCGCGTTCTACGACTCGGCCGGCCAGATCGAGATCGAGCGCACGCTCACGAAGTAGCCGCTACGGCAGGCCGCCGAGCCCGCCCCCGCCGCCGAGCCCACCCTCTTCGCCGCCGCAGCACTCGACCACCAACGACGAGCCCTCGGAGATGAACGAGCCGGACGTGCCCGCCCAACGCACGTTCGGCGCGTACCCGATCTCCCGACCGGCGCAGTCGCCGGTGTAGGTGAGCGCGTACTCGAGCTCGACCTCGTCGTAGTTGGTGGGGGAGTACGGGTCGGAGGGCTCCACCGCGGCGCCGAGCGCGACACTCCAGGTCAGGACGGTGTTGCCCGCGCTGTCGGTGACGTGCGAGTCGGCCGCCGGGGAGACGGTCGACACCTCCCACCCCGCCGGCACCTGCTCGGACACCGTGGCCTCGCCGCGACGGCGCCCGAGGTTGGTGACCTCGAGCGCCACGCGCACGGTCTGGCCGACGCCGACCTCGAACCAATTCATGCGCCGGCCAACGATGAAGACCGGCTCGTCGTCGATGTAGTCCCACACGCTGTGCTGCGTCTCGGGCAGGCCGTCGATGCTGCTGGTGTCGCTGTGGTCCTCGTGGCCGTCGCGGTCGTCGTCGCAACTGTCGTTGGTGTAGGTGGCGACGCGGGTGGGCGCACGCGAACCGTTGAAGGTGTAGTCGCTCCCCGACGAGGTGTACTGGTTGTGCTCGACGCACCACCACGACTCCACGTCGCTGCCCCAGGTCGCGTACGGGATGTCGAGGGTGTCCCCCGGCTCGAGCACCAGGCCCGCGGACGTGGTGCCGGCCACGGCGTCCTGCGAAGTGGTGCTCAGGAAGGTGTACCACCGGTCGAAGCACACGTCGTAGTCGGCGCCGGTGTTGGACACCCGCAGGCCGGCCATGCCGTAGCGCACGCTGGCGAACCCACGATCGACCGCCTCGGCCAGCTCGATGCACCCGTCGGGCTCGCACTCCTCGACCCACTCGATCTCCTCGGGGAGCGCGGAGTCCTCGCCCGCGGTGCCGTCGTCATCGGCGGTCGCTTCTTCTTCCCACTCCGGCCACGCGTCGTCGCCACCCGCCGTGTCGGACTTGTCGGTGGACGTGTTCGGGCAAGCGAGGAGCAAGGAGAGGATCATGGCGGGACCACCTTCGGCGGCACTATACCCCCAGGCGCCGCTATTCGCCGCTCCCGAACACCAGGTACGTCCGCCCGACGCGCGTGCTGCCGTAGTTCATGTTCGCGACCATGAAGTCGTCGAACCCGTCGGTGTCCACGTCGCCGAGCGCCGCCGCCGCCCCACCCGCGCCACCGACCGACGTGGTGGTCGCTTCGAGGCTGTACATCGCGTAGCCGCTCGGGGTAGCCGACAACGACGGCGAGTACGAGCCCGACGCCCCGCCGTAGAAGAGCGCCGAGGCGCCGAAGGCGGTGCTCGCCGGCGTGTCCGCGCCGAAGCCGACGATGAAGTCGGGGGCACCGTCGGCATCGACGTCCCCCGCGGGCGACACGCCCGCGCCGACGTTGAAGGTGGTCGACCCGCCGAGCACCGACACCGACGCGAGGTTGGGCCCGGTCTCGGTGCCGGCCAACAGCGCCGCCTCCCCGGAGATGAGGAACGCCGCTCCCGCCGAGGTGTTGGTGCCCACGTCGTAGGAGCTGGAGCCGACGAGCAGCTCGACGTAGCCGTCCAGATCGGTGTCGCCGGCGATCGCGAGCCGGTCGCCGTAGTTGTCTTCGGGGCCGCTGGTGCTGTAGTAGAAGTCCATCCCGGTGACGCTGGCGTCGGCGTCGGTGCGCGCGGTGGCGGCGACCGGCCCGAGGAACACGTACACCGAGTCCGCGGCGGCCGCGGACACGAGCAGGTCGTCCACACCGTCGCCGTCGAGGTCGACGTCGCCCAGCACCGAGTGCCCGAAGACGTCGCCCGCCGAACCGGTGATCGTGTGGATGCTCGCGGACGAGCTGAGCGTGGAGCTGCACGACCCGGTGTTCACGATGCCGACGTACCCCTGCAGGTACCCGGTGTAGGACTGGTGGGCCCCGAAGACCCAGTCGGCCGTGCCGTCGTCGGTCAGGTCGCCACCGAAGGCGACGCTGGTGCCGAGGTAGCTGCGCGCCCCGGTGGCCTCGATGATGCAGTCCGCACCCGAGGCGCTGGTGGCGGTGGTCGCCCCCGCGGTGCGTTCGAACGGGCCCAGGAAGACCGACGCCTTCCCGTTGTCGGTGAGCGCGGCCGTGCCCGCGCCGAAGCCGTTGACCGCGGGGGTGCCCGCGATGATGTCGTCGACACCGTCGCCGTCGAGGTCGCCGGCGGCGAGGCCCTGGCCGAAGCGCCCCGCGGAGTCGGTGCCCGTGATGGTGGCGGTCGGGTTGGCCACGGTGTCGGTGAAGCCGGCCCCGGTGCCGAGGAAGACGGTCACGCGCCCCATGTTCGACGCCGAGGTGGAGCTGTCGTACAGGCGATCGCCGACGACGAAGTCTTCCAGCGTGTCGCCGTTGACGTCGACCCCACCGACGAGCTTGCTCCCGAACGACGAGGTGGCGCTCGAGCCGTTGACGCCGGTGAAGTAGGTCAGGCCGGCGCCGTCGACGACCTCCTCGTCGCGGCAGTCGATCGCGCAGTTCTGGTCCAGGCCGTCTTCGCACACCTCGGCCGCGCCGGGGCTCACGGTGTCGTCGGTGTCGTCGCAGTCGGTGGCGTCGGCGACGTAGCCGCTGGGCGCGGAGCAGGCCTCGGTGGTGCTCGCCTCGTCGCCGTAGCCATCCTCGTCGAGGTCGGCGTACCAGGTGGAGGAGGCCCCGTCGTCCACGCTGCCGTTGCAGTCGTTGTCGACGCTGTCGCACACCTCGGCCGCGCCCGTCCACGCCAACGCTTCGTTGTCGTCGCAGTCGCCGGTGTTGGCGACGTAGCCGCTCGGGGCATCGCACGCCGAGGTGCTGGTCGAGGCCGTTCCGTATCCGTCGCCGTCGCCGTCGGCGTACCAGGTGCTCTCGCCGGTGGCGCCCGCTTCGTCGACGTCCTCGTCGCAGTCGTCGTCGTCGCCGTCGCACACCTCGGTCGCGGCGGGGTTCTCGCTCGCGTCGGTGTCGTCGCAGTCGGTCGAGCTGACCTCGTACCCGGACGGCTGCTCGCACGCGGACACTCCGGTGGTCGAGCCGCCGTAGGTGTCGCCGTCGGTGTCGGCCCACCACGACGTCTGGCCGGTGGCCGAAGGGTCGTCGTCGTCGCTGACGCCGTCGCAGTCGTCGTCGACGTCGTCGCTGTCGCACACCTCGACCGCGCCCGGGTTGGTGTCCGCGTCGTCGTCGTCGCAGTCGGTGTCGTCGCCGACGTACCCGGCGGGCACGGAGCAGGCGTCGACCGACACCGCCGCGTCGCCGTAGGCGTCGCCGTCGGCGTCGAGGTACCACGCCGTCTCGCCGGTGACCGACGCGTCGTCGTCGTCGCTGTCGCCGTCGCAGTCCTCGTCGACGTCGGCGGCGTCGCACACCTCGGTCGCGGCGGGGTTGATCGCCCCGTCGTCGTCGTCGCAGTCGGTGGAGGACACCACACGCCCGCTGGCCACGTCGCAGGCCGACACCGGCGCGTCCAGGTTGCCGTAGCCGTCGGCGTCGGCGTCGGTGTAGAACGTTCCCTGGCCCGTGGCGCTCGGGTCGAGGTCGTCGGCCAGCTCGTCGCAGTCTTCGTCGGTGTCGGCCGCGTCGCACACCTCGGTGGCCCCGGGGTGGATGGCGGCGTCGGTGTCGTCACAGTCGGTGGTGTCGGCCACGGTGGCCGCCGGCTGGTTGCACGCGGGGGTGCTCACGGCCGCGTCGCCGTACCCGTCGGCGTCGGCGTCGGCGTACCAGGCGGTCTGGCCGGTGGCGGTGGGGTCGTCGTCGTCCGCCGTGCCCGAGCAGTCCTCGTCGGTGTCGGCCGCGTCGCACACCTCGGCGGCGCCGGGGTTGACCGCGGTGGCGTCGTCGTCGCAGTCGGTCGCGTCGGCGACAAAACCCGCCGGCTGGTCGCAGTCCACGTCGGAGGTCGCCGCGTCGCCGTACCCGTCGGCGTCCGCGTCGGCGTACCAGGTCGCCACGTCGATCGCGCCGTCCTCGTCGACCTCGGCGTCGCAGTCGTCGTCGTCGCCGTCGCACCGCTCGGTCGCGCCCGGGTACTCCGTCGCGTCGGCGTCGTCGCAGTCGGTGTCGAGCGCCGAGTACCCGGCGGGAACTTCGCACGCGACCTGCACCACCGAGGCGTCGCCGAAGCTGTCGCCGTCGCTGTCCGCGTACCAGGACAGCGCGTCGGTGGCGGTGGCCTCGTCCACGTCACCGTCGCAGTTGTCGTCGACGCCGTTGCAGACCTCGGTGCCGGCGGGGCTCACCGCGGCGGCGGTGTCGTCGCAGTCCGTCGCGTCGCCCACAAAGCCCGTCGGGGCCGCGCACGCGACCGCGGTGGACGCTGCGTCGCCGTACCCGTCGGCGTCGGCGTCGGCGTACCACGTGCCCGCGTCGGCGGCGCTGTCTTCGTCGACCTCGCCGTCGCAGTCGTCGTCGTCGCCGTCGCACAGCTCGGTGGCGCCCGGATACTCGGCGAGGTCGGTGTCGTCGCAGTCGGTCGCGTCGGTGACGTAGCCGGCGGGCGCGCTGCAGCTCACCGTCGAGGTCGCGGCGTCGCCGTACCCGTCGGTGTCGGCGTCGGCGTACCACGTGGTCGCGTCGATCGCCGAGTCCTCGTCGGTCTCGCCATCGCAGTCGTCGTCGTCCCCGTCGCAGCGTTCGTCGGCGCCCGGGTGTTCGTCGGCGTCGGAGTCGTCGCAGTCCTGATCGTCGGCGGTGTAGCCCGACGGCTCTTCGCACGACACCTCGGGCGTGGCGGCGTCGCCGTACCCGTCGGCGTCGACGTCGGCGTACCACGTGGGTGCGTCGATGGCGTCCGGCTCGTCGACCGTGCCGTCACAGTCGTCGTCGACCCCGTCACACCGCTCCGGGGCGTCCGGGAAGTGGGTGGCATCGCCATCGTCGCACTCGGTGCACGCGGCCCACCCGTCGCCGTCCGCGTCGGCGTAGCCCACCGACCCGTCGCAGTTGTAGTCGTTGGGGTCGGTGCAGTCCGTCTCGGGCGCACCGGGGTTGTAGTTGTTGTCGGCGTCGTCGCAGTCGCCGTCGTAGGCCGCGAATCCTTCGGGCGCATCGCACGCCCACGCGGTGATCGCGGTGCCGTACCCGTCGGCGTCGACGTCTTCGTACCAGAGGCGACCGTCGGCGGCCTCCTCGTCGGTGGCCCCGTCGCAGTCGTCGTCGGTGCCGTTGCACAGCTCGGTCGCGCCCGGGAAGACCGCGGGGTCGGCGTCGTCGCAGTCTTCGCAGGCCGCCGTGCCGTCCCCGTCGGCGTCGGCGTAGGCCACGCTCCCGTCGCAGTCGTAGTCGTTGGCGTCGGTGCAGTCGTCCTCGACCGCGCCCGGGTTCCACGCCGCGTCGCCGTCGTCGCAGTCGCCCGCCACCGCGACGCTGCCCGCGGGAGCGGCACACGCCAGCTCGACCTGGCCGGGGTCGCCATACCCGTCGGCGTCGGCATCGGCGTACCACGTGCCCGCGTCGGTGGCGTCGTCGTCGACCGCCCCGTCGCAGTCGTTGTCGACCCCGTCGCACAGCTCCGGCGCGCCCACGTACACGGTGCCGTCGGCCTCGTCGCAGTCGTCGTCGGCCACTCGGCCGTCCCCGTCGACATCCACCGGTTCGTCGCTGTCCTTGCCGCTGTCGGACGTGGCGGGCTCGCAGCCGAGCACGAGCGCGAGGAGGAGGAGCTTTGCACGCATGAGGGGACCCCGACAGGGCGCCGACGATACCCCCCGGTCGGGCCGGCGGCAACCGCCGTCGCCGGAAGGCTACCGGATCGCCTCGCGGGGAACGGGGAGGCCCTCGGGGCTCAGCGCGGCCTCCACCAATTGGGTGCTCAGAAAGGCCGGATGCCCCGCCCACGCGATGCGCCCGTCGCGCACGATGGCGAGGCTCGGCACCCCGTCCACGCCGTAGGCCTCGGTCAACGTTCCGTCTTCGACCCCCACGGGGAACCCGAGGAACCCTCGCTCCACGAAGGTCGTCAGGTCGGCCTGGGTGCTCTCCCGGCTCAATTGCGTGAGCCCGACCATCCCGAGCCCGCGCTCCGCGTAGTCCCGCCGCAAGAGCTCGAGCGTCGGCACTTCGACCTGGCAGTGCGGGCACCACGGCTCGAAGAAGACGACCAGGGTCACCGGCGAGTAGCCACCGACCTGGTGGCGCCACCGGACCCCGTCGAGCGCGGGGGCGGGCTGCCCGACGCGGCCGAGCGCATCGGCCCAGCCCACGAGGAGCCCCTCGGCGGGCGAAGACGGCCAACGCTGCCGGAACGCCGCGATCCCCGCCAGGGCCCCCGGTGCGTCGCCGCGCGCATAGTCGAGCGCGATGGCCTCGTAGGCCACCGCCTGCGCAGCCTCGGCCTCGGCATCGACCTGCACCGGCACCGCCGACAGGTCGGGCTCGGGCGCCTTCGGGCAGCCGGACAACAGGACGAGCCACCCCGCGGCGTACACCGTCACTTCTCGGCGAGCTGCCAGATCGCGTCGACGATCACCGAGGTGGCGGGCCAGTTCCAGTCCTGGCCGTACACGGCGAGGTCGTTCTGCTTGCCGTCGCCGTCCTTGTCGATCTTGCTGCCGAGGGTCGTGGCCATCGCCTCGAGCTGCTCTTGCGGCTTGGTGTCGATGTCCCAGAACTCGTAGGCGTTGATCCCGAGCAGTTGGGCGTCGACCGCCTGCAGCGCCGTGACCGCGTCGCCCTTGGTGGCGCCGTCGGGGCACGCGCCCTTGGGCATCTCGTCGCCGTACTTGGCCTCGCGGATCCCGTTTTCGGTGGCGATCACGAACACCCGCTTGGAGTTCTTGCGCAGGCCGATGCCACCTTCGTCGCCGGTGCCGACCACCGCGCTGTCGTACAGGCCGGCGACCTTGCCGCCGAACGCGTCGCCGCCGCTCTTGCGGAAGGGGGCGATGTCGGTGGTGGTGTCGTTCTTGCCGTCGCAGTCCTGGTCGTACCCGGTGCCGGCCGCAGCCTGGCGCAGCGCTTCGTACCCGTCGCCCGGACCGTCGCCGCCCCACGCGAGCTCGAGCCCCGACGCGACCGCGTGGAGCCGACCGCGGTCGGTCGTGACCTGGGTGCCGAAGGTGTAGGGGTGGCCGTCCCAGGCGGTGTACCACTCGCCATCGACGTAGTAGTCGTCGAACCCGACGATCGCGATGGCGACGTCGGCCCCGGAGTCCAAGAGCGCGTCGACCAGGGCGGTGGTGTTGAGCGCGAGGTCGGCGTGGTAGCAGTCGTACCAGTAGGCCACGTCGATGACGAGCACGACGTCGACCTTGCCTTCGGGGACGTCCTCGCCCGGGAACTCGCCGCCGCCGCTGTCGGAGTCGCTGGTGTCGACCCCCTCGGCGCTGTCGGCGTCGGGGTCGTGGTCCTGCCGCGGGCCGGGCGGGTTGGGCGTGACCTCGCCCTGCGCGGCGAGGTCGTACTCGGAGCAGGACAAGAGCACGATCGCGGGGAGCCAGCGCACCATCGGCGTGCGCTAACCGTCGCCCTCCGATACCGCCCGTGCATCGTGCTCGTGGTCATGCTCCTCGCCCTCGCCTGCGCCACGCCCGCGCCCGTGGAGCCCGTCGGGGTGGCACAGGACGCGCTCGAGGTGCGCCGCAAGGCCCTCGCCGACGAGGTGCGCACGATGGTGACCGAGCTGGAGGCCGCCGGACGGTACGATTGTTGCGTCGCGACGCCGTGCAAGACGTGCGCGCTCCGGGCCGGCGGGTGCCGTTGCGGCGACGCGGCCCGAAGCGGCGAGCCCGTCTGCGACGAGTGCGCGGCGATGTGGGTGCAGGGTCAGGGCGCCGAGCCGGTCGACCCCCGCGAGATCTACAGCTTCCTCGAGGCCCAACGGGCGATGTCCGGCGAAGTTTGCGGGGAGCGCGTCCGCCGCCTCCAAGACCGCGCCCCCGAGCCCCGTGGGGGCGACGCGCCGCGACCGTCCGCTGAGTAGATCGGGTCCGGCGCGCGTCGCGTCACCGGGGCGACACCACCGGGCGACCGGGAGGGAGCGGCGGCGAAAACGCGAGCCCGGCCTCGCTGCCCTATCCGTCCCTCACCACCGAATCGAAGGTCTCGCCACGGGCACGGCGCCACCGCTGCCGCAGGTCGTACAGCGTGTGCGCGCCCGCCTGGATGCCCGCCACCGCGTAGCGGAGCTCGCCGGGGTTCCAGAACTGGCCCTCGACGAGCTCGTGGTCCTTGTCGATGAGGCCCGTTTCCTTGGCCAGCTCGTGCAGGCGGGTGTGGGGGTACACCCGGATCGGCTGCATCATCAGGAGCGTGAAGAGGCGGAGGTGCCCGCCGAGCTCCCAGCGTGCGTGCGCCAGGAACTTCACGATGGCCAGGAGCGAGCGCCAGTCCTCGCCGGGACTGTTCAAGAAGAAGCTGTACTCCACGTCCATGCCGTGCTTCTTGGCGACCTGGACGGTGTAGAGCATGTCCTCGTAGCGGAAGTTCTTGTCGAGGTTGCGGAGCATGCGGTCGTCGACGTGGTCGGGCGAGAACGACAACAGGCCGCACCCCGCCTGCTTCAACGCGACGATCAGCTCGTCGGGGAGGGTGTTGCGGTGTTCGTTGAACCACGCCGACCACTTCACGTCGAGCTTGCGGCGCGTGATCTCGTGGCAGATGGCCAACGCGTGCGCGACCGGGATGTTGAAGATCTGGTCGCACATGAAGAGCTGGCGGGCCCCGTGCACGCGGACGAGGTGCTCCATCTCGTCGACCACGTCGAGCGGATCGCGGGTGCGGACGCGGTGACCGAGCAAGAACGTGTCGGAACAGTGGACGCAGTGCAAGGAGCAGCCGCGCTTGGCCTGGACGCCGACCGAGACGAACGACGAGCGGAGGTAGGGCTCGTGGGACAGCAGGTCGCGCGCCGGGGGGCGGTTGTCCTTCCAGTCCACCCCGGGCGGCTGCCCGGTGTAGACCAGCTCGTCGCCGCGCCGGAAGTAGACCCCCGCGATGCGCTCGGGGTGGTCGAGGTCTTCGAGCAGGTCGCGGAACCGGAGCTCGGCCTCGCCCCACACCCCGAGGTCGACCTCGGGCAGCCGCCGCATCATCACCTCGCTGTAGAGCGAGAACGCGGTACCGCCGGCGACGATCTTCGCAGTGGGAGCAACGCGCTTGACGAGCTGGATGGCCTTCTGCTGCGGCTCGAAGTCGTCGGTGTGGAGGTGGGGCATCCCCACCTTCATGTTCCGCAGCGAGAAGCCCACGACGTCGGGGCCGAACGCACGAACCTGGGCTTCCAAGGCCCCGTACGGGTCGTCCCGGTGCAGGTTCACGTCGAAGAGCACGACGTCGTGCCGATCGCGCAGGTGCGCCGCGAGGTAGGCCAGGCCCAGCGGGTACACCAGCTCCATGTCGAGCGCGGTGAAGGCCTGGACGAGGAGAACGCGCATCGCGCGACCATAGCGCCGCGCACCGGCGAGCGCCTGTCGGGCGGGCTACACGGCGCCCAGCGGAGACTCCGATGCTCGTCGCCCTCGCCTTCGTCCTTTCCACGTTCGCCGCCCCCCCCGCGCCCGACCCGGTCGTCGCTCGTGTGCAGGGCCTCGAGATCCACGCCAGCGAAGTGGCGGCTGCGGCGAAGAAGGTCAAGCCCGCCGACGGCGTGGCGCTGAGCGCCGCCGAACGCCGCCAGGTGCTCGACACGTTGATCGACGACCGGCTCCTGGCGCTCGAAGCCCAGAAGAGCCAGGAAACGTTGAACACGCCGTCGGTGCGCACCGCGCTGGTGAAGGCCTACCTGGAGGAAGAGGTCTACGAAGAGATCCGGAACCCCTCCGACGCGGTCTTGCAGAAGTTCTACGACCAGAACCCCAAAGCGTACCTCACCGCCGAGACCGCGCGGGCGAGCCGGATCCTCGTCCGCATCGGCCCGAAGGTCACCGCCGACGCGGCCAAGGCCCAGGCCGAGAAGTTGCAGGCCGCGGTGGCGAAGAACCCGAAGTCGACCTTCGCGGCCACCGCCAAGAAGTCCTCGCAGGACGAGCACAACGACGCCGGCGGCGACATGGGCTTTGTCACCCGCAAGCAGAAGGGGATCGACGCGGCCGTGCTCAAGGTGGTCTTCGCCACCCGCCCCGGCACGGTCAGCGGCGTGTTCATGACGCGCGAAGGGGCCAACGTCGTGTACGTGGTCGCCAAGAAGGCCCCGCAGCCGAAGACCTTCGAGCAGGCGCACCCCGACGTGCTCCGCAAGTGGAAGGCCACCAAGATGGCCGAGGCCAAGGCGGCGCGGCTCGCCAAGCTCGAGAAGGCCAGCCGCGTGACGGTCGACGACGCGGCGCTCGCGGCCGTGGTGCTCCCCACACGCGCGCGGCCGGCGCCCGCCGCACCTGCGCCCGCGACCAAGGGCTCGGCGGTAAAGGGCAAGGCCAAGGCCGCACCGCCGCCGCCGCCCGAACCCGAGGTCGAAGAGGACGAAGCCGAGGACGAGGACGAGGAGTAGCGTGCGCGTCCTCACCGAGGAGCCGCTCGCCCGGCACGGCTACTGGCGGGTGGGGGGCCCGCTCGAGCGGCTGGTGCTCGTCGAGTCGCCGGCCGACCTGCGCGACCTCGGCCCGGTGGACCACGTGCTCGGCAACGGCTCCAACCTCCTCGTGCCCGACGCGGGGCTGCGGGGCACCACCGTGAAGCTCGCCGGGACCTTCCGCGAGCTCCGGGTGGCCGCACTGCCGGACGGCTCGGTGCGGCTGCACGTGGGCGCCGGCCTGCTCAACGCGGTGCTCCTGCAACGGCTGGAGAAGCTCGGGCTCGGGGGGCTCGGCTGCCTCGCCGGCGTGCCCGGAACCCTCGGCGGCGCGGTGGCGATGAACGCCGGCACCGCGCTCGGCGAGGTCGCCGACGTGCTCGTGGCGGTCGTCGGGGCGGACGGCACACGGCTGCCCCGCGAAGCGCTTCGGATGCGCTACCGGGAGGGTGGTCTCCCCCCGGGCTTCTTCGTCGTCGAGGTCGAGCTCCGCGTGACCTCGGAGGGCGTGGCCGCCGAGCGCGCCCGCATCACCGAGCACCTCGCCCGCCGCAAGGCCACTCAGCCGCTCGGGATGCCGAGCTGCGGGAGCGTGTTTCGCAACCCGCCCGGAGACCACGCGGGGCGGCTGATCGAGTCGGCGGGCCTCAAGGGCTGGCGGCGTGGCGGCGCCGCGATCAGCGCGCTGCATGCGAACTTCATCGTCAACCACGGCGACGCCACCGCCCACGACGTGATGGTGTGCGTCCGCACCGCGTGGGAGGCGGTCCGCGCCCGCGCCGGGGTGGAGCTGGTTCCCGAGGTGCACGTGCTCGGCGAGTGGCCGCACGAACTGTGGCCGCTGCCCGCGGGGGCGCGGGCAGGTTCAGACCAGGCGGGTTAGCACCGCCGCTCTCCGAGGCACCGAATGACCTCCACGCAGGCCGAGATCGACGTCAGCTACAGCGTCTCCAACGACTTCTTCAAGCTGTGGCTCGACACGAACATGCACTACACCAGCGCCCTGTTCCAGGGTCCCGAGCAGTCGCTCGAGGACGCCCAGGAGAACAAGGCGCGCGCGCTCTACGACTACGCCGAGCTCGGCCCCGACAAGACGGTCCTGGACATCGGCTGCGGATGGGGCTCGATGCTCGACTACTGCGTGCGCCGCGGCATCAAGCGCGCCGAGGGCGTCACGCTCTCCACGGCGCAGGCGGAGTGGTGCTACGCCCGCAACCTGCCCAAGTCCCAGATCCACATCTGCGACTACCGCGACTGGAAGCCGGCCGAACCCTACGACGGCCTCGTGTCCATCGAGATGATCGACCACCTGTGCTCGCCGGCGCAGGCACGCGAAGGCAAGGCGATCGAGATCTACCGCGGCTACTTCAACAAGCTCGCGGAGTGGGTGCGCCCCGGCGCACACTTCGGGTTCCAGGCCATCCTGACCAACCGCATCCCGCGAAGCCGCCAGGACCTGCTCGACCTCCAGTTCACGGCCGACGTCATCTTCCCGGGCGGTCGCAACCCGCGCCTCGAGGAGCTGGTGGCCGCGGTCAATCCCAACTGGGAAATCCTCGAGCTCCGTACGCTCCGGCAGGACTACGGCCGCACCACCGGCGAATGGCTGCGCCGCATGCGCGAGCACGAGGCCTACATCCGCAAGACCTGGGGCGACGCGCTCTTCGACGACTACGAGCGCTACCTCGACACCTGCGTGCGTGGTTTCGCGGCGCACTGGTCGAGCGACGTCCAGATGAAGCTCCGCCGCATCTGATTCGCGAGCGGTGTCCTCGCGGTCCGCACCGCGAGGGCGCCCGGCCCCGGCCCGCCTCGGGACGGGCCTACGCCCTCGCCCTCATCAGTCCGAGTAGCCGAAATGGTACGGCTGGTCGGACCCCTGCGCGGGGCTCACCGATTCGTTCTGCGCACCGTCGCGGGCGAGCAGGTAGTACCACATGCCGCCCGAACGCTGCTCGTCGGCCGAGATGGTGGCGGTGTAGACGCCACCGCCGCCGTCGGGAACGAACCCCACGCTCTTCCAGTCCTTGCTGCTCGCCGTCTCGTTGCGGAAGTACAACGACGCGATGAACACGCCGCTCTGGTCGTCGACGATCGTGGCGACGATGGCGACGTCCTCGCCGCTGGGCTGGTTGTCGGTGAGCGGCTCGAACTCGATGGTGGGGGGAAGCTGGTCCTCCCCATCCTCGAACCCCGAGTCGTCGCCCTGGACGTTGGGGTCGGTCCCCACCGCCTGACCGGTGCACCCGGCGAGCACGAAGAACAGCGTCATCCACACTCCATCGCAGCCAGCGCAGTCTACCCCGACCCGGGGCGGCCGCGCAGCTACTTCTTGCCGCCCGCCTGCAGGATGAGGCGGTACTTCGTGTACTGCTCCCGGCCCGCCTGGAGAAGCGCGCTGCTGATGATCTCGTAGGGCGTGTTCTCGTCGGCGATGACCATGACGTTGCCGTCGAACTTCGCGCCGCCGCGCTCCTCGATGTACTTGATCTGGTCGCGACGATCGGCCAGGGCCTTGGCGACCCGGGCCCACTCTTCGGCCGTCGGGGCCTTGCCCTTCTCCATCACGACGATGGGCTTGGTGTCGACCACGATCGCGGTCTCGGAGATCAGCAACGCGACGCCCGGCACCATCTCCGCTTCGGAGGTGGTCTTCGGCGGGGTCAGGTCATCGTTGAGCGTGATGTTCTGCGGCGCCGCTTCGTACTGCTTGATCAAGAACACGAGGATGATGGTCATGATGTCCATCATCGCCGTGAGGTTGAGGCCTTCGATGGCCTCGCCATGCTTCCGATGTTTCCGGCGGCGGAGCAACAGCTCGTCGTCCGACTCCTCGGAAGGCACGCTGTCGTTGACCTCGCTGCTGTACGTCGCGGAGGGCGTCATCACTGGAGGCTCACGCTGAGGGTGATCGCGGGGAAAAGGTCGCCCTGGACATCGTCACGGGCGGCGTCCATCACCGCGACGACCTCTTTGTAGGGAACAGCCTTGTCGGCGGTGACCACCAGGTTCTCCGACAAGTTGGGGATTGCGGACTTCAGCGCACGGAGTTGGGCCGTCAGCCCCTTGTAGTCGCCCTTGGCCAGCGACTGCTCAGCGCCCACCAGCGAACCGCCGGCGATGACCTTCATCTGCGAGTTGGTGACCACCACCGTGAGGAACGGCTTCTGCTCGCCACCAGCACCGCCGCCGCTGCCGTAGGTGGGCGCGAGGATGGGCGCCTCCTTGAGCTGGACCAAGTAGGCCGTGACCGTGACCATGAACATGATCAGGTTGACCATGATGTCCAGGTACGGAACGAGGTTCAGCTCCTCGGTACCACCGCCACCGCCGGCCATGGACTAGCCCTTCTTCCCTTCGCCTTCGGCCGGGCGATATCCCTTGCGCCACTGCGCGTGCACGTTCACGAAGTGGAACAGCGCATGTTCGGTCTTCTCGACGATCTTCGTGGCCTGATTGTTGAGGATCAGGTGGAAGAAGATGCACACCACGGCGATCGAGAGACCGAACGCCGTGTTGTTCATCGCCTCGGAGATGCCCTTGGCGAGCGCCGCGGCCTTCTGATCGGCCGCGAGCGCACCGACCGCCTTGAAGGCGCCGATGAGGCCGAGGACCGTTCCGATGAGGCCGACGAGCGTGGCGATGTTCGCGATGGACCAGAGCCAGCCGACGCGGGCGGACCCGAGCGGCCGCACCTCCATCAGCGACTCCTCGACCGCGAGCATCGGGCTCTCGAACCCGTTGCGCATCAACTTCAGGAGGTTGCGCGTCGCGCGAGACAGCGCCGGCGACGGGCTGGACGCGCACACCTTGGCGGCAGCCTCGATGTTCCCGGCCTGCAGGTACCGATCGACCGCCGCGACGAACGGCTTGTCGTTGATGCCGTAGCTCATGAACAGCGAGTACATGCGCTCCACGACCACCGCGAGCGCGAACGCCACGAAGAAGACGTTCACGACCATGAACGGTCCGCCTTCCTGGAAGAATCCGATCACACCTTCCATGCACTCTCCGCCAGAACTCGAGGAATGTGACCCCCACGGGGGAGTCTTGTCAAGTCAACCCAGCTGCTGCGTCGGGCACGCACCTGCCCGGGAGCGGGTGGGTGCCCAGGAGAATCTACCATGCCGTGCGCTTCGCGCCCCTATTCGACCGCAAGAGAGTTGGCGCCGTTGAGGCCGGTGTCCAAACTCCCTGCCTGACAGGCAGGGAATTCTTTGCCGTCAAGGGCTCGTGAGGCCGGCCCTGACCCACCGACGTGCCCGACTCAGGCGGCGAGCAAGGGGGCGATGAGCAAGCTCACGACGCTCATGACCTTGATGAGGATGGCCACACCGGGCCCAGAGGTGTCCTTGAAGGGGTCGCCGACCGTGTCGCCGATGACGGCGGCCTTGTGGGTGTCGGAGCGCTTCGGGTGACCCGGAAGGCCGCCCTGCTCGAGGGACTTCTTGGCGTTGTCCCAGGCCCCGCCCGCGTGGGCCCTGAACAGCGAGAGCGACGCGCCGACGGCCAGCGCACCCGCGAGGGTGCCGGCCAGGGCCGCGGGCCCGAGCACGAAGCCCACGACGATCGGGCCGAGCACTGCGGTGAGGCCGGGGAGGATCATCTGGGAGAGCGCGGCGGTGGTGGCGATGTCGACGATGGCGCGCGGCTGCGGCTCCGCCTTGCCCTCGCGCAGGCCCGGGATGGTGTCGAACTGGCGACGGATCTCCTCGACGATGGCGCCCGCGGCCTTGCCGACCGCGAGCATCGTGGAGCCGGCGACCAGGAAGGGCAGAACCGCGCCCACCAGCACGCCGATGAGCACGGTCGGGTTGACGATCGACAGTGCGGCGTCGTCGAGCTTGACCTCGAGGCTGTAGGCCGAGAAGAGCGCCATCACGGTCAGCGTCGCCGAGCCGATCGCAAAACCCTTGCCGATGGCGGCCGTGGTGTTGCCGACGGCGTCGAGCTCGTCGGTGATCTCGCGCACCTCGGGG